>Ga0208496_1000067_pt1 | contig 32459 bp, 20 predicted proteins | sample CryBogmetaGMA2M_FD_184552 | JGI IMG/M metagenome (GOLD analysis project Ga0208496, IMG submission 184552) | Freshwater microbial communities from Crystal Bog, Wisconsin, USA - MA2M (SPAdes) | ecosystem: Environmental > Aquatic > Freshwater > Lake | place: Crystal Bog, Wisconsin, USA | collected... | reverse complement strand
CGGCTATAGCTTCCTGGATGGGAAGCAGAGCTTCTCGTACCGCATTCCCAAGCGGAGCTTGGGAACGAGCGCAAGCTCCGGGTTTAAGCTGGTTCCCAAACTCCGCTTGGGAACCCATGACTTGGAAGCTCCTGCTTCCGGGCTTCCATGAAAGTGCTGGCTTATCAGCGCCGTAGGCCGGCAACCCTTTACCGCCGAGAATCATTCACTAGATAAAAAATAATCGTTTTTACCCTAAAAATCAGATTTTTTCCGATATACAAATCTCCACAGCTTTGAGAAGATTGACGCCTCGTGAATCGCTTTCCAACGCTCTAAGAGAAAAACGAACATGCAACCCTCCGTGGTCGAGATGAATTTACACTGGCTTAATGGCATGGATTATAAAGCCACAAAATTGGGCAATCCTAGGCTGGAATTGCCTAAGCTAAGCATTCCGATGGACGAAAAGACCGGCCATGGTTACCTAGAGATGATGCAATTGGCACTAGGGGTAAATATGCACAGGGCATCACACTTCTTCAAACCGGCCACGGACGGGAAGTGGGTAACCATAGTGGATATTACCGGAGAAGTAAGCGAGCCTTTGTTTTATGTCCAATCTGCGTGGTCTGGCAAAGCCATGCTCTTCGACCGCAGGGCCAAGACGGAGATGATCTTTGGGGATGGTCTGTGTACATTCCAATTAATGGATGGCTTTGACCAACAAGGCCGGGTTGCGGGTGGCGGGAAAATGGAGTTGGAGTCTTTTGATATTGGCTATTCGCTGCTCTGCCAATTGCTAGGCACGGCGAATGCCGAGAAGCTACTGTCTAATTTGGGGGTAGCCAAGGCGCATTCGGCGAATGTGTTGCACGTGCCTCGACATATCTGCGCTATTTTGCACAACTGTTTTACCTCGACATTCGACGGTGATCTTCACAAACTCCATGCCCAAGCCAAGTTATTGGAGTTTCTGTGTGCGTTGACGGGGCATTTTTCCGGCAAGCCCCCGCAACCATCGAAGAAATGCAAACCTGTTTTGCTGCACCACTTGCACGAGGAATTGACTCAGTTAGTGGGTGAACCGCCCTGCCTGGACGAATTGTCAAGGCGCTATGGCCTTTCGGCACGGGCTTTGAACGAGGCATTCAAGGAGGAATACGGGCAATCGATTTATGTTTTCGTCAAAGACCACAGGCTCGCTCTAGCCCATGAGTCATTGCAACATGCAAAGCAACCTTTGAAGCTGGTCGCGGCGAAATTGGGCTATTCCCATGTCAACCATTTCATCAATGCGTTTAGTAAAAAATTCGGCTACCCGCCGGGGAGCATTCAGCGTAAATCCGGCGTACAACATTCATCCAAATTGGTTTGCACCCCCAAAGATGAAAGGCATCCCAAGTAGGGTACGCTGTGCGTACCGGCATACAATGGTACGCACAGCGTACCCTACTTGGATACCGTACTTTCATGGCAAGCCGACTTTCTTCACTATTATCTAATATTCGAGTAAAACGGGACTAGTTTGCCTCAATGCCATTACTGAATAGCGTGATATAGCTGTCACTCGCTACATAAAGGGTGTTGCCATCGGGTGAGACGGCGAGAGGACAAGCAGTAGTCATGCTGTTCTCATCCAAGGTAAATGTTTGGACAACAAAAAGGCAATCCACCGAAATGACCGAGACGGTATTGTTATTTGACACGAAGGCGAAGCTACTATCGGGTGTCATCGCGATTGATTTTTGTCCGCTAACTACTTGGATTGTTTGAATCACAGTCAAAGCATTGGCATCAATCACCGATACCGTGTCGCTACCGGCATTGGCCACAAAGACATAGTTCCCATCGGGTGTGATTGCGAGGGATTGTGGATTGGCGCCGACCGAGAGGGTGGCGGTTACACTTAAACTGTTGAGATCAATCACCGACACCGTGTCGTCTCCACTACATGTCACAAAGGCATACTGACTATTGGGTGTAATGGCGATTGAGCAAGGGTTTTGACCCACCGAGAGGGGTGCAAGTTGACTAAAAGATGCAACTGCAACCGGGATTACATAGCCATTGCTAGAGACTATCAACACATAATCACCATTCGGTGTGATGGCGATGCCCGTATTTTTTCCCCATGCCTTTGCCGACAAATCCAGATAATTGTAAAGCATCGAAGACAGGTCAACCACCATTAGGACCCCTGCGCTGGCAACATACATAAAGGAATTGTCGGGCGTAACGACCATGGGTGATGTATTTTCACCAACATTTACAAACACTATTCCGCACTTATTGACAGGTTGGGGGGAAAATTTTGTAAACGTATTTACGTCAAATATAAGTAAATTACCCTCATCACCATCTGAATCTAATATAAGAAGGTATTCTAGGTTCGGGGTAATTACCATAGATGATAATGGGTTATTATCCGTGGAGTAAAAGCTTAATAACCCTTCACTGGTAGAATAATATCCGACACCGGTGAAACTGTCTCCAGGCTTAGTAGACATATTATATCCAACAAAATACGTTTGATTATCCGGAGCGTTGATACCGAAGGGGATACTCCATTGTGAGTCAATCTTAGAAGACCACTGCCATAGAACAGGTTTGAAGCTTCTAGTCATTGCTTGACCTTCAACCAAACCCCTCACGGACAGTGTGTAAATAGGCTCAAACGGACTATTCAGGGTGAGAGTGCCTGTCAATGGCAGTGACGCAGATGAAGCGGGTTGCCATGATCCCTGAAGAGAAAAAACCGGCGCGTTGGGTGACAGCACTTCCCAAGTTATAGTCAGCGTGTCACCGTCCGTAACGTAACTAAATTGCTGGATCACCGGCGCAGGGAAAAAGTCTGCCAACTGAATGGTCTTCGTTGTCTTTACGTCACTTAGCACATAAGCAGTAATGGCATAGTCGTCTGGCGCGTATGGGGCATCAATGACTGCACTTTGATCAATGGGATTGAATGGGGTGCTATCGGGTGCTGCCCATGAACCCTCAGCATAGAATGCCCCTGAGACATCCCACTTCAGTATCATAGGGTATCCAGTCGCGCTCGGTAATAATTGGGGTGCAAAGCTGTTGATGACGGGAGGGGCTATCGCACAGGTGAAACTGGCTTGAGTATCATCCCCATCTGCTGTGAGTACATAATCGGCACATGACAAGTTTTTAGCGTCTGCATAGGATAATTCCACGTTTTGAGAAGCATTCAATCCCAAGGGTTCTTTAACCCACGTACCAGAAACACTAGTAGCCCCCAAACTTGTCCAATTCAACGCCAATTGGTACAGGTTATTTAGAGTCGGCTGCACCGTTCCAGTAAGGCTTATGGTTGGCGTAACCTCTATCCTAATCTGCGTGGGGGTTGGTGGGGTTTGTCCAGTTTGGGTCAACTGTAAAGTGACATCGGTAGAGAACAACAGTGGTAGTGTTACTGAACCATTATTGTACGTTGTTTGTGGCAGTTTGACGCTTCCATAGGTGATGGTATAAACCCAGCCACTGGGTCCCGCCCATGTCACCACCACATTATCCCCTGCGTTGATGGTATAGGTATTAGCAGTGAATGATATTTCATCAGGCGTGAAAGGCTTCAAAATAGAAAAGTCCAATTCGCTATTGGCGACTAGCGGCATGGTAAACTCGTCCAGTTTGCAACTTGCAATGCCGTAACTGTCATTGACCGTAATATTGTTCAATGAGAACTTCAACGGAAGACCGCCATGCTTTATCACAACACCAGAATTTCCACTATATTCAAAGATCACCTCAAAATTCGCACCTGATCTATCATATTGGGTAGTCTGGGTCCAACCATCCGGCGGATCGAATGTAATTGAACTGGTATCGTCAATGAAGGTAAGATCATTTTCACCTACACCCATGGGAAGGTAGACTTGCAAGGCTTTAAGGGTGACAGGAAACATGCCTTGGTTTTCTACACTGATATTGATGTAGAAATCCTGCGTCCCCGGCATCGCAGTCGGGGAAGTGACTGTGTAAATTAATTGGGTGGTCATTTTTATATTCTCCTATTCGCGTTTCAATTGTAAAATGGCTATGTGATATACAGCGTTTTCAACATCGGATAGTTACTTGATAGGACGTATGGTTGTGCTAGGTATTTTTTTCAATCAGGGATTGTTTGAATATTAATTTTTAGGTTTTTTAAACATGAAAACGCTGTAGCTTGGGTTGGCATGAAAGCACAGTATCCAAGTAGGGTACGCACAGCGTACCCTACTTGGAATGGCTTTCATCTTTGCGGGTTACGCTAGGTAAATCTATTTCAAGACTAATACAGAATACTTCCCAATGTCCCCATAAACACCACTCACTATATAAAGGCTGCTACCATCGGGTGAGAAGGCGGGAGGAGGAAGAATAAGACCGGAAAGAGTGTATAAATGAATGGTTTGGACAACGCTTAGAGTTTCCACGTCAATGACCGACACGATGGAGCTATTAGACACAATGACGTAGCGGCTATCCGATGAAACGATGATTGACTTCGAGCCTGAAACTACAGGTATGCTTTGAACCACGCTAAAAACATTTGCATCAATCACCGATACCGTGTCACTGCCCGTATTGGCGACAAACGCGTAACGACCATCCGGGGTGATTGCGATGGATTGTGGATTGGCATCAACCGTGAGCGTAGCGGTTACACTTGAGCTGCTTACATCAATCACCAACACCGTGTTGTCGTTATTCGATACCACCAAGGCATACTGGTTATTGGGTGTGAAGGCGATAGAACAAGGGTTTTTATTTGCCAGGACAATGGCAGGTAGCAATGTATTTGATTGTACCGTCAGAGGTATCACATAGCCATTGCCCGAGGCATCGGTACTGACTCCGATGAAAACAGTTTCGCCATTCGGTGCGATGGACATACAGCTTACATTCGCACCTTTGTAATCGGGCATTTTGATCTCATTGCTCTCGCCACTCGCTAGATTAAACCTTGTGGTCAATGCTAAGTGCGCTGCATATAAATAAGAATTGTCTGGGGTGATGGCCACGATACTGGCAAGCCCAAGCTGATAACTTCCACTGGGTTGAGCAGTAGCAATATCATAGGATAACGCTTCCCATAACTCATCAAATTTTTGAACAACAAATAGCAAGGTTTTTCCATCGGGAGTAGTCAGTGTGGATGTGACTGTACCCATACCGATATTTAGATTAATCTGATTTGCTATCTTCCCGTTCGAAATAATATATGCACCAAACAAAAATGTAATAGTACCATTGTCGTCTTCCATCCCGGAAAATCCAACGAGGCAATTAGTATTGTCGGGAGCAATGCAACTAAGAGTAGGTAGATATTTTATCGGGATAGTCTCCACCACCCGCCACAGGATGCTAAGCTCTTGCTGGGTTGACTGGCCGCTGACCAAGCCATTGGCTGTCAGGGTAAAACTTGAGGCGTATGGGCTGTTTAGTGTTTGTGAACCCGATGCTGGCAAGGCTGCGGATGAGCCGGATTGCCATGAGCCATGAACCGATAAGATGCCCGAGTTTTGGTTTGCCGGTTGCACATTCCAACTCAAAGACAACACATTGGCATCCACCGTGCCATTAAATTGCTCAATAACTGGCGTAGCGAAATAAGCCGCTGTCTGAATCGTGTTTGTAGTATACACATCGCTAAGCACATAGGCAGTGATCGTATATTCAGAGGCAAAAGGCGCATAAATATTCAAGCTTTGGTCTTGGGGTTTAAATTGAACGGTGTCGTCCACCCACGACCCATTGACATAAAAAGCCCCCGAGACATCCCATGCCAGCACAATATAATAACCCTGTTCGTCCTGTTGTAATGACCCAGGCGCAAAGCTGTTGACGACAGGAGCGGCAACCGCACAGGTGTTGGTGTATTGTAAAGCATCGGTGGGGTCATCCGAAGTGGCAGTGAGTATATATTGGCTACTTGTCCAGTCATTGTAGGGGGCTATTTGTGCGGGTAAATCAGTACTGTTTAAGTCCAAGCTTCCATTAATCCATGAACCCGTTAGCTTACTGGCATACAGTGTTGACCACGCCAGCACCAATTGGTTGATGCCGTCATTCGTCTGTCCAACGCCAGTAAAGCTTATGCTAGGTGTCACCTTTACCGTAAACTGGATGGGGCTGGGTGGAGTTTTCCCGGTCTGGGTCAATTGCAAAGTGAAAATTGTCGGCGTCAGCAACTTACAGGAATATGAACCCTCATTAACCGTTGGTTGCGGCAGTACCTCTTCCCCATAAGTGATTGTATAGGTCCAGCCAGTAGGCCCGGACCAATACACGACCACATCATCGCCCGCTTGGACGACATAAGAGCTTGCATAAAATGAGAGACTCGTTGGCGTGTAGGGTTTGTTAAATGAAAACACGCCTTGGTTGACGGCCGTCGGTGATTCTGTAAATTCAGTCAACGTACAGTCGGCAGTTCCCACACATGAATTTACGGTTATATTTTCGATGGTAAACACTATTGCATTATCGCCTGGCGATATCAAAAAACCACCTCTGCCAGTATAACCAAATGTCACATTTAAATAGTCGCCTGCTGCAGAAACTGCGGGTGAGGCAACCCAGCCAGTGGATACCTTATAGGTTATTGAAGCAGTGTCGCCTGTGGGTGTAAGGTCATTCTCGCCGTTACCTATGGGAATGGCGATTTGAAAATATTGCAGGGTAACCGGCATCCCACCCTGGTTTTCAACATTAATGTTGAAATAGAAGTCGAGTGTCCCAGGCGTTGGAACTAAATTATCATTATTTATTTCGTAAGTTAACAATGTCGTCATTTTCATATCCTCTTTAATTACAGCGTTTTTAATGTTGAGTGATTACTTTTTTTATTTTTGGCGGCAAGGGTTGCCGCCCTACAACCCTTGTTACGCAGTAGGTCGGCAAGCCTTTGCCGACATGTGCGTTTATAGCTGGAGTTGCAACCAGCCTTCCCTTAGGATTGGTGCTTGCGGGGGAAAACGTGCCGCATCATCGGCATCCACAATCCCATCCTGCTCCCAAGTGTCGCTGTCGGCTTGCAGCCAACTCCATGTCCCTTGATTGACTGCGGGTTGCGGGGTGCGCAACGTGCCTGGATCGGCCAGTATCGGGCCGGCTTGGAAATTCACTAACAGGCTTTTGAGGAAGTCTTGCACCGCGTTGGCATCCACAGCCACGCTGTTGACGGGCAGGATGCCGGTATACGCATGCACACTACCCTGAGGGTCGAGTATCAGGGTGAGCGTGACACCACTGGCCGAGTTGGGCGTTACGGCAACATCCCCTTGATAAATTGGGCTGACACCACTGGTTTCCAGTATTGGTTGAATGAAGGTGTCGGACGGGTTCAATGTAAATTCGGTATGAACCGCGTAGAATTTTGCGTAGTCGGACGGGAAATAGCCAACCAACCCGTCGTTGCGCAAATCGAGACTGCCCAGCCTCACAGGAAAGGCAAGGTCAAGCACCCCACCGTTATCCTGTACTAAGGTATAGTTGTCGGGCGTTGAATAGGGGTCGAGCATGAAATTCCACATTTGATTGGTGATCGGGTTGCCGTTTAGGGTTAAATTCAATTGCAATTGCACTACAGCCAAGGGTCTGCCGATGAGCCCAGCCAAACTGTCATTGCCTATGCCGTTCATCGGGTTGACCATCCACAGCGTCTCATCGGTTAGCTGCATGAAATCGCTTAATGTATCAACCCCTTGATTGGCCAATGTGCTGATCACGTTCATTAAGGGCGTGTTGGCGATTTGCGACGGGCTGGCCGGTGGCGGGGGGGTGTTGCCGTTCGGCCCGGGCCGTGGCCGCCAATTGTCGGGCGAGGCTTGCGCCACTAATAACTCACCCAGCATGATCCCGCTGCTGTCATAAACGGTGATGCTATTGTCGAGAAAATTCGGCAACAACCAACCGCAAATGGGGTTGTTGTTGGCAGAAGTCACGATATCGCCCCCACTATTGTCATTAGCCAGTAAGTTCATATCCAGCCGTGCGCTTTGCACCAGACGCGGACCCAGCACGAAAGGAGGCGGCATGAAAGAGGGTGCTGCAACACCCGACGGTACTGTCAGCGAAGGACTGATTAACGGTTGAAACCCATATCCGGTGTTGGGTTGGGATAAATCATAGAATTGGCCATAGGTATCCAATAACCAGAGTTGGTTTTTTGCAAATGTAACCAGCCCCCCGCGCAGGGGGAAGAAAACGTTCTCATAGGCTAGATCAAGGCTGGTGAGTTTGGGTGTCAGATGGTATTGATCCTGCACAAGATCGCCCACCAAGGCTGGTGTGGTGTCTAGGTTTGGCGAGCAAGGGGGCGGGAACGTCTCCTGTGACAGCAAGGTGATCAGCTGATCGGTGAAGCCGGACAGGGTCTGGCCGAGAATATCCCAGCCCATCACGGTCGCCAGCAATTGTTCCATTTGCACCGTGTCAATCGTGGGGGATGTTGACAAGTAATTGCTTAGCTTGGACTGGAACACCGTTTGCGCATAAGGGCTCACCACGGTACGGCCTTGGATCGGAATGGAATAGACGTTGTTATAGTCAAAGCCATTGCCGTTCCATTCATAGTGGGTACCGTCGAATGTCCAGCAAGACGGGTCAAAATTCCTCGACGCATTAAGTGTCGGGTAATACTTGGCCTGCCATTCCAGCAAAATAGGCGACCAAGCTTGTTGCCACAGACTGTACCCAATCGGGCTGGGCGGCGTACCCGACCAACTCCCTTGGCTACCCCCCTCTAGCAGCGAGGTAATGGCGCTATTAATCGCGGCTTCCGAGACCGAAGGTGCCACTTGGTTGATGATACCTGCATTTTGTGGGTCGCTGAAAAATGCCTCGACTAGTAAACTTGCAATGGACGGCACGGTGAGGTACTGGCTCAGAAAGGTGCCGGGGGACGTAAAAGCAGCGACCTTGCCAAATTCCGTCGCCGTGATGGAAATGTCCGCAACATTGAGACCGGTGACGGTTTGACCGGGCAAACGGCAGCATAGAGTCCCATCGGCAGTGAAACTTCCATCCTCGCCATACTTTAGCCCACGTCCGGCCCCCCTTACGAGTACTACAGGATCGGCAGGGTGCCAATAGTCATTAGCCGTGATGCCTTTAAGTTGCAGGCCCAAAGAGGCAAGCGTGACCGTTGCCCCGGAATCCGTGGCATCGGGAAATGTCCAGTTGGCGTTCGCCCAGGTGTTGGCACTATCACTGTCTGTGGGGTCGGGAAGTGCCGCAGATAAGTCCGTCTGGGTGTTTAATAAGTTGGCGACCTGTTCAAACCCGTTTGGATAGATGTCTTGTTGTAGCACGGGTTGCAAGATGCTGAAATCAGGGTAAGTTGTCGGCGGGTCGTACGCCAGCACATTCGACTGGCTCAGCTTAAGCCAAAGCCGATACAGTTCGCTTTGTTGGGTCTGGAGTTGGCATTGCCCGAGGTCATAAGCGCGTTGATCACGGTTGAGCTGGCTGAGCTGCTGCAACAGGGCGGCATTTTGTGTGGGCGTCAGCGTGTCATTGCTGGTTTCAATTTCGAGGTTGGTCAGGGCAGACACCACCGTCCAGACCGTACCGCCCGGATCGCTGCCAAACCAAGATTGCTCGATCTGTTGCTGCACCTGTGCGGAACCGCCGGGGACACCATAGACATCCAGCAACTCCAGTGAGGCCGCCTGAATCAGGCTGCATAATGTATTACCGGCAGTGATCCACTGGGCGCTATTGCTGGGGTCTTGAAGGCTTTCACTGTTGGCATAGTTTTGGATCAGTGCCGACAGCGCATCGATTGAGTTATTACCGACGGCTATTTGCACGTTGCTCGTGTTCATTCCATTGAAAAATCCGTTTTCATAATTGGGCGGCCAAGCCACATCCGCGATAAAACCGTGGTAAATGGAAGCATTGGGGGGGATGTTGGGCAGTTCCGTCCCCGCAGGAAGGCTCCATTGCATCGTGTCAAGGATGGTGGAAAATCGCTCTTGTGGGGTTTGGCTTTGCCAGTCTGCCTGGGTGTCCCAACAGCTTGGCGTAAAGTCATTGACATAAGTGCTAACCCCGGTTAAAGGATCGCCTTCCGGGTTTGAATACCAGCCAATAACTAAATAACTATAACTATAACTGACCGAATTCTCGGCGGGTAGATTGGTATCGACAATGGAAAATACGTTTTCCACAAAGGGCTTATAAGCGGCGAATGATATATTGCCTGGCCCTACCGCTTGTAAAAACAATGGAGTCGTATTGACAGCATCCCCCTGCCAGTCGGCTATGGGTACTGTGATGCCCAGATTAATGCCATTGACAGACACCGTGTAACCATCCGCAGAGATTCCTGACGGGTTATTGGGGTCGAGGGAGGCACCCGGACCTGCGCCGGGAATTTCAGTGGTTTGCTGACCATCGCTTTGAATCACCCAAGCAAGGGGGGTTAAGCTGCGGTTATCGCTAGTGTCAATCCGAACGACCAGCCAACGATTGGGGGCTAACGGGAAATCAAACGAACCATCGCTATTTTGGATGCCATGGGTCAGCGCATCCGGCAATGCCCAGTGCAGATGGATGCCTTGAGCAGGGATATCGGAAGAACCCGAGAAAGGGTCTGGAATCGGGCTTTGGAAATTCTGCAAATTGTTATAGTTGGCATAGTAAAGGGCCATGCTCTGGGTATTGGTTGCCGAATTCACCCAGGCATCCATCGCCATTGGCACTAACAGGCTATTTTTATCATTGGGGAGTGTCATGACTTTTCCTTTAATTTTCAGGGTTAAATAACATTTGCTCTGGCACACAGACCATCTGCACCGCCAATGAGGCAGGTGTCAGTGCAGGTGAACCGGGCAGGGCCGCCTGGATGATCTGAACCAACCCGGAATTTCCATTAGGGACGTTAATGTTCAATGCAGAGTTTTCTCCACTCCGTTGAATGGCAGCAAGACTGACCCATATTGATGAATTATTTTTTTCAATCACCGACCCGATATTTCTGGATGAACACCCGGTGACACCCGGTATATAGCGCATCTCAATACCTTGGTCTTCCACGCCAAACACCAAGCCTTCACTGGGTTCGGTAAACGTGATTTTTGTGGGAATGTCTGGATAAATCGCAAACAGCACATCACTGGCAAGCAACTCCAAGCGCAAGGGTTTCATAGCACTAAGCGTGTCGTTGGCAGACCAAGCGCGGATTTCCAAGTTCGGCCAGCCAGCCACCCCCTGCGAGCGCAACACGAAACCCGCCGGATTCAAATTGGCATCGAGTGAACCTGGGGAGTTATATCCCAACAGCGCGTCGCGAACCTCTGCCATGACATCTTGCACCGCTTCATATAACTTGCTGCGCATCAGTTGTTGAAACAAGGAATCACGACCGGTTTGTATCCCTAAACTGAGCGCACCATCCAATAAAGCATCGGTCCAGTTTTGATCCAAATAGAAAAAGCGGATCGTCTCCGGCGGCAACAAACTAGGATGGGCTACCAAATTATTGAACGGCACATTATTTAACAGGGCCGTTGCCGCCAACCAATTGATCACTTGTTGAGCATTCTGGTCGCTGTCACTGACCTGTAGACTGCTATTGGACGGCAAGCTGGCAGCACCGGTATAGGGCTGGATGTTGACACTGGTGGAGTTAACCGGGGTGTCAGCGGAAACCGTCACCCAAGCGCTAATAGTCCCATCGGGGCTGTAAATCAATATTTCGGTGCCGTGATTGATTGCCTCACTCGTACCCGGTGAACTGACTGAGAGGTTTGTGGCATCGGTTTGTAGTGTCAAAGACAATGTCCCCAGATTATCCAAACCGGAAAGATGTTGCAGCAGGCTGGTAATTTGCGGCTGCTGCATAAGATTAATAATATCTTGCGGGGCCACCACGGGTTTTGCGGGTGTGGCATCGTGAATAATCAGAGAGGAGTCGGAAGGGGCGAAGCCCCCTTTCTTGCCAATGCCACTGGCAATCGTTTGAAAAACACCGGTCGCAAAAAAATCCTGAAATGCTTGGGTGACGATGTTTCCGTCCAGCAATTGGGCTAAATCGGTCACACCTGTGGTGGTGAGGTTCCCTTGGGCATCCATCAAACCATCTTGCAGCATTTTAGAGGCATAAACGGGGCTGTTCATGTATTCCAAAATCAGGTCTACCACGCCATTGGCATTGGTCCTCCAAGCCAATAAGCTTTGGGTGAAGGATTTGCTGGCCAACGCCAGCGAACGCCCGGTCTGAAACGCCGTGGCGTAGGATAAATCGAACAGCCCTGTGTCGGTTTCAAAAATCTTGGCATCGCCGGTTGAAAACGGAACGGCGAGATTGACCGCCTGCCCCGGCCCTGTGGACTCCAGAAAACGGGTCACTGGCACGGGCGATAGTGGGCCGCGATACCACGCGAAGGTCTGATCACCACTCAGCATGGCGTAGCTCAAAGGCACAAAGCCGTTTTGCAAACGTGTTTGCACCATTTGGACGGTCGCCGTTGGCTGTTGTGATGGGGGAGGCGAGCTTGGCAATGGCAACCGCAGCCGCAAATCAGTGCCTGCATTGCTGGAGGCAGAGACTAGGTTCGTCATTAGGGCACTAAAGCTTTCCGCGGAGTCCAGGGTAGAAGTATATGTCCAGCTAGTCAGCGAAATCATACGCACATATTTGGCACTATCGACAGTGGCAGGTCCAGTTTGACTTAAAGCGGTTTCAAAACCCTCTAGCGAGACCAGATGCACGATGTTACCTATGGATGTCGAAGTGCTGGAGGGGGGTACGCCAAACCGGTTGGCAATCACGGTGCTAAACCACCCATTTGATAAGTTCTCCGCCGACAAGGCTTTATTTTGCAGGCTGACTTGGCGGGTATGGGCAAGGTAGCTTAAATCATCAATACTCGGGACAAGGCTGTTAAAGCAAGCCACGGGAATATCAATGACATTGCAATTAATCTGCGTGGCAACCTCATCCGCTTCCAATACAAGGGTAGGCCCTAGCGTACCGGCAGGCGGGTTTATGACTTGATCCAAGGTCACCGTCGATGAATGGTCGCGATTTTGCTGGCTTCCCGCTGGTAGCACTTGCGGTGCTGGCAGTTCATCCTCGGTAAACACCAGTAATGCAACCCACGGGATGGCCGTTGGATTATTCAGGTCAAGGTCGCGCTCCCACGGCAGGGATTGGTGGTTCAATACAAGCTGCGGTAAGAACAGATGGTAGTCACCCGTGGCATTGTCAGGGGGGAATACTTGGTTGACATAAGCGGGCGGCAATTGAAAGCGCGGACCCCGCACGATAAATGACTGGGTTACGGGTTCCTGCGGCTGCGAGGGGACATTCCCTGGATTGCTTCCTGCGACTGATAATGTCTGTGACAGGGTGACGGTAAATTGGCCGTCTTTAAGTGCCGGAATATAATTATCGTAAAAGTTGACCGTTATATCAGTAGATATTGTCGTTGTATTGTTCATTCGGCACCTCGATTAGTTGGATGGGTATGAAGATAGTATCAGCGGGTTGCCATTTACCCATATACCCGGATTAGCCGCAAAATTTGTCAAATCGTCATTGGTTTGCGGGTTGTATCCAAATTGTTGCACTAATATGTTATAGACATCGGTTCTAGTGGAGGTGTTTATATTTGGCTCTATGTATTCAGCACAGGAATTCTTTTCCACTATCGGCACAGGATCGGGTGCTGGCATACTACCGCTTAAGGGCAGGTAATTCGATGGCTGATCGATGATATCAACCGTATACGCTGATGTAATATCTATCGACAAGGCATTATTGCCGCTAGGGGTGAGTGTGGTCAGTTTCGGGCTGATCGTTTGGAAGCCGAACAGCCTGCCATTCAGTACGGCATTCTTTTCCGGTTTTGAACCTTGTGCGAGTGGTTTCCCCCATTTTGCAGCTTGGGTGTTGACGATGCTCGGCGTGAGATCAAAGTTAGCCGCAAGATCGTAGGTTACTTTTGCATCGTCGTCGGTCAAGCTTAGCGTAAGAACCGAATTATTCAGGGTGGTGGCCATTGGGCGTATACTGACATAGTAGTTATCGCCATCTGGACAGATGTTATTGGCCAACCACTGGGTTTGCGCTGTCTCTGCCGATGCGGGCGTAATATCAATACCTGTGAGCGGGATAATGCTCAGCGTTGAGAATGAAAAATCGGCAGGGCTGACGATCCATATGCAATTGCCGTTTGTATCGGTTATGGTAGAATTGACCCCACTCACCGCGGTGATAGCCAGCACCGATGGGTTGCTATTGGATGCCTTTGCTTGGATTCCACCATTGGTATTATTCGACTGAGGCACTAAAGTTTGTACAAACCCCTGCCCGTTACTATCTGTCCACGCAATGGGTTTATTCGATGCCGAAGCCTGACTAGACCCGAATCGGATGGTGAAGGAGATGATATGCCAGTCGATATAGACTTTCCCCCCCATTCGTGGGCCCCAAAGGTGGAGAGTGGCACCCAACTCTACTTTGAGTGTCACACTGACAAATAATACATGTATCCGATAAGATACGCCGACACTGACAGAAACGTCCGCAATATAATAAAATGGCGACCAAGTGACTATCACGTCCATCTGCGCCGTAAACCAAGCTTTAAGACCTCCTGAACTGAATAGAATTTTCAGCCCCCCGCCTGCCATAATGCAACTGGAGGTGATTGCATAATAATAATCGCCGCTGATGGTGACATCCTTATCCACTCGCCACTTGTAGCCAAGTCGCGGGACACTCGGGTAATATGACGGCGGCGAGAAAGAAGGGCTATAGCCTCCAAGGGTTAGCACAAATTCGCCGGCATGGGGATTGTCACCAAACCAGCTATAGAATGCGAACCCTCCTGTCAAATGGCAACTTGGGTCTAATACATAGCTATTATTGCTTAATATAGCCGTGGCTTGAATGACACCCTGTGAAGGGATTAGTTGAATATCAATGCCCAATTCTGCATAGGAAAACAATGTACTATTAGGCGGCGAGCTAGCATTGGGAGCGGCGAGCGGTACGCACATCCACGAATCGCCCAATACGGCTATCTCAAGTTCGTTGCCGAACTCTATGTTTAACAACGCCGAGGTATGTAAGAAATCATATGACGTAAATCTTACCCCCGCCGCCAGCCAGTATTCTCCCCGTTGCGGAGGTATGTCACTGTCCATTTTTGCCAATACCGTGTTAGGGCCGGGGAATGTCCAAGCCCCGCTTGTTGAATCCTGCGTGGCACCCAATATAGCAGGATTGCTTAAAGCCGCGACCAGTGGAAACGAGCTAACTTTATCTGGAGCCGGTAGCAAAATGGCACGGTTATATCCGAACCCCCCCGCCAGACCGGTGACATAGAAACAAGCAGGCCCACCTAGGGGCGCAAGCACCGTCCCAAAAATAAACAACGAGGCATATCCGTCCTGGCTGCCACCCACATAGGCATATGAACCTAGTGCCGAGAGGGAGAAAGTCCCAGCTTCCACTGACGCTGTGCCATCGTATTCCGTATAGGTTTGGGGGGGCGTCGGCGGCACTTTGACCAAAGCGGCATCAATGCTGATGGATCCTGCATTAAAACTAACCCCCATCCCGTCCAAGTCCACGCTGTAATTGCTGAGCGTGGTTGGCGTGGTGGCTGGAATATTGATGGATAAATCGTAAAGCGCAATACTTAATGGGCCGACGCTTATATCGCCATCGAATAGCAGTGACAGTTTGTTTTCACTGTCAATCCAGCCTATCCCAAGGGTTGTACAGGCTATAGGCCCAAGCTTGCGGTTGATCGGAATATTGATTTGATCGGCGGCATTATTATTTTGGTCGAACAGTTTTACATCGAAAGAGCCTCCCAGATACCATGCCGTCGCAATGCTAAACGTGGGATTGACAGGGGTTTGATCACCCGGATTTGTGCCTGAACCGGAATTAGTGTTGCTTGATTGCAATAAATTTTGTGCCACTGGGTTGCTGCCATCGCCTACGTTTCCCTCCACCGCAGGCACCAGTGGAAAGCCGAATTCGTCCAACTTGGCCGCAAAACCGTAAGTCCATGTAGCGGGATCGTCCAAAACCACCGGGTTGAGCGTGGCGCGTAACTGTGCCGCTTGCAAGGTGTAGCCAGCAAGGTTCACCAACGGAATTTCCGCACTGCCGGTTACATCAAACCCAATGCTGGTAAGCCCGAACCCAGGGGAAAGCGTATAATTATTATCGGCTGACTGGCTTAAAAGACTAACCGTGATGCCATCCAATGACACTGCCTTGCCTGTTGGCAGGGTGCGAGTCATCCAGTTCGCCTGATCGGTTTCTTTTTCCAACCAAGACCCAAGGCAGAGGCTGACCACCGCTTGCGTCCCTTTAACAGTATTATTTAAAGGCATGGCCATTTCCAGTTGAAGACCGAGACTGCCCAAATTATTATAGAATGCTATACTGCCGCCGTCAGGCAGGTCTACCAGCACTTGCCTGCTGGTATTATTAAGAACTGATGTAAGCAGACATTGGAGAAAGTCAATGGCAATCGTCGTTGGGCCGGTATTGATTAAATTACCCAATGAGAGCATATAGGTGACGGGGGACGAACCCTTAACCGGTTCAATAAACCCGGTTGAATTGAGCAGTTGCCCCGTGGTGAGCGTGGAATTCCCGATTGCCAGGCATAACCAACTGGCTACCGTTGTATTTTGAAATAAAAAATTTAAACAGTTGCATGCATCTTGGCTATTAATCAGTGAGCCGATGCTATTATAGGTATCAGGTGCTGAAGTGCCAGTCAACTCCAGAAGTTGCAATGACATCGTAGGTGTCGATGCACCAAGGCATATACAGGAATCAATCTGAATTCCGGCAAATGTAAGTGTTTTCGTTTCATCGGCTACGCTAAATACCTTGCCATCCGTCCTAGTGACACTGACACCGAGTTGCAAGCCTGTACTGGGCTGATCAAGTAAAAATTTGGCACCGGAAGCATCGAAATAAAAAAGGGGGATGTATACATAAAAGTTAACAGTCACAGAATTTGCTGTATACGGCAGGATAGTACCCATCCCAATAGTACCGGAAGCGGCTCCTTGCTTCGGCAGTACAATGTAATAGGGCAGTTTATCGCTGTCATCGATAGGATTTTCAATCTGTAGCCAATAAGAACCACTAATAGGAGGATTTTTTATTGGTGAGTCTAATACATCATAAAAAGTGGAAACCAACAGGGCAAGGCGATTACCAATGGTTTCCAAGCTATTAATGGGCGTATCGAACCATGCTATGTTTACCGCGTCGTTATTTTGCAGCAAACCAATAAATTGCCCCAAGTCAAGCACTGAGTCACTAATTTGGTTTAGTGTTGCCATAAAGCGCATCCTATTTTTTTGATAAAGTGATATGGGCATGATTCTATTCCCAAACCTGTACCACTAGGCCGCCTTGTTCTACGAATGCCTGTCCCACTTTCTACGTAAACAAGCAGAGGGTAGAGTCAGTCACCTTGCCAACCCCCTGTCACAAACCCGACAATCCAGGCTAAACCTTCCTTGCCTGTTTTTTTTACGACAATCAAACATCCATGACAACGACACAAAACATATGTGAATCAATGTCATGGCTACGACCTAAAGACTTTGGCACAAGCTGTGCTTTAGCCCATTCAAAGGTAAGCGTTCACTCCTCCTGCCTTTATCTTGGGAGCGAGGCCAGCTTGGCCGCTGTTTCAGTAGGCGAGATGCCCGCGGTACCAGGGGGAGAGTGAACGCTTACCATTCAAAGTGAATGGCGGACCGACTGAGGAAAACTTGTGAGCGACTACCTAATGTTATTACTGGGCACGGCCTTGGTGAACAATGTGGTATTGGTGAAGTTTTTGGGGCTATGCCCGTTCATGGGCGTGTCTAAGAAACTCGACTCCGCCATCGGTATGGGGCTGGCGACGACTTTCGTGCTGACCCTGACGGCAGTGGCAAGCTGGATCATCGAACACTATCTGCTGGACCCCCTAGGGATCGGGTTTCTACGCATCTTGTCTTTTATTTTGGTGATCGCCGCCGTTGTGCAGTTTACCGAGATGGTGGTACGCAAAACCAGCCCGGTGCTCTATCAAGTGCTGGGCATTTTCCTTCCGCTCATCACCACCAACTGCGCGGTGCTTGGCGTGGCCTTGCTGAATATCCAACAGGAATACGATTTCCTCCATAGTGCCTTGTTCGGCTTCGGTTCGGCCCTAGGCTTCACACTGGTCATGGTCATTTTTGCCGGCATCCGCGAGCGATTGGCGTTGATGAATGTGCCGGAAGCTTTCGCAGGCAACCCCATCGCGTTTATCACGGCGGGGATTCTATCTCTGGCATTCATGGGTTTCGCGGGTTTGAACACGCATTGATCGGGAGTCCGTCCTATGTACATTATTTTTGCTGCAATCAGCCTCGCCGTTTTGGGGCTGGCCCTGGGGTTCCTGTTAGGCGCAGCGTCGCGCTACTTCAAGGTAGAGGAAAACCCTCTGATAGACGAGATCGAGAAAATGATGCCCGGCTCCCAATGTGGGCAGTGCGCCTATCCCGGTTGCCGTCCGGCGGCAGAAGCTTTGGTCGCGGGCGAGGCACCGCCTACGCTCTGCCCACCGGGCGGCAAGGCGCTGGCCGAACGTCTGGCAAACAAGTTATCCATTGAATTGGACTTGTCGGGTATGGGGGATATGGTGCCGCTAGTGGCGCGGATCGACGAGTCCTTGTGCATTGGCTGTGCGCGTTGCATTAAGTTATGCCCTACCGACGCTTTGGTCGGCGCACCCAAGATGATACATGCCGTGGTTGCTGATGCCTGCATAGCCTGCGCAAAATGCGTGGAAGTCTGCCCCACCGAGTGCTTGAAGATGCACCCGGTGAAAGTGAACCTGCGCCTATGGCGCTGGCCTAAGCCGGAGACGGCAATGGCAGGAGCATAAAGCCATGGCTTTTTTTGACATTCATGCGTTGTGGACCGGCAACCTAGTTGACAAGCTTGATATTCAGTCGCTATTGAATGGTAACCGGCAACCTAAAATCCGTGGCGGCGTTCATCCAGAACAGCGCAAGGAAGCCACCGCCGACCATCCAATTGATACGGGATTCCCATTGCCGTCCATGCTTTACTTAGCATTGCAGCAGCATGTCGGCAAGCCCGCCGAACCTATTGTCAACGTGGGCGACAGGGTGCTGAAAGGACAGTTGCTGGCGGTAAGCCAAGGCATGGTTTCCGCGCCCATCCATGCGCCGACATCTGGAATTGTGGCGGATATCATGGATTATCCCTCCGCCCATCCTTCTGCCTTGCCCACGCCCACCTTGTTGTTAGAACCGGACGGCGAAGAACGTTGGATAGCCTTGCCTGAAAAAATTGACCCGTTCAGCCTTGCGCCCGAAGAAATCAGCATTCGCGTGGGTGCCGCTGGCATCGTCGGTTTAGGCGGGGCGGCGTTCCCGTCGGCGGTTAAACTCAATCTGGGCAGGCGCACTAAAATCCAAACCTTGCTAATCAATGGCGGCGAATGCGAGCCTTACCTAACCTGCGATGATAGGCTGATGCGCGAACGGGCAAGAGTCATTGTCGATGGCATTCTGATCATGTTGCATGGTTTGGAATGTCGGCGCGCCATGGTCGGCATCGAAGACAACAAACCCGAAGCTTACTCAGCCATGAGTGCTGCGGCTGCCGAGTTGAGCGACGGAAAAGTTGAAGTGGTTGCCGTCCCCTCGTTTTATCCCATGGGTTGGGATAAGCAACTTATCGGTTATTTGACCGATAAAGAAGTTCCTGCAGACGGGCGTGCCACCGACGTAGGGGTTTTAATGCACAATGTCGGCACGGCTTATGCTGTGCAACAGGCCATACGCCACGGCAAACCCCTAATTAGCCGCATCGTCACGGTGAGTGGCGGTGCGGTAGGTACACCACGCAATATCGAAGCCCCGATAGGCACTTCCTTAGCTGACCTGTTGGCACATTGCGATTACCGGCCCGAGGATACCGTCCGCTATGTCATGGGAGGGCCGATGATGGGCGATGCCTTGCCCCATCCGAATGTACCACTAGTCAAAGGCGCTTGCGGCATCTTGGCGCTTTCCCAAGAGGAGGTGTCTGCCACCGATGCTAAATCCTGCATCCGCTGTTCACGATGCGTGACAGTATGCCCGGTGGGTTTGTTGCCGCTGGAGATGATGGCGCGGATTCGCGCCGGACAGTTGGAGTCGGCGTTAAAATTCGGCTTGAAAGACTGTATCAGTTGCGGATCCTGCTCGTATGTCTGTCCTTCGGAGATTCCGCTGGTACATTATTTTAAATATGCCAACGGGGAATTGCTAACCCGCGACCAAGCCAACCACAAGGCTGAGCAAACCAAACGCCTAGCTGAAGAAAAGCTGGCCCGGATTGCGAAGCAGAAGCAAGAGGCCGCCGCTGCGGCCGCGCAACGGAAGGCCGCCGGCAAAAAACCTAAGATCACGGAGCAAGCGGCATGAACACACGACTATTGAGCGCTCCGTTTGCCCGTTCGGAAATCCAGATACAATCCATCATGTTGACGGTGGTTCTGGGCTTGGCACCCGGAACTGCGTGGGGCATCCTCATATTCGGCTGGTCGGCACTGTTCATATTTCTTGTCACCGTCCTATCGGCTCTAGCGTTCGAGGCGGGTTGCCTTATCCTAGCCGAAAAGCGCGTCCTTGCGACTTTGACGGACGGGTCGGCCTTGCTAACTGGCTGGTTAATTGCCCTGACGCTCCCGCCTTGGGCACCTTGGTGGATTGGTGTGCTAGGATCGTTCTTAGGAATTGTAGTGGGCAAGCAAGTGTTCGGCGGCTTGGGCCAGAACCTGTTCAACCCAGCCATGCTGGCACGAGTGGCTTTATTGGTTTCCTTCCCTTTGGAAATGACGGCTTGGGTTAATCCAACCCCGCTATTTTCCTCTTCCGCGCCGGGTTTTCTGGATGCCTGGGCCATCACGTTTAGCGGCCAACTCCCTGCGGATGGTGCCACGGGTGCTACGATGCTGGGCTGGGTCAAGACGGAATTTTCCCAAGGCCGACTCTTGGGCGAATCTTTGGCATCCGGAGACTACGGTTTTATCAAATCCTTCTTGGGCTGGACTGGCGGTAGCCTAGGGGAAACTTCCGCCTTGTTGTTTGCCCTCGGAGGCGGCTGGTTGCTGAAGAAACAAATCATCACTTGGCACATTCCTTTGGCTATGCTCGGAACGGTGGCCCTGTTGGCAAGTGTATTGTCATTGATTGATGGCGAGCGCTATCCCGGCCCCCTGTTCCACCTCACCTCGGGAGCCTTGATGCTGGGTGCGTTTTTCATTGCCACGGATTATGTCACTTCGCCGAACAGCAAACCCGGACAACTCATTTTCGGTGCGGGGTGTGGATTGATCGTTTATGTGATCCGCACATGGGGAAGCTACCCCGAGGGTGTGGCCTTCGCGGTGTTGCTGATGAATTCGCTGACCCCTGTCATCGACCATTATGTGCGTCCGCGCATTTACGGCCGGGACAGCAAGGGAAGGCCACTGGAATTGCCGGAGGGACGCGAATGAGCAGTGCCAATCTTGTAGCTCTGCAAGAGTTTGCAGCTAGTTGTTGGGAAAAGCTAGTCAGACAGTTCGACGACCTTGATGCGCTACGCCAAAGGCTGGATTATCAAACCTATATCCTCGCCGCCGCCGCCCTAGTTTCCAGTTTGTTGCTAGGCATCGCCCATTTCGCCACCCAAGGCGCGATAGAAGCGCGTAGGAATGAAGATATTGAGATGACGCTGGAGCAGGTTTTTCCCGGCAGCTTGCATGACAATGTGTTGGTGGATGATGTAAAAACCATCATTGAGCCAACCAAAACCGGCAGTTTGGAGACGACGGTTTATATCGCCCGGCTTAAAGGTGCAATCACTGGAGTCGCCTTCAAATTCATTGCTTCAGGCGGCTATTCAGGACCGATTGTACTCATGATGGGAATGGACAAAGACGGTGCTGTACTCGGTGTGCGCGTCGTCGCCCATGCGGAAACACCAGGACTGGGCGATAAGATAGAACGAGGCAAATCCGACTGGATACTTTCCTTTGACAGCCGGTCCCTAAGCAACACCTCCAGCGAACACTGGCGGGTGAAAAAGGACGGCGGCGATTTCGACCAATTCGCCGGGGCCACCATCACCCCACGCGCCGTTGTCCATGGTGTCGAGTCGGGTTTGAAGTTTTTCCAAAGGCACAAGGCGGAATTATTGGAATAGCTATACCATCGCCATCATTCCGGCATCCCTGCCGGAATGATGGCTTTTTCAGCTTAGCTGGACTTGTTTAGAACGACGCGCACTAGAGCGTGGGAACAAAGATATGAGGTTATAGTATGAACGAAGAATTCCGCAAAATCATCCGCGACGGGCTATGGGACAACAACATCGTCTTCAGCCAGAGCATTGGTCTGTGTCCACTGCTAGCCGTCACCGGCACTGCGGTCAATGGCTTGGGCATGGGCTTGGCAACCACCGCCGTAATGGTGGTGTGCAACGCCATGGTTTCCCGTGGCAGGCTGTTGATCCCGCCAGAAATCCGCATTCCCATATTCGTGGTGCTTATCGCCATGGTGGTGACGTTGGTGGACATGCTGATGAACGCATGGCTACATGAAATGCACAAGGTACTGGGACTGTTCATTCCGTTGATCGTCACCAATTGCGCCATTTTGGGCCGGGTTGAAGCCTATGCCTCGCGCCGTCCGGTGGCCGAGGCATCCATGGACGGACTTATGATGGGCTTAGGTTTCACCTTGGCTCTGGTCGTGTTGGGGGCTACGCGGGAAATCTTAGGTTCCGGTACACTTTTCGCCAATGCGTCACTGCTGTTAGGGCATTCATTCGCCGGTATGGAAACTGTAGTGATTGAAAAATACCGCGGCTTCCTGCTGATGGCCTTGCCGCCGGGCGGTTTCCTGATGCTCGGGTTTATTTTGGCCGGCAAGAAAGTTTTGGACCGCAGGCTCCAGGCAAGAAGCAAGGCCGTGTCTGTCGGCATGGCTGAAACCATACAACTAGAGGGTTAGACCATGAATGTGGGCGTGTGTTATGCAGAAGCTGACCGGCAAGTCTGGCTGAGGCTGGAAACCCCGGATGGCAGCACAGTGGAACAGGCGATCCGCCACTCGGGAATATTGCGCCAATTCCCCGAAATTGACTTGGCCCGCTTGAAGGTGGGGATTTTTGGCAAGCTGGTCAAATTGGAAGCACCCGTAAAAGATGGCGACCGCATTGAAATTTACCGGCCCATCACCGCCGATCCGAAAACCGTCCGCCGGCGACGGATAGGCGATGAAGACGAAGACGACGATTGAGGGGACTTACAGCGTTTTCAACATCAAATAGTTACTTGATAGGGCGTATTGTTTTGCTAGATATTTTTTCAATCAGAGATTGTTTGAATATTCATTTTTAGGTAGTTTTTAAACATGAAAACGCTGTATGTGCCAATAAAGGTAATATCATGGCAATAAAGCAACATATTCCTCAACCTATCTGTCGAAGTTTACAGGTACCTGAATTGGGCAAGTTTTCGTTTGCCATCCAGTATCGAGGGGTCAGGCGTGACGCAATCCTAGTTCGCTTCAAGGGGTTGGTTTATGGTTATTTGAACCAATGCGTCCATATGCCTAGACCGTTGGATTGTGAACATAGCAACATTTTTGACGAAACGGGTCGGTATTTGCAATGTTCCATGCACACTATTTGCTATGACCCGGTGACGGGCGAATCGTTAAGTGAAATCTGCGCGGGAAAAAAGCTGACGGCCTTGCAAGTTAGGGAAGAGGAAGAATGGGTTTACTTGGTGGATAAAAGGGCGGTTATGGAGGTCTGCGCCCAAAACCCCACCGTCCATGAAGCCTAGGTTCCGGCGATCTGCCGGAACAACGGCTTTTGGTTTTGCCATAACAACTTGCCAGTCAGGTTATACCTTACCGCGTTTAGTTAATTTTCCTGAGGATATCGGCATATCGCTTCGCAAGTTCTCGAACCGCGTCGTTTTGATCGCTAACAACAGGGGCAAGAAAGCGCAGATCGCTTGAATCTGGCCTATTCGACAGCCAATCCAAGCCTAGCCAACGTATATTGGGATTGTCGGATGCCAATAGCTTGAGGATTTCTTGCCGGGATATGGGGATAGGTATCCGATTTATCGCCGCCAGTGCCGCTGCAACGACTGAGGAATCCCGATGTGCGAGCATACTGACAATCAGGCGTTGGCTTTGTTCTGAAGGGTGGCGGCTAAGTGCATCAATACCGATAGTTTCCAAATTATCTAAGGAAAGCATCGGGGCAACGAATTCCACGCTCAATGGGGTATCCAAGAATGCCAAAGCCTCTGCGGCTTGCATTTTTTCCTTCCTGTCTGGATTGGTGAGCCGTCCACGGTAGTAGCCCAACAGCGTCCGTAACTGATCTACTGATCCTTCGACCAGTGTAATCTCGAACCGGCCATCGAAAGCGGCCTGATTGTGATTCATTTTTCCTGTTTCGTCTTTCCAACTGACTAAGGCTGTAAGTCGGTAAGATATATCAGCCCTTCCAGAATTGTTAAATGCCAGATATCTGTTCAGATAATAAATTGAAGAATAGGTGGTTCCGGGGGAAATTTTTACAGGGATCGTGCGCTCGATTTCTTGACGCTCTATTTGCTTTGGTTTCGCTAAACCCTGAGTTATACAGCCAAAAGCTAGGTTGTTCGGGTTTGGGTAGGGCAATAATATTTCGATGGGGAACTGTGAGGTGTTAGTCACAGCCATGCTTGCAGGAATAGGTGCGCCCAGCAAACTGGATTTTTCAGAATGTACGGTAATTGAAATGGGGTTATTCATCAGTGTCTCCGCGAAGGCGTACGAAAGGTTAAACAAAGACAAGCATAGGCTAAGAGCCGTGCTTAAGAATATGCTTAACAGACTAGGATAAATTATGATCAGGGCTGACGGCATTGGCAGTTCCCCCCTCGCTGGTGTGTCCACGGGCCGTTACTTTCGCACCAATTTTCTTCATATTGTGCTTCCAGTGACCGGAATCTGAAAATACGTAATGGACAATCTTGAATCCTGAATTGGGGTGGTCCTTGTCGGTGGCTCCGCAACGATGGCATTTGAAAATACAGACTTGGCGTCGTTCCCATGATGCGGCGGGGCCTGCTGCAGGTCGTGGGGCAATCGTATGAGTATCTGTTGATAATTGGTCAGCCCTTAGATATGAGCTGTTATTAGCGCCTCCCCCGCCAGCATAGGGAGGTGAAATCGGTGCGTCGTACTCCACTATTTCTGAGATTTCAGCCTCACCCAAGTCTGCAAACGTTCCGCTGTCCGAATCCCAACCATCCTGGACTATCATGCCGACTCTTCCCGGTTCATCAATGTCAGCTACGAAACTATCTGTATAATTAACGGGATGGGCGCAGACGGTAAAGCCCGATGATTCCGCTTTTACGGAACCATCTAACTTAGCCTGAATCTTAAGGTTTCCGCCATGACCAGGGCTGGTTTGATTACCGCCCGTGACGGTTACTGTGCTTGTTGTGGTAATCGAAGTTGGCGAGATGGTCGCCGTGCCATTATCAGCACTGCCGTTGATGATGCTTAAGTCGATCTGTTGACCTGGGCATGATGGCTTCGACCAAGTGACCTTGACTTCCACCTCATAGGTCTTCGTAGGGGGTACGCTATCGGGCATTCCACCCGTTGTGACATTTCTGGAAACATAAGGATTGCCCCGCCGAACACGACCGATGGTCACAGTGGCATCGCATAACGGACAACCCTGTGTGGTGCTGTCGCAAGGTGAATTTGCATTTTTAACAGTGCTGGGAGGGGTCGGGTTGGGTTTGATTGTCATGCCTGTGACTCCTCATCGAGATTCACAAATACATGTTCAAGCCATGTCAAGGCGTTTTTTTCCAGACGCTTGGCTCTAGCTTCAGGGTCGGTCAGAGTATCGTCCTTGAAGGTTTTTGCGATCCAGGGATATAAGGGATCAATGGCACAACCGTGACCGAAAGCCAACATCAACACACTAACCAAGACTACCCCACGGACCGTGGCAAAACGCTGCCGTTTCGCACCGCCCATCGCTTTCTGTATCAAGGTTTCAAGTCCTTCCCTGCCAACATAAGCGGCTTTTTGTGGATAGAGGGAGGCCATCGCTTGCAGCATATCCGGCATAAAATTACTCGCGGACACGGTAAGCGGTTGCCTAGCCATCAGAGCGATATTTCGCAAAGCATCAAGGGCATAGATATTTTTCGGTCCGCTCACTTTTTGGTTATAGTCCATGGCTTTCTCATAAAGCTGCTCGGCACGTTGCATTTGGGAACCTGAATCCTGACGGGCCAAAATCTCGGCCGCCCAAGGGTACTGTGGATCGGTATCGAAATAACTGCCAAAAAGGAGCATCAACTCCAGATAAAGCTGGACGGGTCCACGGAAAGTGAAACCATGGCTGCGAGCCTGGGTAATGCCAAAACGGACGGCTTTGTGCATCTGTTCATCGCCGACTGTCTTGAACAATGATGGGGAAAACCCGCTTAGGTGCAGTAACATCTCGTTCTCGAAGCGCTGCATTGCCGCCTCGCGGAATATTTCCATCTGCTCTTTGCGTAGAGTTAGCATAGTTTTCTACTCGGATTTCGGTTTTTATCAATATTTCAGATGTAGGTTGGGCAACTTCTTTTCCGTTGCCCGACTTTCCTGACCGACGGCCAAATGTCGGGCGCAACACAAAGAAACGCACCCGACCCTACAGTGCTCATTTGGTTACAAACACGTCTGCGGTAGGGTAGGGCGGGTTGCCATGAAAGAACGGCGGGGGCGGTTTTTAACCGCGACCCAGGCCGAAAAAGTCGTGGTTAAAAACCGCTCCCACCTAGGCTTACACCGTTCGGTCGAAACGGAGGTGTCCCTCCCCGCTTTCCGCTTCGGCAAAAAACGCATCCACCGGGCCGAAAAACTCAGCCATCTGTTTTTTGTCGCAACTGGGCAAGAAGATGCGCAGCACCCGCGGGTCGTAATAACGGAACAATAACGGTCGGTTGCCTTCTGGGTCGTACACCATATTAAACTTGCGAAAGTGTTGGCGCAATCCACGCAAATCCGCCCGACTCAAGGCAAAAATGCCCCAGTGCTTGCCCAGGCAGTTGGCTATGACCCATAGTGCGAAAGGCGTACCTTGCACCAAGCGGACTAGGTAAGGGGCGCATTTGGCAACGTCCGTTGCCAGTTCGCCCCGGTACAGGCAGACAAATTCGGGTTGGTCGGCATGAAGACGGCCCAACAAAGCCGGATTGGAAGCACCATCCAACACGGCATAGGCGTTGCTGCCGGGGTCTGCGAACAATAAGCGGGCAAGGTCTCGCTGCTGCGTTTCTGTCTGCTGGGAACTGGTTGGATTTGCCATGTTGTCAACCTGATGTTAGTTGATATCCAATAAAGAACATCTCATCCAAAGGCCAAACTGGTGCTTGGCGTTCCTTCTTGGAGCGCCAATCACCAGCTTGGCGAGGTGATTGTTCGTGATTTTGTGGATAATTCATTTCAGTTTTGGTAGTTTCATTATTGGAAATCACCTAAGTATCGTTTGCGGCCGCCGCCTCCTCGCATTTTTCGCAAAATGGCGTTCCGTCTTGGGCTGCTTGTTGCAAGGCGGTAGCGGCAGGCCCGTAAGCGGCGGAAGTGGCATCGTCTAAGGTGTTGGCAATGGGGGAATCTGACTCTGACGGAGAACCCGCCGTGCTAGACGAACCCGCATTAGGCGAAGGACTTGCCGAACCGGCTGGACTCGGTGTGCCGGGTGTCACCTTAGTGGAGGAAGGCCCATAGGTGGCAAGCGTGGGCGCAGTTGGCACCGGCGGCGCATCCATGGCACCGGCTTTGTCATCCGCAGCCTCCTTCGGCGCGGTCGGGGTTGTCGGGCTGCATCCTGAACCGGACCCCGCCGAACCGCCGCTGTTGATTAACACCGGTGTACCGGAAATGGTGACCCCGGCCGGGCCGACGACAATGAACCCACCGCCGGCTTTCAGCGTGATGCTCATGCCCGCTTCGATCACGATGTTCATCCCGGCTTTTAGGTGGATTTCCTGTCCAGCATCCACAGCATGCTTCATGCCGACTTTTTGTTGCAGGTCCATTCCGGCCTTGAGCGAGACCGTGCCCTTCACCTCTTCGTTATCGTCGCCCTTGACAGTGGAATGCCGGTCGCCGTCCACCTCTTCCAACTGGTCTTTGACCACAATCAAGTGCCGATCATTGCCTATCCATTCGTAAGCGTCATTCTTAACGCGGGTATCCTGGTTGTATTCGGCATGGATGAAAATCTGCTCTTTCCCCTTTTTGTCATCAAAGCGGATTTCGTTGAACCCCCCCCCGCCCTTGGTGGAATAGCTCTTCCATGTGGATAGGGTCATTTTGTCGGGCAGCTTATAGGGCGGCATTTGGCTGTTGTTGTAAACGCTGCCAGTAATCAGCGGCTGGTCCGGGTCGCCTTCCAAGAAATCGACGACGACTTCCTGGCCAATGCGGGGTAGGGTAATCATGCCCCAGTTTTTGCCCGCCCACGGCTGGGCGACACGCACCCAGCACGAGCTATTCTCGTCCCGTTTGCCATAGCGGTCCCAGTGGAATTGCACCTTCACCCGCCCGTACTGGTCGGTGTAAATCTCCTCACCCGAGGGTCCACTCACCACAGCGGTCTGCGCACCGTGGACCAGGGGCTTGGGCGTGGAACGCAACGGACGGTAAGCCTGGGTGCGGTCACAGACGGTAAACTGGCAACTAAAGGGCTTTCCTCCACCGGACGAGCCGCCGGAAGCCCCATAAGAATCTTGTTGCAGACTGTAACTAGCGGCAATCACCAAGTATTCGCGGTTCTGATCATTGCGTAGCTCGTATTCGGTCAGTTTGAACAAATAACCGACAGCGAGTCCACCCGCATTGCCAACGCCGCTACAACGCTCAAAATGGGCATGTTGTTCCTCAATGCGGCTGCGGGCCAAGTTTTCGCCGTCACCGACTTCCGTATACCGCCCTGGATAATAATCGAAATATTCATAACCCGAATGCGGGTTTTGCTTTTTCAGGGCAGACTTGACCAACAAATTGGTCTTGGGTTTTTTAAAATCATAATCGGTCAGCGAAAAAGCCCCCGGTTGGATTTCCTGGCCGAAAGCCCAAGCATGGATATAGCCCTTGTCATTCTCGCTGGTGCCTTTATTATTATCCTCGATATGAAATTTAATCTCTTCATAACCTGGATATTTATCATGGGAACTGCTGGAGTCGGCCAGCACAAGATGGTGTACGCCGTTCTCGTGCGTGAAGTAGTAATAAATGCCTTCCTCTTCCATCAAACGGCTGACGAAGTTAAAGTCAGTCTCCCGGTATTGCACACAGTATTCACGGGTGGCATAACTGCCACTAAGTTTGTCTTTGATATCGGTGAAGCCCTGGTCGCTAAACACCTGCTTGATGATGTCGGAGACTTTTTTTTGCTGGAATATCCGGCAATTGGCGGCGCGGGTCAAAAACCACAGCCAAGGTCGCACACTGGCGGTGTAATAGTTTAGCCCATCTACTATGCCATGCTGGGCGAAATGCGTGACATAGCCGTTAAAGAAGCGCTGTTTGCTTTCTGGCAGCACCATTGATACGGTGATGTTTTGACCGAGTAGTTTGCCGGGGTCGATGGTCGGATTTTCGCTCAACAATTCGAGCTCGTACTCAAACAGACCGCCCAAGTGCTCCGAGCCCTGCATCCGGTAAAACAACAACACATCATCGCCTAACGGCGTGGCGACCTGAAACGGACGGTTTTTTTGTGTGAGTGCCATAAGTTTTTGGTCTCCTTGCTTATCAATGGATTTGTCTTGCCTAACAACACCGTATGAACCCCGTCATTCCGGCATGGATGCCGGAATCCAGCGTCCAAGGATGGCAAACTTCACGATACGGCGAACCTTATCACTATCTTGAAGCTTCACGTCCTAGTGTCTGGATGTATTTGGGCGGCGAGGACGTGAAAACCGGCTATACTTGATAATTTATCCCGGTTTACTACTTGAATAACGGCGTTTTAGTCAACTCTGAATTGTCGTTTAATGACCGCGCCGGTTGACGGGATAGATGATAGGATTATACTGCAACTATGCGGTAGCGTAATCAAGTCTTTGGCGCAAATCAACCGATGGGCATGATTTCCGAAACCAAAGCGATTTATTTGGGCAGGCCGTCATCAAAAAAATTGGAGGAATCATCATGGCATCTGTACCACCCCCCTATGGTACAAAAAGCAATTCCCAAAGGCCAGACCCTCAAACCACGGCTCCGGTGAAGCACACCCCTCCAGGCACATCTGGCTCGCCAGCTTCGCCCACTGTTAAACCTATTGACAAAGATACGAAGCTACTTGCTGCCACTGCCTATGGCGAGGCATCCACCAAAGATATTTTTGAGGAAATGGCCGCAATTGCCAACGTCTTAGTCAGGCAACAAAAAGCACGATCATACCCAACGATAGGCGAATTCATCAAAAAGGATACAACCTTTGCCTTTGCAGCCCATGATGGCAATGCTCGCTACGCCAAACTCGTGTTGGCGAAAGACAGTGAAATCGTTTCGGACAAGGGTATGTCCGCAGCCTTGAATGCAGCAATAAACGCGCTTTCCACGACAGGTATCGACTATTCCAACGGTGCTTATTTTTGGGATGGAGCGGATATAAAGTCAAACTATGATAAACATCCTAAAGTACGCGGAGGCATCCACTTTACCGATCCAAAGCACAATATTTACGGTATTGAGGAAAAAGATGTCCCTGGAGAGGAATGGTGGCGGGATGCCCAGGGGAAAAATACTAAACTTCGTGGCAAATGGAATTATAAGTATGAATCAACCGCCGCCTACGGTGGAACCATCTTTTGGAAATACAACGCGGATTTTGTAAAGGCGACGGGTAATAAGGTATATAATTGATGAAACTGAAACTTATCACTTTAGGTTTGATGATCTCAGCGACACTGCCATGTGCAGCTAGGGATTTGACTGTCGGCAATGCCACCGAATTGCGCACATTTCTACTAACAGGTCGCCATGCGCTTGCCATCGAACCCATCCCCGCACAACGCGGTTGCGGTCCGGGTGGATGTAGCATCGACTTGGGCAGTGTATCTATTATGCCTAGTAAAGGAAAGTTGCTCGATTTGACCAGAAATAAGACCATTAAAATTCGCCAACAGACTTCTGGCACACTTCCTAAACTAGACTGGGACCCCTTAGGTGCCTACACGGTAAAGTATTCTGGCACGCAATGGGGAACATGCCTTGAGTTTACCCATGCCGGTTTGGGGAAAAGCGGTAGCTTCCAACGGTGGATTTCGGTTATTCTCATTCCTAGGCAAGACTCAAAGCCTGCTCCAATTGCCTACCGTTTTGTCGGCTATTGGGCAAGCTGCGACGTTATAGTGGAGGGAAGGCAGCCCAGTGAAGCCATACTGCCTACCTTAGAGCCTGTGGCAAAAGCAAGCGATCAACTGCAAATTCTTTGGCATTCCTGCACTCCTCTAGGCTGTACCACCACAAAAGACAGCAGTACCGTCAGCAAGGTTCCATCCAGCGAAAACGGGTCTTTGCAAATCCAACGCGTTAAGACGCAATAGCGGTCTGCCGCGTATTGCGCCGAATGGCTACACATGCGGCGGAATACGGCGGAGTACCGCCTATTCCGCCCTTGGGGCTGGCTTATCCGTGTGGGGGAAGCCGTGGGGTCTCCGCAGGTGAGAAATCGGTATCTTTCAGCGTAAGATTAGGGTTGTAGGCAGGGTCTGACTGTAGCTGTTGCCCCCATTTCTTCCTCATGAAGGTTACTTCCTTTTGAAAGTGCTCGATCCGTTCAGGTGTAAAATCAATTCCCCTGCTGGCTGATTCATAGTGATAAAGCTCGGCAAAGGGTGTCCAAACGTTGCGGTAGCCGGCCTCCCGCACTTTGAGGCAAAAATCAATGTCATTAAAAACCACGCTCAAGTTATGCTCGTCAAGTCCACCCACCTCAAGGTAAAGGCTGCGTCGAACCAACAAACAAGCCGCAGTGACTGCCGACATGGATTGCATAAGGCAGGCCCGGCCACAATAGCCAGTTTTATCTCTCCTCAACCCTAGATGGGCATGACCGGCAACACCGTTCAAACCCAACAAAACTCCGGCATGTTGCAGCGTGTCATCAGGATACCAAAGGCGGGCACCAACAGCCCCTATGCCAGGTCGCGAAGCCACAGCCACCATTTCACCAAGCCAGTCTGGTGAAATGACCGCCACATCATTATTGAGAAGAAGCACAAACTCGGCTTCCGTCTGGGCAACAGCGGCATTATTCAATGCAGAAAAATTAAATGGGCGCCCATCCCGCAAAACACGAATATTATTTCTCTGCTTCAATCCCTTCAAATACT
>Ga0208496_1000065_pt1 | contig 32793 bp, 34 predicted proteins | sample CryBogmetaGMA2M_FD_184552 | JGI IMG/M metagenome (GOLD analysis project Ga0208496, IMG submission 184552) | Freshwater microbial communities from Crystal Bog, Wisconsin, USA - MA2M (SPAdes) | ecosystem: Environmental > Aquatic > Freshwater > Lake | place: Crystal Bog, Wisconsin, USA | collected... | reverse complement strand
GGTCGGAGTACAAGGATTCGAACCTTGGACCCCCTGCTCCCAAAGCAGGTGCGCTACCAGGCTGCGCTACACTCCGACGGAACCGATATTCTACACTGCCAGCGCCATTACGGGCAAATCCTGTAAGATTCGGACTATGGTTGCCTATTTTTCAAGCAAATTTACGAAGCAAATTCAAGCCGCTTTTTCAGTGGCTCTGCTCCTTTTTTGCCTGTTAGGAACCCACTGGATTGGCTTTGCTCACAGCGTTTCTCATGCCGGCCTACATAGCCAGTCAATTGAAAAATCCACTGCTTCTGAGTCCTCCCCAAGTCTGACCCACAGCTCTGATGTTTGCCATTTGTTTGATGCACTAACGCTGGCTTTATTCTTACCGGGCAATGACTCTAGTCTTGTTACCTCTACTCAATACGCTCTTGATATTGCAAAGTCTGAAGATTCAATTCTGATTGAATCTCCGCTTGTGGCTTATCAATCTCGCGCTCCACCTACTTTCATCCTGTAAATCTTCCGTGCGCTTTGCGCATGTACTTTTTGATTTATCACCGATCATTTGGTGAACTTGGATGAAATATGAACCACCGGCTTTACCTATTTCCTGTTCTAGTATTTGTATTTTTTCGCGCTAATCCTGCTTGGTCACAAGACCAGGAAAATACATTGCCGCAATTAAATGTGAGTGGTGTTCGCGAAAATGATTCTGGAATACTGTCACCTAATAAAGTGCTCTCTGGGGATGAGTTACAAAATAAATTAGCGGGATCTCTAGGCGCTACGCTTGCCAATGAATTGGGGGTTTCAGCTACCGGTTATGGTGCGGGAGCCTCTAGACCGGTAATACGCGGCCTGGAAGGCCCACGAGTACAGATTTTGCAAAATGGCTTATCTGTGGGTGATGTGTCGAGCATTTCTCCTGATCATGCCGTGGCTAATCCGATTCAGAATGCCCATCAAATTGAGATATTACGTGGTGCAGCAGCCCTACTGTATGGATCAGGCTCAAGTGGGGGCTTAGTGAATGTCGTCAATGATCGTATTGTGACTTCGATGCCCGATGCAGTTTCTGGAATGATCAATACAAGCTATGAAACAGTGAATCAAGGCAAAACTGCCAATATTGAGTTAGATGCTCCTGCAGGCCCATTAGCCCTTCACCTAGATTCAGCGATCAGTAATTCCAACAACTATCGCATTCCGGGCTATGCGGAACAAGGTGGGCCAAATGCCAATTGGGCAATCAATCCGGGTCAGCCTGTGAATATTCCCTATAGCGGCAAACTCCCCTTTTCATATAGCAATCAAAATAGTTTTGGTCTAGGTGCAACCTATGTGCGCAGCGATGGCTATACCGGGGTTTCTTTAGAACGTATGAACCACAACTATGGCATTCCTACATATGATGGCGGATTTATTCAGCAATCCCAAAATCGGTATGACTTTGCACACCAAGTCAATGATCCATTCGATGGATTTTCGTCCATCAAAATCACTGCTGCCAATTCAAATTATCAACATACTGAATTTCTCAATAATGGCACTCCTTCTACGCAGTGGAATAACACTGCGACTGAAGCGCGTCTAGAGATGGCCCACAAAGAGTTATTAGGGTCTAAAGGAATTGTGGGTGCGCAAGTGACGGGTGCAACCCTCAACGCAACGGATTTAAGCACTGGCAATTATGCGATCGTGCCGCAAACCAAATCAAACTCTATGGCTTTGTTCTTAATCGAGGAAGGCCGTTACGGCCCTGTGAAAACTAGCCTAGGCGCACGCTATAACTACGCTACTCAGAATCCCAATTCAGGGACGCAGTTCCCCAGCGCCAGTAGCCAAGAATTTGTGCCAAATTCCTATGGACCGCCCTCCTTGCAAAACCGACAATTTAATTTGATGTCTTATTCTGCTGGTGGTTTACTAGACCTTGCTAAAGGATATGGACTAGGTCTTTCATATACCGTCTCACAAAGAGCTCCGTCTGCACAAGAGCTCTATTCATATGGCCCCCATGACGCCACTGCAACCTACGATATTGGTAATTCCAATTTGGGTACAGAGACTTCGCACAATGTGGAAGTCAACTTTCAGAAAACTTTGGGATTGATTCGTAGTAAAGCAAGCATCTATCGCAATCAGTTTACGAACTATATTTATGGTTTTTATACCGGCTCTTATAGTCAAGCTAATGAAAACTTTTCAGTGGTCCAAGCTTCACAAGCCAATGCTAGCATTCGGGGTGCAGAAGGTGAGCTTAGCTACAACTGGAATCAAACTGGGCTTGGCGCGCGCGTCTTTGGCGATGTATCACAAGGCACTTTTAACTCCGGCGGCAATCTCCCATTGCAACCAGCACCACGCCTGGGGAGTGAATTAGCCTATCAACGAAATGGCTGGTTAACGAGTGCTACTTATATTTATAGCTACCAACAAAATCGTCTTGCGAGTTGGGAAATCGGACCTACACCAAGTTATAACTTACTGAACGCGAACCTCTCTTATACAGAGCGCATTGGCAAGGTGAACTGGACTGGTTATTTGGTAATGAAGAATCTGTTAAATGACGAAATTCGGTATGCTACTTCGCCAATGGCAGTCAGACTCTATGCTCCGCAACCAGGCAGAAGCTTGCTCGTGGGTATCAGAGCAGCGTTTTAAGAATATAAGTCTTCAAAGATATTTGAGGGCGATCACCCCAACCAGTCCCGAACCCAAAATGACAAACACTGGATTGATCTTGGTTTTCAAGATCAGGAAAAGTGTAATGAGGGCCAAAACCAATGTAATCGGGTTGACGATGGAAGCCTTAGCCACTGCATAGACGCCTGACGCCATTAAGCCAATTGAAATGGGTTCTAGCGCGTCTTGTACCGAGCGTCGCCAGGGACTCTCACCGAATCGCTCCCATAAACGACCAGCATACAGACATAAGATACTCGATGGTAGGAAGAATGAAAACAGCACTACAGCAGCACCTAATGCGCCAGCAACTTGGAAGCCAATCACCAACACCATCAACATATTCGGACCAGGAGCGATTTGGCCAATACTATAAATATGGACAAACTGAGTATGAGAAATGGCAAAGTTTTGAGAAAGCAAGGTTTGCATCTCTGGCAGAACTGCAGTACCACCACCTACCGCCAAGAGGGAAAGTAAACTAAAAGTGAGAAATAGGCTGGGGAGATGACTCATAAACTCGTCCCAGGTCGATAGAGATAAATTGCAATCGGAGCCATGATGAGTAAAACAACTGGAAGTGATAATTTCACAATACTCATCAAGCAAAATGTGATCACAATGATGGCAACCGATTTGAGATGCTTCCAATTGTCATCCCCGATACGATACGTAATCGCCGCTAAAAGTCCGCAGGCACTGGCTGCTACACCCATCAAAATGAGATTGGCTAGTGGATGGTCAGAGTTATCTGAATACAGCAGCCCAAGTGCCAAGACAAAAATAGAGCCTGGAATAATTAACCCTAAGACTGCAATGAGCGCACCTAATTTACCCCTTAAGAGATCCCCTGCTAGCACAGCTAAATTAACCGAATTTAATCCCGGCATCGTTTGACTGATTGCCAAAAAGGCCATGAATTCATCTGCAGTAAGCCACTTGCGCTTTTCTACTAGCAGAATCCGTTCATAAGCAACAATCCCACCACCAAAACTGATGGCGCCAATAATGAAGAACTGTATAAATAGATCTTTTAGTGTGGCAGAACTGGGTGGATCCGTAACAGCAAGTTCAGCCATATCTATTCAGGCTTCCCATAAACCAAGGCGGTTTTAGTACTTCCAATTTCAAGCCAATCAGCCAATTCATGCTGAAGGGCCTTGAAGAATTTATTGGCCCGTTTGTGCGCCTTCCCTTGCGAGCGATTTTCATCAGTGATGTGATATGAAAAAGCCAATTCACCAACAATGGGGTCGCCAACGCTTTTCATCCAAATAGCAATTTCGCAATGGGCTTGTACACCATCTCCAAAGACCAGGTTACCCAATGGAAGACAAGCCTCAAGTATCTTATTCGTGCTACCGCCTACAATTCGGACAGGTGCTTTTTTATCAATCGATAAAGTGGCTAGGCCCGGGAAATATTTTGTGATGCTACTCAAATTGCGATCGAATAAGTTATCCAGTGGAACTGCATCCAATATTGAATTATTAGAGTATAGATTTCGTGATGTCCCAAGTTCATCGCCTCTGAGAATTTCCTCTTTTAGTCTAGCTCTAGACTTGATTCCTTTTTTGGGAATGGGATTGAACTTCGAGCACACATCAATATCGGAGGCTCGACATTTCAAGGTCACTTCACACCAATCATCCACCCAGATATTTTGGCGCGACTCTCTGACCCGCAAAATAATATCGTTGTGGCGGAAATCTTCCCCTGGAGTATCGTAAAAATAGATATTCCTTAAACCAGTGTTCGCATTATCTAGGTGAAAGAATTGGACCTTATTCTTTTTGCAAAACTGGAGTATCTGCTCGCTAAGAGCAGTAATGCGACTTAGTCGATCTAGACCCTGGGGCTTGATGAGTAGCTTGAACTCTCGATTGGTAATCGATGGATGTAACTTCATGATAAATATCCCTCATTAATCATAAGAGGTTATCACTGTCCTGAATTTTTTAATATATTTCTGGAACGTACATCTCTGGGGGCACTGGACCACGCAAATAGTCTGGGTTATGGACTCGGGCTGGCAGGGTAATTTCTGGATGAAGAATTTCTTGATACGGAATTTGACTCAAAAGATGGCTAATACAGTTAAGACGTGCCTTTTTCTTATCATTTGCCGCCACCACCCACCATGGGGCTTCTGGGATGTGGGTGTGCTCAAGCATGGTTTCTTTGGCCTTAGTGTAGGCCTCCCATAGGCGTCGAGCCTCTAGGTCCATCGGGCTAAGTTTCCACTGTTTTAAGGGATCGTGAATGCGCATCATGAAGCGGTTGTACTGCTCATCATCAGAAATAGAGAACCAATATTTAATTAAGATGATTCCAGAGTTAATCATCATCCGTTCTAAATCCGGAACGGTTCTGAGAAATTCGTTATATTCTTCGTCGGTGCAAAATCCCATGACTTTTTCAACACCAGCGCGGTTATACCAACTACGATCAAAGAGCGCAATTTCTCCGCCAGCCGGTAACTGGGAAATATATCGCTGAAAATACCATTGGGTTTTTTCACGTTCATTCGGTGCTGGTAAAGCAACTACCTTACAGACCCGGGGATTTAATCGTTGGGAAATTCGCTTAATAGCGCCACCCTTACCTGCTGAATCCCTACCTTCAAATAAAACTGCTACTTTGACTTTGTTTGCAACAACCCAGTCCTGCAGCTTTACCAACTCACCTTGCAGGCGAAATAGTTCTTTAAAATACACATTGCGTGGTACTTCAGAGCCTGGCTCACCATCAGGTGTAAGACGATCATCGTCAAGCTCCATTTCAAGCTCTTCATCCATGCTATCCAGAATCTCTTCTTGAGCACGTTTGTACCACTCTGCCATCTCTTTATGTTTTGAAGTCATTTTATTTACGGTATTGGTCCGATACTTTTAGAGCATTGATATGACATTAATATTACAACCAGCCTAGGTGCAATGATTTAAAAGGTATTGGGCTATTTGCTCTTGGCTATGAAGGGCAAGCCACTTTCTATCCCTAGGGGGTTGTGGACTTGCTCCAGCAGGCGGGAAAAAGTTTAATACGGCCCTCATCCTGCGGTTTCTTAACATCCTTGCCATAGAGCTTATTAAGCCCATATCACCAACAAAGGCCGGCACCTCAGAATGAAGTCCTGAATTTTGGTCAAAATAGGCTATGGCTAGGGTATAAACCGGTACTTCTGCCAATACAGCAGCTTCAAATAGGTTGGCCTTAAAAGGTTGGACACCCGTCCCAATGGTTGAGGTGCCCTCTGGAAATAGGCAAATAGATTGGGTTTTGAGTAATTCAGCCAATTCCACGACAACCTGCCGCGCATGCCTTGGGCTATCTCTTCGTATAAAAACAGTACCTAACTGTTTTGCCATCCAACCAAAGATAGGCCACTTTGCAACCTCAGACTTGGCTACAAAGCGTATGGGTTTAAATGAATTAATCACATGAATATCCATCCAAGACACATGATTAGAGACTAACAAAAACGATGCTGATGAAAAAATATCGGCATTGTTTACTTGTAATTCAATTCCAAAAATTCTCAGCAAGCGTCTAGACCATCGTTGAATATGCTGTTTTTTTGATGTAGAGCGTATGAAGGGGAAAAAGAACAGGAGCGTGAAGACGCCCCTCAATACATGGGCAGCCACCAAAAACCAAAGGGCTGTGTAAAGCCAGGTGGGTGTTTTTACCTCTTTAGAAATTGGTCTAACTGTCATAAGCGTCATAAATATCGAATATCTTAAATGATATAGGACGTCATAAAACTGTCGTAGAACTGTCATGATGCTTACACACTTGCTTGGCTTAATACGGTTTCATGATGCATTACAGAGCCATCTGGATTTCAGACGTACACCTCGGAACATCAGGGTGTCAGGCAAACTACCTCCTGGATTTTCTGAAGCATAACGAAGCTGACAAGTTTTATCTGGTTGGCGACATTATTGATGGCTGGAGACTAAAAAAATCATTCTACTGGCCTCAAGCTCACAACGATGTTGTGCAAAAACTATTACGTAAGGCTCGCAAAGGCACTGAAGTCATCTACGTCCCTGGCAACCATGATGAAAGCGCCAGACAGTTTTTTGGTCTTTCATTTGGCGATGTCAAGGTTGTCGAAGAATGTATTCACACTACCTTAGATGGTAAAAAGTTATGGGTAACTCATGGCGATCTATTTGACGGTGTAATGCAGTATGCCAAGTGGTTAGCCTATGTTGGGGACACGCTCTACTCCTTCATCCTCTACATCAACCGTTATTTCAATATGTTGCGCGTCAAGATGGGGCTGCAATATTGGTCACTCTCTCAGTACCTTAAACATCAAGTGAAAAATGCAGTGAGTTACATCGCGGATTTTGAGCACATCATGGCGAGGGAAGCGCGTCTACGGGGCTGTGATGGCGTAGTTTGCGGCCATATTCATAAAGCGGAAATCCGGGAAATAGACGGTCTTCTCTATTGCAATGACGGAGATTGGGTAGAGAGCCTCAGCGCCCTAGTTGAAACCCAAACGGGCGAACTCAAAATTATTTATTGGACTCATATCTTAGGTGAGCCAGTTGAAACACCAGAACTTTCTTTCCAACCCGCTGTTGAATCTCTCATTAAAGAGGCTGCAATATGAAAATTATGATCATCACCGATGCTTGGGATCCTCAGGTCAATGGCGTGGTACGCACCCTTAAACAAACCCGCGCAGAACTAATAGCGATGGGTCATGAGGTGGACATGATTACGCCGAATGGATTTAAATCGATTCCATGCCCTACTTATCCTGATATTGCCCTATCCCTATTACCTGGAAAAGAAGTGGCTCGCCGCATCAAGGAATTTGCGCCTGATGCAATGCACATTGCAACTGAAGGCCCTTTGGGTCTTTCTGCGCGCTCTTACGCCGTCAAAAATAACTTACCATTCTCGACTGCTTATCACACCCGTTTTCCGGAGTATGTCAAAGCGCGCACCGGCATTCCGCTTGCCATTACTTATGCCTTTATTCGCTGGTTCCATGGACGATCTATGGCAGTCATGGCCCCGACGATTGTGGTTAAAGACGATTTAGAAAAGTATGGCTTGAACAATGTCGTCCTCTGGTCTAGAGGCGTAGATCTTGAAATCTTCAAGATGCAAGAATCCAAAGCACTAAATACTGCTCACCCGATCTTTTTATATGTTGGACGCGTTGCTGTAGAAAAAAATATTAATGCCTTTTTAGAAATCGATTTGCCTGGCTCAAAATGGGTCGTTGGTGATGGTCCTGCGATGGCGGGGATCAAAGAAAAATATCCGGACATCAATTACCTAGGTGTTTTACAACAACACGAGCTAGCCAAAGTCTATGCAGCTGCAGATGTTTTTGTATTCCCAAGTAAAACAGATACGTTTGGACTGGTATTACTAGAAGCCATGGCCTGCGGCACCCCCGTAGCAGCTTACCCAGTCACGGGGCCAATTGATGTGTTGGGGAATTCACCTGCCGGTGCTATGAATGAAGATCTACGTGAAGCCTGCCTTCAGGCATTAAAGATTCCGCGTGAGGTAGCGCGTGCCCATGCTGAGAAATTCTCTTGGAGAGCAGCCTCGGAGCAATTCGTGCAGCATCTAAAGCCAGTTCCTTCGCCCGAAGTCCACGTTACTGCCTTAGCGTAAAGAAAGACTCGATTGAATATTAAGTACCACATCAATCAAAATCCTCATAAAGGTAACCGAGGATTAACCAGAGCTTGGCATGCTGCGAAGAACTCTTGGTGCGGTCTGGTATATGCTTTTTTAGAAGAAAGTGCTTTCAGACAAGAACTGACTTTGTTTGTTTTATTAACACCCGTCGCTTTCTTCTTACCGATTGCGCACTTAGATAAAGCCCTCTTAGTCTCATCATTGATTCTTGTCTTGGTTGTGGAATTACTTAACTCCAGTGTCGAAGCTGCCATCGATAGGATCTCCTTTGAACATCATGATTTATCTAAAAGAGCTAAAGATTTTGGCTCAGCAGCAGTGATGTTGGCCCTTCTCATCGCAGTTTTACTTTGGTCTGCTACCTGCATTCCACTTGTCTTAAAGCTGTAATAAATGCCCTCTACGATCATATAAACATTCACCAAGGCTAACTATGTCAGATATCCCAAACCCAATTGGCGCCTTTGAGATCTTCTCTTTCAGAAAAGAGAAGAAAAAAACTCTCTCTAAATTTAATCCGATTAAAAAATTATCAAAGAAGCTTGCTAAAAAGCTTTTTGGTAAAAAGTTTGCCAATAAAACGCGTGCTGAATTAGCTACAGCTGATATTGCTCCTACAGTAAAGCAAGTAGCAAAAGCAAAAAGGCCCGCCTTCCAAATTGAGTGGGCAAGTACTTCAAGTGAAATTAAAGAAGCGCAACGATTGCGTTATAAAGTATTTGCGGAAGAAATGGGTGCAAACCTTTCTAAAAATGCTGAAGGTTTGGATATTGATGAATTTGATGCCTACTGCGACCATTTATTAATTCGTGACCAAGATACCTTGAAGGTCGTTGGTACCTATCGCGTATTGCCTCCCCATAAAGCCCAAGAAATTGGGCGTTTGTATTCAGATGCGGAGTTTGATTTGTCTCGCCTAGATCATTTAAGACCAAAATTGGTTGAGTTGGGTAGATCTTGCGTTCATCAAGACTACCGTTCGGGCGCTGTGATTATGGCCCTGTGGAGTGGTTTAGCTCAATACATGCAGAAGCATGGCTACGAGATCATGCTCGGTTGCGCTAGTATTCCCATGGCCGATGGTGGCCACTTTGCGGCAAGTCTATATAACTCCCTTGGGAGCGATCAGATGGCACCAACTGAGTTTCATGCCTTCCCGCGCTTACCTCTGCCATTAGACAGATTGAATGGCGGTTTAGAGGTGGATGCCCCTCCACTGATTAAAGGCTATCTCAAACTGGGGGCAAAGATATGTAGTGCTCCTGCCTGGGATCCAGACTTCAATACAGCAGACCTATTGACCATGCTACGTCTTTCAGAAATCAATCCGCGCTACGCAAAACACTTCTTAGGTTTGTAACTGCTGAAGTCTTATTTCAGACTGAGTTCATAAGGGCGGCCGATACGAACCCATTCGGCTGCTTCTTTCAGAAGACTAAATTCTGTCAAAGGATGGGTTACAGCCCATTCTTTAGAAATACAGACCTGATAAGTACCATCCTGCTCAGAAACTTTCACCTTCGGCAAATCTTCATCACTTCTGCCCCGGCACAGCACTTGAGCCAAACGTAAGCAGAACAACATACGCCAGTCAAAAAAGCTAGTATTGTTCGCTAATTTTCCGAGTTTGCCGGTATGCCCAATGAGCAAGGCAGCTAAGCGCGCTTGATCATTCTTAGAAAAGCCTGGCATATCAGCATTACCTGCAATATAGGCTGAATGCTTGTGATACCCATTATGTGAAATCGACAGTCCGATCTCATGTAAGTTTGCTGCCCATTGCAATAAGGCAATATTATCAATCCTACTTTCATTTTCGGACTTTGGAAGTTGTTGCAAGAATTCAGCTGCCAACTTACCGACGCGGGAGGCTTGCTCTCGATCAGCTGAATAGCGTTGCATAAACTGTTCGACTGTGACATAACGCATGTCATGATGTTGAGAACGCCCTAGCAGGTCGTATAGCACACCAGTGCGCAGTGCCGCATCAGTAACCTCCATCTCTTCAATACCCAGCTCATCAAATACCGCCAGCATAATGGCGAGACCCCCGGGCCATACTGCTCTTCTATCATCCTTCAGACCCACAAGCTCAACCTGACTGACATGCTCATATTTGAGCAGGTGTTTTTTCATGGCTCGTAAGCCATCACGGGTGATCAAACCACTAGTGCCATTAACACGGCCCATTGTGAGCCCATCACCCTGCCCATTTAAATTGTTAGCAGCAATGAGTTCAGCCAAAGCCCTGGCAGTTCCTGAAGAGCCAATTGCTTGTTTCCAGCCACTTTTCAGGTAAGCGCCTGAGATAACCTGGATTTCACGCCGAGCTGCTAACTCAGCCTCTTTGAATGCATGGGCATCCACATTTCCCTTGGGGAAAAAATGCATACTATGCGATACACAGCCGATGTAAAGACTCTCCATGAGCTTTGGCTCATAGCCTTTACCAATAATAAATTCGGTTGAGCCACCACCAATATCAACTACTAAACGGTTGCCTTGTACCGCTGGTACTTCATGAGCAGCGCCAATGTAGATGAGACGAGCTTCTTCTACGCCAGCAATGACTTCAATTGGAAACCCTAGTGCCTCTTGGGCATCCTCAACAAACTGTTGAGCATTTTTAGCGACCCTCAGGGTATTGGTAGCGACAGCGCGCACATTCGCTGGGTCAAAACCCCTAATCCGTTCACCAAAACGTCTAATCGCAGTTAAGCCGCGCTGATAGGCATCATTACCAAGCAGTTTGTTTTCAGTTAAACCCGCAGCTAAACGGACAGACTCACGCAAGGTATCAATGGGGCGTAGTTGAGTGCCGGATGGCGTATTAACGGCTTGCGCGACCAACATGCGAAAGCTATTCGAACCCAAATCAACTGCGGCTACAAGGTCTTCAGACTGGATTAAGGGGTCGACCGGATGAATTGCCAAAATAATTCCTAATTAAACGAACGCCTATCAAATATGTCTATTTTATGAAAAAACCATGACACATACATGAATATACAAGCTAGTCTAATGGGGAAAAGCCTATGCGGCTAAATTTTGTTCCGCGCTGGAACAATCCGCATCTCCGAAGCTACAAAAAATACAGCAATCGCCGGATTTAGGCTTCAAAATATTATGGCAAGAACGGCAACGATACAGATGCTGTGAGGACCCTTGCGGGACTTCAAGAACCTCTGATGCCTTGCAATAGGGGCAGGTGATAGTAGATTGTTGTTTTTTAAGATCGAATTTCACTTCTCTATCCTAAACTTGTTTTATGTCAGAATTGTGTCGCCAGAGTATTCACTTTCAATCTATGGTGCTTGGAATCCAATTACAGTAAATAACCATCATGATTATTTACTGCCGAGCCCTAAGGTTTGCACCATCACCTTAAAAACTTCCGTGTTATCCATAAAGCCTTTGAAATTTTCCGACCCAGGACCCGATGCATTGAGAACAGCATCATCAGCAGTATGGACCCCAACATCTTGATATGAAGGCAAATTACCCCCAACATGAATAGCATCTTCATGCAACTGCACGTATTTTGGGTTGGCTACGTAATTACCTGACTCCCCTTTTACTGCCGGCACAAAAGTACCATCAAGTTTAGGATGTAGGGTTTCATAATGGTCAGGATAGTTACCATAGAAAAAAGCGAGACGCTTAGATACGTCAATTTGATTTGGATAGCCTTGGATGTCCGCCTTGGGATAGTTGGGATAGCCTGCTTCCGCATAAATTCCAACCTTTTCACGCAGGGGACCTGGCTTGTCATCGTGAATAACCCCGCTAATCGAGCCGCTATGGGTGTGATCCGGAGTAACAATGATCAGAGTATCAGGATGAGTCTTTGCAAAGTCTTTAGCAATTTGCACTGCGTTGCTGAGCATGATGGTGTCAAAAGCAGCACGCTCCCAATCTAAGGGGTGGTTAAACTTATCAATCAACGCTGCCTCAACCATGAGGAAGAATCCATTGGGATTTCTGGATAGAACATCAATCGCTGATTGGGTCATCTCCGTCAAATCCGGTTGGTTAGGATATTGGACAACCGTATTCTTCTTTAAAAATAGACGATCCAGCGATCCATCCATATTATCAGGATGAAATACGCCAAATAATTTCCTGGTATTTTTATTTTCAGCAGCCACAATTAGCTCTTGCTTAGTCAATGCAACCTTATATCCATTCGCCTTAAATGCGTCAACCAGATTGTTTTCATCTTTACGCTTTGATCCCTTAGTTGACTGGGGATAGAAATAAGCTGATCCTCCACCCAGAATGACATCTGCATGACTAGCTAGCAGCTGATCAGCGATATATTGTTTATCTGCACGACGTCTAGTATGGGCTACCATGGCACCAGGCGTAGCATCTTGTAACTCAGCATCCGACACAATACCCACGGACATTTTTGTATTGCGTTGAACTAATTCAGCAATGGTTTCTACCTTGGGATGCGATAAATTGTCACTAGCACGCGAAACATACACACCCATTGCATTGACAGCAGTTTTATGGCCAGTGGTGTAAGCACTCATTGAGTTTGCAGAATCCGTAATCAGAGAATCAGATCCTGAGGTACCAATCATTGCGGTACTGGGCATATCATCGAACGCCAACTTACCCTGATATTTACCCTCAATAATTCCCTTAGAGAGTACCCGAGCAGCAGTCCGATTGGCAATAGTCATGCCATCGCCAATAAACAGTATGACATTTTTAACGCGGCGTGGCCCGCTAGAATAAACATCCCATATCACTTGTATTCGCTCTTGAGGTGTGTGCGCAACCAGTTGGTATTTTCCTGCTTTTGCTAACTGTACATCTCTATAAAGGATAGAGCTACCCTTTCCATTTTCATTGGATATGAATTCGGGCTTTGCAGCGATGAGCTTATTTAATGGCGAGCCATTGATATCAATGACTATCTGATCTATAGCGACAACATGATTGAACTCAACTTTGATGTCGAATTTTGAGCCCGCTAGTATGGCTGCATTATCAATTGGATAGACTGCTCCCGCATGAACAGCATGATTTAGACAAATAGTGAGTACAAATAACAAGAATCTAGCAAGGTTGGCGATAGACATAGCGGCGTAAAGTAAGGATAAATAAAGTCAACCCACAATATCTACAAAGAAGATGACAAATTTATGACGCGTCCAAATGGACCGTCCTTACAGGGCCACTTTCCGACTCGCAACCGGTAATTTTCCATTCTCAACAGCCCTACAAAAGACCTTGAAATCTTGTTGATTTTGTTTTGCATAGGACTTTGCAAAGGCATACAGTGCCTCTGTTAACTCATTCGATTGGCCACAATATCCAGCAATCATTGCTGCATCACCAGAACGCGCATGCCCAAGCGCTAGCGCCCAACCAAATAATCTAGCGTAATCTGGAAAATTTTTTAAAGAAACACCTCCGGGTCCTATGGCAATACCGCCTTTCATATCACGTAATTGGCGAAGATAAAACCCTTGGCTTCGATCAATATCATACTGAACTGCACCATAGTTCAAGAAGATATCAGGTGCCCCCTGAAGTAAACGTTGACCAGCGACTACTCGTCTTCCCATATCGCGATACATAGACTCGCCTAAATAGGGTGTTAAGACAGACTTTTGCGCTTCTTTGTATTGAAGAAATAAGGGGTCTTGTTCACCATCGCCCTCAAAATATAGAACCATACAATTGGTCCCTACGCTACCTACCCCAACAACTTTTCTAGCAAAATCTTTCAATGAATATCGTTGAAATAAGATTTGTCGGTCTGCCAGTAAAGTGCTCGAATAATTGAGAAGCGCCTTATCAATGAGGGAGACTAGGGAAACGCCGTAAGCATCTTTTTTGAAGTGCTCTATCAAGGGCGGTTTATTAATAATTTTACGATTCTTTCCTACTAAGGTCGTTAGATTTTCTAAAATTTGAATGTTTCCCTGACCTTTTGTTTCTTTAAGATAAACGTCTAACTTTTTTTGATGCTCTTTGGAAAAGAAGTTACGAATATCTTTCTCGCCAATGAACTCTTGCGCTAAATCTAAATAGGGCATCTTTGCATATTGCCCCATACGCTTTTGGTACTCTGAAGCAATGCGATAGACGAGCTTCTTGCTTAGATTCTTATCGCCGCCCATACTCTCACACGCTATCACAGCGCTAGCAACTAATCGCTTAATATCCCACTCCCAGCTTCCAGGCAATGACTCATCAAAATCATTAATTCCAAAAACCAAACGATGTTCAGCTGTCCCAAATAAACCAAAATTAGACACATGCATATCACCACAAAGTTGTACTGTGATATTAGTTGTGGGCTGATTAGCTAAATCTTGCGCCATGATTGCAGCTCCACCACGATAAAAAGCAAAAGGTGACTGCAACATTCGCTCATAGCGAATCGGGATCAAAGATTCAATTCGTTGCTTAGCCTGCTGCTCTAATATTTCAATGGGGTTTATACGTACCCTAGGTGGGGTATAAACGCCTTGCTGGGCAAAACTCACTGCTTTTCGTAAGGCTTTACCATCTGCCATGCGTTTTTTAATACTGGGACGGGGGTCTTTAAAAGACTCCACGGAATGAAGGACGGCAAATTTGGGTTTATTCACAAAAGACATTGGTTTTTCCGAGCGAGGTTCTCACCTGCCCATATTAATGCCTCTAAAGGAAAATGACCTTAGCTATGAATTGAGGTAATTAAGCTTCATTTGGATGTTGGCTGGGAGGGTTGAAAACCATACGCTATCCTCGCCAACTGCAGGAAGTACTTGCCCATATTCAATCATTTGACCAGGTGCAATTTCATCAATATAGGCCCAAATTTGATGACCGGCCAATTTACTAATACGTTGTATAGCGATTTCGATTTCTACCAATAACTGCTTCTTTGTTTGTTCACTTCTTCCATGGCGTATTTGACCGTTGAGAAATATATGGGGCTCATCTAGTAAAATGCCACCTATGAAACAGTCATGTATATCCAACTGCTTAAAAATTACCTGAGCAAAATAAGCTTCAGCTCCAGTAACATCAGCATGAATTTTTGTAATAGCTCGCGCAAGTGTATATTTTTGAAGTGTAGTGAGCGAAAGATCAGCGTAATACAAGCTATAGGTTGCCATAGTAATCTTTCGGTGTAATGTAGCTATTGGTTTAGTACGAGATGTATTGAATGTAGTTCATCTTTGATTTGAAGATGATCCAACTTATCAATTGGGAGATCTAGGAATAACTCAATTCGATTACGCAAACCCATTTCTACTTTTCTGAAGGCACTCCACTTTTCCTCTTCATTGCCGTCAACGGATGCAGGATCAGGAAAACCCCAATGCGCGGTCGCTGGATGACCAGGCCAACAGGGGCATACCTCTCCAGCAGCTTCATCACATACTGTAATGATGAAGTCCATATGAGGTGCATCTTCTCTTCCAAATTCTTCCCAACTCTTACTTTGTAATAATTGCAGCGGATAACCCATTTCTCTAGCAAGCTTTAATGCAATGGGATGTACATACCGTTGTGATTTCGGGCCAGCTGAATAACCAATGAAGCGCCCGTGACTCAAGCTGGTTGCTAGCGCCTCAGCAATGATGGATCTAGCAGAATTTCCGCTACAGATGAAGAGAATATTGTAAGGTCGAGTCATGGAGAATGAGTTGAGAAAAATTGTTATTAAATAATCTCATCTAAGCGCAATGAATATCTCCTATCAAGAATAAATTTTTGCATATTCTGATCTGTCAAATGAGCTGAATTGTGATTCACCTGATCTTGAGAGTTAAATTCAGGATTGCTTTTTATATCTTTTCTGAATACATCAGATAGATATTTCTTCAAGTTCTCACTCATACTTAACCTCGACTTAAAATGGACTAGTAACTACCTATCCTAAGGTGAATTTATTTCAGTTTTATTAAGCCGTTAAAAAGAAAAGCCCAGCGCAAACTGGGCTTTAAAGGGAGTCTAATACCGCTTTATCTTGGTCAGAAATAGTCTGACATACTCAATTTAGGCCTCCTATATGACGTCTTCATGACTAACTACCAAGTCGATGACGGGTATAGCGATTGACGTACCCTTTTCTAGCTTCGTTCCAAGCCTGCAAAATATGTAAGACAAATTTTTTCATTTTGTATCCTTATGATGAAAGATCAATGAAGATACTTCTGTCGTGCAGAAATATCTCCTCAGTTAATTCAACTGGATTATTTAGTCTGTAAATGACGCCGTGATGGCTGATTTATGACAGAATGAAATACTTCGAATACACTAAGTTCTACAAATTTTTTTCTGATTGGTAACGGCATGATTGACTGGGATCTCTACGGCACCATTACATTAAGACTGGCACTGGCCCTATTGGTAGGAACCATATTGGGCCTTAACCGCTGGCTTCACCATAAATCAGCAGGAATCAGAACTCACTCATTAGTCTCTATTGGTGCCGCAACGGCCATTATGCTCATCAGTGACTTTGTAAAAGATGATGCCCAGTCTGTTAGCCGCGTTCTTCAAGGTTTGATTACTGGTTTGGGGTTTTTGGGCGCTGGCGTCATCATTCGTGAACAAAGATCGCAACGGGTACATGGCCTCACTACAGCAGCTAGTTTATGGGCTTGTGCACTCATTGGCGCCGCTTTTGGTGCCGGCCAATTCATACTTGGAGGCCTGTCTTTAGGGATGATATTGCTCACTCTAGTCATGGGCGGCCCGCTTGAAGGGCTGGTTTCTCGCATTAGAGGCATTAAAAGAGGCTCGGAAATCTCCGGTGATCCAGACTAATACCCAACTAAAACACTTAAAAGGAGTGTTTTGTCATATTACTTTGGTAGGATTAGTCATCTGATCACTTGAAATCTAAGTCTATGAGCAAATATCAATATGAAGACGCAGTACAGCAATTGCAAGAAACTGGCGCAATTGGCTTAGTTGATCTCAAGAACCTGCCACACGATGATCTGGTAGAGCTGTTTGAGGAAATTAAGGTTTGGTGTCTCTATGCCAGCGGTAAGACTGACAAATTACCTAAAGAATCTAAAAAGAAGAAGAAAAAGAAGAAAGATTAATTCTTCATTTCCTAGGAGTCTAAGTACTTAAGCGCTCTTTCGGAAAACGTAGTATGAATGTACTCCCCTTACCAGGGGTGCTTTCAATCAGTAGTTGAGCTTGGTGACGACTGGCAATATGCTTCACAATCGCTAAACCTAGGCCAGTACCGCCCGTATCTCGAGAGCGGCTACGATCAACCCTATAAAACCGCTCTGTAAGCCTTGAGAGATGTTCTGGCGCGATCCCTGGGCCCGTATCCAAAACAATAAATTCGCCTTGTCCATGAGCATTGATTCGCCACCTAACATCAACCGCACCTAAGTCTGGCGTATACCGAATTGCATTTGAGACTAGGTTACTAAAGGCTGAAAGTATTTCGCGCTCTTCACCTAACAAATTTTCACTGGAAAGAATTTCAAAACTAAATGTGTGCCTACCCTGTGATAAAGCTTCAGCATCATTTTTTAATAGAGCCATTACTGTCTTAATATTGACCTCATTAGCTGCTGCTGGCAAAGCGTTTGCCTCCAAATTGGCTAATGTCAATAAATCTTCAACTAAACTCTTCATTCTCTGGGCCTGTGACATCATCATCTCGAAATACTGATCTCGCTGACTCTTTTCAAGGTTCAAAGACTGTACGGTTTCTAAAAAACCCATTAACACAGTGATTGGTGTTCTCATTTCATGAGATACATTCGCGACAAAGTCCCGACGCATTGCATCAGCTTTTTGTAAATCAGTCACATTTTGAACTAATAATAAGTGACGCTTTTCACCGAATGGAAAGGCCTGCAGCATCAAGCTTAGACTGCTATCTGGGCCCATGCGCTCAATCAATAAGGGTTCTTCAAAGTTTCGCTTCACCAAGTATTGAATAAATTCAGGTCGGCGTATCAAAAAGTTAATGCGTTGCATCACATCACGTTTGTAGTGAAGTCCAAAGAAGCGTTCAGCAATACTGTTGCACCATTCAATCTGATCATCCTCATCTAACATGACAATGCCGTTAGGTGATGCCTGGAAAGCTTCGATGAAATGGTTGTGCTGCTGCTCTATATCTCGCATCTTCAACTTGAGATTTTTTACTAAGCGTTGTAGCCTAAAAAATACCTCTTCCCAGTATCCGCTTGGAAGTGGCATATTTTCAATCGAATCGCTTATTGCATATTTTCTTAAGCGCGCAAGATTGATATATGAGTTCACCAACGGAATTGATAGAGAAAAAATTCCAGCACAGATAGCCCATTCGGCACCCCAGTTGACAAGGGTAATAAATGCGGCTATTAGCGCAAAGAGGACAGTAAAAGCAAAGCGGGCTAAAGCGGAAATCATGTAGCAATCTTAGACGATCTCCAGTCAGTGCCGGAAATCTTAAAAATTGAGGGTTAGGACTCGATCGGTGTTTTAGTGATGCGGTAACCGCTACCTCTAACAGTCTCAATATATCTATCGCAATCAACAGGCGCTAATGCAGCCCTTAAACGCTTAATATGGACGTCTACTGTACGTTCCTCTATATAGACCTCATTACCCCAGACCTTATCGAGCAGATTGGTTCGGGAGTGAACCCGTTCTGGGTTAGTCATAAAGTACTGCAACAGTCGATATTCAGTTGGGCCTAAAGAGATGGGGCGAGGATCGCAATTAGGCCAAATTGCTAATACACGATGAGAGCTAGGGTCAAGTTTTAAGTAGCCAACTGTTAATGGACCGGTGTCTTCCATTGGAGCCTGCCTTCGTAATAAAGCCTTTACTCTAGCAATTAATTCTTTTGGCGAAAAAGGTTTAGTGACGTAGTCATCAGCCCCAGAGTCCAAGCCCATGATTTTGTCTGCCTCTTCACTCTTAGCGGTGAGCATTAAAATAGGTAACCCTCTAGTGCGATCATTTGCGCGCAATTCCTTAGCAAATTGAACGCCTGATTTTCCTGGAAGCATCCAATCTAATATCACTAGACTGGGTAATTGCTCCTTCATGGCAGCAAGGGCAAGATCTGTCTGCATGACCTTTTCAACCTCATATCCAGCATGCGTTAAATTAATTGCAATCAACTCAGCAATTGATGGTTCATCTTCAACTACTAGTATGTGCTGAGTCATTATGAAAATTAAATGTTATGGTTTATTAGCTTCACGTACTAATTCATCATGCGGTATATGACGAACATCAGCACCTTTGGCAACATAGATAACGAATTCAGCTATATTTTTAGCATGGTCGCCAATGCGTTCAATCGCTTTTGCAATGGTCAGCATATCTAAGCCTATAGAGATCATATGTGGATCTTCAGACATGTAAGTAATCAGTTTGCGAACAAAGCCCCTGAATTCTTCATCGATTTGACGATCTTCAGCTACAACCTCAGCCGCTGCCGTAGTATCCAATCTTGCGAAGGCATCTAAGCTACGACGCAATAAGTTAATCGCCATTTGACCAGAAAGGCGGATCTCAGCAACGTTTATATTATGTGGGGCACTTGACTCAATAAGTCGCTTAGTACGCTTTGCAACGCGCTCCGCCTCATCACCTGCCCGTTCGAGATTAGTGATGGCTTTTGATACTGCCATTACTAATCGTAAATCACGAGCAGTAGGTTGGCGGCGAGCAATCAACTCTGTACAAGCTAAGTCAATCTGAATTTCCAGATCATTAACTAATTTTTCATTTTCAATGACGATATTGCATGTATCAACATCCATTTGAGTAAAAGCACGCATCGCAGTGGAGATTTGTGACTCAACTAAACCGCCCATTTCAAGCAAACGGCTTGATAGTGAATTTAAATCTGCATCAAACTGTGATGAGAGGTGTTTATCTGACATTTAGTATCTCCAATTAACCGAAGCGACCGGTAATATAGTCTTCTGTTTCTTTGCGCTGAGGCTTGATAAAGATTTCATCAGTCTTGCCGTACTCAATTAAACTGCCTAGATACATATAGGCAGTGTAATCTGATACGCGGGCAGCCTGTTGCATATTGTGGGTAACGATAGCGATCGTATATTCATGCTTAAGTTCATTAATCAATTCTTCGATTTTACCCGTAGAAATTGGGTCCAATGCAGATGTAGGTTCATCTAGCAGGATTACCGAAGGTTTGACAGCCACACCACGGGCAATGCACAAACGCTGCTGCTGCCCACCGGAGAGTGAAAGACCGCTTTGGCTTAACTTATCTTTAGCCTCATTCCAGAGCGCCGCTTTATTAAGAGCCCATTCAACACGCTCATCCATCTCAGATCTGGAAAGCTTCTCATAGAGGCGGACACCAAATGCAATATTTTCATAAATTGACATAGGAAAAGGAGTTGGCTTCTGGAAAACCATACCAATTCGAGAGCGAAGTAGGTTCAAATCTTGACCTGGCTCGAGAATATTCTGACCATAAAAATTGATCTCCCCTTCGGCACGTTGACCAGGATAGAGATCGTACATGCGGTTCAAGGTGCGTAATAAGGTAGATTTTCCGCAACCGGAAGGGCCAATAAATGCAGTGACTTTACCCTGCTCAATATCTAGATTGATATCTTTTAATCCCTGAAAAGAACCGTAAAAGAAATTGAGGTTTCTAACTTCAATCGCATTGATAGCGACCTGCTCTGATTGTTGATTTGTTGTTTCCAATTTACCCCCTTGACTATCAATCTTATTTAAGTCAAACATTGTTTTCATATTACTCATCATCCTTGGACCTTCTCACGGAATACCACTCGTGCCAATATATTTAAGCCGAGCACGGCAAATGTGATGAGTAATGCGCCGCCCCATGCTAATTCAACCCAATTGTCATATGGACTCATGGCGAATTGGAAAATCACCACTGGTAAGTTAGCCATTGGTGCATTCATATTGGTGGAGAAGAACTGATTATTAAGTGCAGTAAAGAGTAAAGGAGCTGTTTCTCCACTGATGCGTGCTAAGGCCAGTAAGATGCCTGTCATCACACCACTCTGTGCTGCACGTAAGGTAATCATGAAGGCTACTTTCCATTTCGGGGTACCCAAGGCATAAGCTGCTTCGCGCAAGCTTCCTGGAACTAATCGCAACATATTTTCTGTTGTGCGAACAACCACAGGAATTGCTATTAAAGCCAAAGCAATAGTTCCCGCCCACCCAGAAAAATGTCTAACCTGTGCCACTACAAATGCATATACAAACAATCCAATCACAATCGACGGTGCTGATAACATGATGTCAGTAACGAATCTGGTTACTGCAGCAACTCGACTACGGTCACCATATTCTGAAAGATATAGACCCGCTAAAACACCAATTGGGGTGCTAACTAAAGTACAGGTTCCGACTAATAAAAGGCTGCCCACGATAGCATTGGCAAGGCCGCCGCCCTCAGAACCTGGGGCTGGAGTACTGTGAGTAAATAAATTGAGATCAATTGCTGAGAGACCCTTGAATAGCAATACACTCAGAATCCAAAATAAAAAGATCATCCCTAATAGCATTGCACCCATAGATAGGGTTAAACCAATTTTATTTATACGCTTACGTTTGGCAAAAATTCCTTGATCGATATTCGAGATGTTGTTCATGTTTTTAAGCCTTGTTTCTTCTCCATATTGTTTAGCATCCACTTAGCGCAAGCTAAAACAACGAAGGTAATAATGAAAAGTGCCAAGCCAAGAGCAAATAAGGAGGAAAGATGATTTCCTGCCTCAGCTTCGCCAAATTCATTCGCAAGAGTTGATGCAATCGAAGTGCCAGGAGAAAATAAGGAAGCCGAGAGGCGATGGGCATTACCGATAACAAAGGTTACTGCCATAGTTTCACCAAGGGCCCTACCCAAACCAAGCATCACTCCACCAATAACCCCAGCCTTTGTGTATGGGAGCACAACATTCTTAACTACCTCCCAAGTAGTGCAGCCAATACCATAGGCCGACTCTTTAAGAACAGGGGGGACTATTTCAAATACATCACGCATCACCGAGGCGATGAATGGCAGAATCATCATTGCCAAAATCAGACCAGCACAAAGGATGCCAATTCCGTTAAACGCACCTGAGAATAAAATTCCTAATCCTGGAACTTGTCCTAGTGTTGCAGCCAATGCCGGTTGAATATATTCCGCAAATAATGGTGCGAAGATAAATAAACCAAACATACCGTAGATGATGGATGGAACAGCTGCCAATAATTCGACTGCGGTACCTAATGGTCTCCGCAGCGGTCCTGGGCATAACTCAGTTAAGAAAATGGCAATCCCGAAACTTAAAGGGACTGCGATCAACAACGCAATCAATGACGTAATAACAGTACCGTAGATGGCAATCAGTCCACCAAACTCACCGTTCACCACATCCCACTCCTGTGAGAAGAAAAACCCAAGGCCAAAGGTATGTAAAGCAGGCCAAGCATTGATCACCAGTGAAATTAGAATGCCCACCAACGCGATTAAGACTGACAATGCAAAAAATTGCGTAATCGCATGGAATAGGAAGTCCTGAACACGCTGTAACTTAGCAATCCTTGCAGCTTGCGGCGTAGGCGCTGAGTGAGACTGAAGAATATCCATTGGAAATTGGCTTATTTAAATATTGGAACAGCCCCACAGTAGTGTGGAGCTGTTCCTTAATGAATGATTAAGAAGATAACCATCAAACCTTATTTAGTTACTACCTTCGTAAATACGTTTTTGCGGATAAAGTCAGTTGTTTTATCAGGCATCGGAACATAATCTAACTCTTCTGCCATTTTCTTACCATCCTTGAATGCAAATTCAAAGAACTTAATGACTTCAGCTGCATTGGCTTTATTCTCAGGATTCTTGTAAAGCAAGATGAAAGATGCGCCAGTAATTGGCCATGATTTGGCGCCACCAGCATTAGTAATAAATGTTCCCATACCTGGGATAGCTGCCCAATCTGTGCCAGCTGCAGCTGCTGCAAAAGTTGCATCGTCAGGAGCCACAAAATTACCATCTTTGTTTTTCAGTGAGATATAGGTCATTTTGTTTTTCTTTGCGTATGCATACTCTACATAACCTACAGAATTCTTAACACGAGTCACGTTTGCAGCTACTCCCTCATTGCCTTTACCACCAACTGTAGAGGCTGCAGGCCACTTCACATTAGCACCAGAACCTACGGAGTCCTTAAAAAGCGTACTCGTCTTAGCTAAGTAGTCTGTAAAAATAGCCGTTGTACCAGAGCCATCTGCACGAGTTACAACAGTAATAGGACCAGAAGGAATCTTTACGCCTGGATTCATAATCGCGATACGCTTATCACCCCAATCAGAGATGATTCCTTGGAATATATCGGCCAATGTTGGGCCATCTAACTTGATTTCGCCTGGCTTAACACCATCAACGTTAATCACAGGAACAACACCACCGATGATCGCTGGGAACTGAACCATGCCGTCTTTTTCTAATTCTTCGAATTTCACTGGGTTATCAGTTGCTCCAAAATCAACAGTTTTTGCTTTGATTTGCTTAATACCACCAGAGGAACCAATGGATTGATAATTTAAATTAGAGCCAGTTTTTGCCTTAAACGCTTCTGCCCATTTTGCGTAGATTGGATATGGGAACGTTGCGCCTGCACCAGTCATGTCCACAGCGAATGCTGTTGGAGCTAGTGAAATAGCGCTAATAACTAGTGCTTTTTTCAAAAAAGATTTCATGTGAGTAGTCCTAGGATTGAAATAACGCAACATTGCGATACTTGGACAATACGATTTGACTATGACGCTTTCATGACAAGCCTTCATAATTCTAAAATATTGTTTATATACAATGAGTTATAAAATATATACGCTATGTGACGAGCATGAGAAGGAACAGAAGACTGCAAACAAAGATTAACCTAAAAAGCGAGTTATTCCTTGAATGTCTGTCTGGAATACAGCCCATCTTTCAGCAACAGCCATCAGGAAGCGGAGAACAATCTCGATCCACAGCTATGCACCTATAGGATTCATGATTGTCATAATTTAGAGGCAAACTCAGAGTTGATATTTGATAAATTCAATTGGAGCATGCCATGCAATATCAAATTATTCCTCTGGAAATGGGCTCCTTAGTGGAGAGGCATGTTTTCCAGAAAGGCAATAAAGAAATTAAATGTGGCCTGGTATGGAAGCTCAGCTCGGTATTAACTAATATTAAGCCCGCTTTTTTAAAGACCTATGATCCGAATATTGGGATCTGTATACAAGATGTTCCGGGTGGCACAATAGGTGAAACTTATGGCGGTGAAAAAGTAATTTACTTCTCGGACACTGTAGAAGATGATGAGGAAGACGAGTTATCCGCTATCTTTTATGGAAGCTCAAAAAAATATTCAAAGAATTATGCTGATGTTTTCCATGATCTTGGCTGGGTAGAAGTCAATACAGAGTCCTTTATTTTTGGTGAAATTGAGATTAAAGAGATCAAAAGTACACTCGCAAGCTATAAATGAATAAGAAAAATGTGAGGCTAACTGTTCTTTTATGCACACTACTCTGGACAGGTGCATCATTAGCACAATCATTCAAGTTCGTCGCCCTAGGCGATATGCCGTATAACCCCCCTGCAGATTTTATTCGCTTCGAAAGATTGATAGGCGAGATTAATAGACTAAATCCAAGATTTTCTATCTTTATTGGCGATACCAAATCAGGATCTACACCCTGTACTGACGAGTACAACGTCGTTATCAAAAACTATTTCAATCAATTTAAGGCCCCATTGATTTATAGCGTTGGTGATAATGAGTGGACAGACTGTCACCGCCCACTAGCAGGTTCATACGATCCTCTTGAGCGACTGCAAAACATTCGAAAAACATTTTTTCCTTCAAGGATGAGCCTTGGGAAAACACCGCTACAGCTGACAAGGCAGGCTGATGTGGATCCCCAATATAGCCAGTATGTAGAAAATTCCTTTTGGGTTGTGAACAACTATCTATTTGTTAACTTGCATATTCCAGGATCGAATAATAATTTTGAGGGCGATGATGATGCCATTCAAGAATATTCCAAACGCAATCGTGCTAATTTAAGTTGGATTGAACGCGCTTTTACACTTGCTTCAAACAAGTCTTATGCTGGAATCATTTTTTCTTACCAGGCAGATATGTTTTACAAGTCTAGTCAAGCAACAGATGCAGATAGTGGATATAAAGACACCCTTACAGCGCTCAGCAAGCAAGCCCAAGAATTTAGAAAGGCCGTACTTCTCATCCATGGGGATAGCCACCGACTCATCATTGATCAACCCTTACGAACGGTAGATCAAAAATCTATCCTCGAAAATGTCCTACGTGTTCAAGTCATGGGCGCAGAACAAGTGCAGGCAATAGAAATAGAAGTTAATCCTACAGCTCCACAGCCTTTTAGCTTTACCCCAATCCTGATGAGGGAGAACATGTATATTCCAAGAAACTAGTATTTTTTCTTAATTTAGGAAAGTAAACTTGCTAGACTTTTCGGTCAATACTTTTTTCCAATCCTTAAAGTCAAAAGAGGCCTTCATTAAAGAGCAGGTAGACATGGCAATTGACTCACCAGCAACATGAGATGCTAAATCTGCCAGACTGGGGTTGTGACCCACAATCATCACATCATCGTATCTTTTTGCAACTCCAGAAATAAATTCAAGTATTACGGCTAGCTCTGCACCATATACCAGTGGGTCGATTAAGAAATTGGTACGCTTCATATCTAATTTATTAGCAATGATTTGAGCAGTGGTAATAGCCCTCACTGCGGGGCTAGTAACAATTAAGTCAAGATGAACGTCTTTTTTTTTGAGCCTCACACCTAAATTATTCACATCCTTTAAACCTCTTTCTGATAGAGGCCTATCTTGATCGGAGGTCAAGAGTTCACCAGTGATAGCCTTGGCGTGGCGCAACAAGAATAGCGTTTTAGTACTCATCTGTACGCACACCAATCTTAGTAATTGATATTGGGAATTCTAGGGACCTTTGTTCCATTTGCAAAGCATTTACTGACCCTATCGTTTCTTTTAAGATTTTTAAGGCTACATGACAAAAATATTGCAGTTTTATTACAAGCCTATGCCGTCATATGAGTAGTAATTTCATGGTATGAAAGCTATAACCATTTTGTGAATATGTCACATTAAGTTTGTAGACTAATAGCTACTTATGGGAGATGAAGTGTAACTCTGACGTTACTGGTTACGAACGGTTTGCACTAACAGCCCATAGGTAACCACTATTCATTGTTTTCGAGATTTAAGCAAACGGCACTAAATCAGCAATACTTTTAGCAGCACTCATCGCCACATCGGCATCTTTAGTCTCTACCATGACCCGCAGGAGTGGTTCAGTACCCGATGCCCGAATCAGTACCCTACCGATATCTTTGAGATCTGTTTCGACTTTGCTGATCTGCTTCTTTAAATTCTCATCTTGTTTCCAGTCGTAACCAGGCTTAAATTTGATATTGAGAAGTACCTGAGGGAAGATCTTGACCTTTTCCAGGAGCTGGTCAAGACTTTTGTTGTTTTGTTTCATGGCAGCAAGCACTTGCAGTGCTGCAATCGTGCCATCTCCAGTGGAGTGTTGGTCCAAGCAAAGCAAATGACCCGAGCCCTCGCCTCCAATGAGCCATCCCTTTTGCTTGAGGAGCTCTAAAACATAACGATCGCCGACATTGGAGCGCTCAAATTCAATGCCCAAGTCTTTAATGGCGTTCTCTACTGCAAGATTCGTCATCAAGGTACCGATGACCCCACCAATGGCATGCCCGCGCTCTAATCGATCTTTAGCAAGAACATAGAGAAGTTCATCACCATTAAATAAACGACCCGTAGCATCAACCATTTGCAGGCGATCAGCATCACCATCTAGCGCAATACCAATATCTGCCTTTTCTGCCTTCACTCTAGAAATTAAAGCGGCTGGGGCTGTTGCACCACAACCATCGTTTATATTGCGACCATCTGGGCTGACGCCAATAGAGATGACTTGTGCACCAAGCTCCTGAAATACATGTGGAGCGATGTGATAAGCAGCACCATTAGCGCAATCTACTACCAGCTTTAAACCATTTAGATTTAGATCGCTCGGGAACGTGGATTTACAGAATTCGATATAACGTCTAGCAGCATCGTCTAAACGAAAAGCCTTACCTAACTCTTCCGCACTAACGCAGCCCATGGGCTGTTCGAGTTCGGCTTCAATGGCAAACTCAAAGTCATCGGATAGCTTGTCGCCATTGGCTGAGAAAAATTTAATGCCATTATCTTGATAAGGATTGTGTGAAGCAGATATCACTACCCCTGCAGTGAAGTGCAAGGCTTTTGTGAGATAAGCAACACCAGGGGTGGGCATGGGTCCACACAACATGACATCTACACCGGCAGCTGCAAAGCCTGCTTCTAAAGCGGCTTCTAATAAATAACCAGATACACGCGTGTCTTTACCAATGAGGACTTTGCAACGTTCACCAGGTTTACTGTCTTTAGTGAATACTTTGCCCGCGGCATAAGCTAAACGGGTCATGAATTCAGGGACAATCGGAAATTGCCCTACTTCACCTCGAATGCCATCTGTCCCAAAGTATTGTTTTTTCATAAATGAGATTATAAAACTTAGGGGTATCCTAGGCTTGAATAGCCCCCCAAAGCTTGAATGCATCGATCGTCTCAGGCACATCGTGTACCCGTACAATTCTGGCGCCTCGGTCAGCCGCCATGATGGCAGCTGCAACGCTTGGGGCCACTCGCTCATTGGTATCTTTACCAGTGAGTTTGCCCAGCATGGATTTTCGGGAGATGCCCGCCAAAACTGGATACCCTAACTTTGAAAATGCAGCAAAGTTTTTGAGCATATTGAGATTATGCTCAAGACTTTTACCAAAACCAAATCCTGGGTCAATCGCAATTCTGTTGGCATCAATACCTGCAGTCATCAGGGCTTGAGCACGTTCCTTTAAAAATAAGGATACGTCAGCAATTACATCTTGATATTCAGGATCAAATTGCATTGTCTGTGGATCACGTTGCATATGCATTAAAACAATACCGCAATTATTACTTTCTAAGACTGCATTTACTGCGCCCTCTTGTCGTAATGCCCAGACATCATTGACGCAATCAACCCCTGTATGCAGGGCTTGCCGCATGGTCTCTGCTTTATAAGTATCGATTGATAACGCCACGCCGCAATTTTTGAGTGCTTCAATCACTGGTAGTACGCGGTCGAGCTCTTCTTGCAATGCTACTGGCTCAGCACCCGGCCTGGTAGACTCACCACCAATATCGATCAGATCAACGCCATTGGTAATCATGCGTTCTGCCTGAGCTATCGCATCCTGTGGAGTTCTGAATTTCCCGCCATCTGAAAATGAATCTGGAGTGGCATTCAGAATGCCCATGACGATGGGGTATTGACGTTTAGTGAAGTCAAAAAGAAAACGCCCACAACGCCATGTTGTGGGCATCTCCTGCATACCTGCTAGCTTCATCAAAGCCGGGCTAGTATTGTTTAAGCTGTCGCCGGAGCGCTACCAGGAGCTGGGCCTGGCGTGCCAGCAGAATTACCGAACTGGGTTGCAGGCGGAGGCTTCGGTGTGCGTGGAGGACGGCCTTCCATGATGTCATTAATTTGCTCGGCATCAATGGTTTCCCATTCGAGTAACGCAGCCACCATAGCTTCTACCTTATCGCGATTTTGCTCAAGAATAGATCTAGCCAAATTGTATTGACTATCAATTAAGGTGCGAATCTCAAAATCAACTTTCTGCTGAGTTAGTTCAGAAACTGTTTTGGTGCTATTGCGGCCAAAGATACTCTCAGATTCCGTGTCTACATAAACCATGGTTCCCAAGCTATCACTCATGCCGTAACGGGTCACCATATCACGTGCCATTTTGGTAGCGCGCTCAAAGTCATTCGATGCGCCAGTACTCATAGAGTGTAAGAACACTTCTTCAGCAGCACGACCACCAAATAAAATTGCTAACTCTTCCAACATGCGATCTTTATACAGATTCACGCGATCAAACTCGGGCAGTTGCCAAGTCACACCCAATGCCATACCGCGCGGCATGATGGTCACTTTATGGACGGGATCAGCCTTTGGAAGAACCTTGGCTACAACAGCATGACCTGACTCGTGATACGCCGTATTGCGACGCTCTTCTTCACGCATCACAGCAGACTTACGCTCTGGACCCATATAGATCTTGTCTTTAGCATCCTCAAAGTCTTTCATATCTACCGCACGTTTATTGCGACGCGCAGCAAACAAGGCAGATTCATTGACTAAGTTGGCTAAGTCAGCGCCTGAGAACCCTGGAGTACCGCGCGCCAAAACAGCCGCATCGACATCAGGATCAATTGGCACTTTACGCATATGGACATGCAAGATTTGCTCGCGACCACGAATGTCTGGTAAGCCAACGTGAACTTGACGGTCAAAACGACCAGGACGCAAGAGCGCTTTATCTAATACATCAGAGCGATTAGTTGCAGCAACCACAATCACACCACTATTACTTTCAAAACCATCCATCTCAACCAACATTTGGTTCAGGGTTTGCTCGCGCTCATCATTACCACCACCCATACCAGCACCACGATGACGTCCGACCGCATCAATTTCATCAATAAAAATGATGCAAGGAGAATTCTTCTTGGCGTTTTCGAACATATCGCGTACGCGAGATGCACCCACACCCACAAACATTTCTACAAAATCTGATCCAGAAATCGAGAAGAAAGGAACTTTGGCTTCACCCGCAATAGCACGTGCCAGCAGAGTTTTACCCGTACCTGGAGGGCCTACAAGAAGTACACCATGGGGAATGCGGCCACCGAGTTTCTGAAACTTTTGGGGATCTTTTAAGAAGTCGACTAATTCACAGACTTCTTCTTTCGCTTCATCGCAACCAGCGACGTCAGCAAAAGTAACCGTATTGCTATTTTCATCAATCAGACGCGCTTTGGATTTGCCGAATGAGAATGCTCCGCCTTTGCCGCCACCTTGCATTTGGCGCATCATGAAAAACCAAAAACCAATAATTAATAAAGTGGGGCCCAAATAGTACAAGGCAGAAACCAACATATTGGGTTCATCGTCAGCCTTACCCGTAACTTGAACGCCGTATTTCATTAAATCACCTACCATCCAGATATCCCCTGGAGAGATGATGGAGTATTTATTTCCGTCAGCAGGCGTTACTTGCAATGTGCGACCTTGCACATCAACGCGCTTCACTTTTCCTGCCTTGGCGTCATCCATGAATTGGGAATACGTGACGGATGTCTGGTCCTTAGGCTTATCGAACTGTTTAAAGACAGTGAAAAGCACTAAGCCCACAATGAGCCATACGCCGATTTTTTGGAACATATTGCTGTTCAAATTCATTCCTTTTCTGGATTCATCCAGGAGTTAAAGCAAGTTGCTATACCTAAGTATTTGATTCTACTACCTCCCTTTTTCAAGGGCTAATGGCATTTATATTTAATAAACCCCTGTATTTTGTGGGGTATTAAGACCTAATCTAGCACTTTATAGGCTATTTATTTGGGTGGCTTGAGATTCCTGCCTAAAAGGAAGATCTCTGAAGACTTTGCCCTGGAAGCTTTAGGCTTTCTAGAGGCGACCGTTTTGAAGACCTTTTTGAACGATTCCACAATTTGGCTGTAGCCGCTGCCGTTAAAACACTTGATCAGTAAAGCACCTTCGGGTTTTAGATGATCCGTCGCAAAGTCCAAGGCAATCTCCGCCAAAAAAGCCATCCTTGCTGAATCAGCAACGCCAACCCCAGACAAATTAGGCGCCATATCCGAAAGCACGAGGTCTACCTTGCCTGCCGCTTCTATCGGCAACAATGCCTTCAGCGCTGCAAGACCCTCTTCTTCACGGAAGTCTCCTTGAATAAAGCTCACATCAGCAATATCCTCCATCGGCAATATATCGATGGCAATAATCTGACCATCCGGTTTGCCAGATTCAATCTTAGGATTACTTTTTCCAAGTTCCGTTAGACGATTGCGCACGTACTGTGACCAACTTCCAGGAGCACTTCCAAGGTCGACAATCGTCATACCCGCTTTAATGAGGTGATCTTGCTCGTCAATTTCGCTGAGTTTGTAAACCGCTCTAGCGCGATAACCCTCTTTCTGAGCCATCTTCACATAGGGATCGGTTAAATGATCCTGCAACCAACTTTTATTAAATTTATTCTTCGCCACAACTTACCCACTTTCGCATTACATTTTCCTAGTTTCTGCCCTCTAAAGCAAAAGGAATTGATACAAAACTGGCCAAATCGGCCCGAATTAAGCCTTTTAAACCACCAATGCTCTATCATCGACCCCATGACTGCACTCACTATTACCCCCGCACAACGTAAATCTCTTAAAGCCGATGCCCATGACTTAAGTCCTGTAGTCATGATTGGTGGTGATGGTTTAACTCCAGCTGTAATTAAAGAAGCCAAGCTGGCAATTAGCCATCATGGCTTAATTAAGATTCGCGTCTTCGGTGATGATCGTGAGGCACGCATTGCTATCTATGAAGAACTTTGCGATAAATTAAATGCTGCACCGGTTCAACATATTGGTAAATTGCTGGTGCTCTGGAAACCGAAAGATATTGTGGATGAAGCTTTTTCCAATTTAGGAAGATCTTCCAAGCAAACTAAGAAATCATTACAGGCACCCCGCACAAAACGTCAACCGAATCGTGCTCCAGCAAAAGCGGGTGTTCGTACTAGTACTTCAGAAAGATCAGACCGTCGCTCTGCATCAAACAAGGCACCCTTCGCTCGCGCTGCAGCAGTTAAGTCTGCTACCCCGAAGAAACGCGTATTGCGTTCTGAAGCCGCTGAATCCAAAATTGGCTGGTCATCTCCAGGCTATCGTAAAGCTGCTGCCGCTCCCGCTCCGATTAAAAAACGGAAAGTGCGCATGAGCAGTACTAAGAAAAAGTCTCTAGGTTCTTAATTGCAATTCGACATCAAGAAAACGCCGCTAGTCGGCGTTTTTTATTACGCAGGTTTGGTGAGACGCCAAATCAGATAGATGCCTAATGCACTCTGGAGCATGAAAACCACGCTAGAGGCGCCGTGCAATTTACCAAATAAATCTGCTGAAGGTGAAAGCATCACCGGCATCCCTTGCATTAAGGCTTGATCGCGCAGGGTATTCATCCAGGGGATAAACACAAATGAAGCCGCTACCGCACAAAGTAACATGCCCAACAGAATCAAACGGATGACCTTGTACTGACTCAGGCCACGGGTAACAAGCAGGTTTGCGAGCACCATTAGCGCAATACACACAATCGTACTTAAATAGGCTTCTGCCTTAAAGATACTACCCGCAACCATGCCGGCGACTTGACGATCCGTGAGGGTATTAAAAATGGTGGGGGCGACGAGATAACCAACAGTGAGAAGACT
>Ga0208496_1000063_pt1 | contig 32970 bp, 34 predicted proteins | sample CryBogmetaGMA2M_FD_184552 | JGI IMG/M metagenome (GOLD analysis project Ga0208496, IMG submission 184552) | Freshwater microbial communities from Crystal Bog, Wisconsin, USA - MA2M (SPAdes) | ecosystem: Environmental > Aquatic > Freshwater > Lake | place: Crystal Bog, Wisconsin, USA | collected... | reverse complement strand
CTTGTTAAGTTTCGAACCAGTTTTCCAATTGCAATTGTTTGAAGTATTTGAAATCTGCCATATTTCTGGTCACCAAGATCAGGCCATTGACGGCGGCAATTGCGGCTAGGTCAATCGTCCCATGCAAATTCCCTGGGCAGGGATTTATCGCGCCAACTGTCTATTTCTTCATCCGTCAACCCTGACCAATCAAAATTGTTGGCATTGCGCCAATCCACCACAGTGTCCCATAGTGATTTGGGTTCGGATTTGTTGGACCGCAAACGCTCATATTCCGTCTTGGAAACTAGCACGGCAACAGGTTTGCCATGCCGTGTGATATGCACGGATTCGCCCGTTTCAGCCTGCTGCACGATGCGAGTCAGTTGGTTTTTCGCTTCCGCGATAGAGACAGTTGTCATGGTGGAGGCAAAATTATGATTATATTAATGGCTATTTTAAGCGGATAGTCGGCTAACCGCAATTAAATTTCAAATCGAATCTTATCAGTTTACCTGTTTGGGCTTTCCCCTGGGTACGAAAAAGTTTAACCTTCTATAGGTGTGTTATAGCGAGTCGCACTGCAATGGTGGTGCGTTTTTTCATTTGAGAGGAGATTAGAATAATGCGAATAGGCATACCCAAAGAAATTCACGATGGGGAAAAGCGCGTGGCGACCACGCCGGAAGTGGCCGCAAAGCTTCAAAAGCTAGGGTTCACCGTCGCTGTCGAGGCGGGGGCCGGTGAGGGGGCCGATTATTCCGACGCAGCCTACCAGGCGGCAGGTGTGGAAATTGTCCCGGACACAAAGACCTTATGGGACACTGCTGATATTGTGTTGAAGGTGCGCGCACCGGATCTAAGCAAAGGTGAGGTGGATTTGCTTAGGGAAGGCGGCAACCTTATCAGTTTCATATGGCCGGGGCAAAATCCTGAACTGCTGGAAAAACTGGCGGCAAGGAAGGCAAGTGTACTCGCCATGGACATGGTGCCGCGCATCTCTCGCGCACAGAAGCTTGATGCCTTGAGTTCCATGGCAAACATTGCCGGTTACCGGGCGGTCATTGAAGCAGCCCATCAGTTTGGCCGCTTTTTCACAGGCCAGATCACCGCCGCCGGCAAAGTACCCCCCGCGAAGGTCTTCATCATCGGCGTTGGCGTTGCTGGTTTGGCGGCCATCGGTGCGGCCAGCGGTTTGGGCGCTATCGTTCGCGCCTCCGACACTAGGCCCGAAGTCAAAGACCAAGTCAAGTCTTTAGGCGGCGAATTTGTCGAAGTCGATTACCAAGAGGAAGGCACTGGCGTTGGTGGCTATGCCAAGGTCATGAGTGAAGGCTACCAAAAAGCCCAACGGGAGATGTACGCCAAACAAGCCAAAGAAGTGGATATTATCATCACCACCGCACTGATCCCAGGCAAACCAGCCCCTCGGCTGATTACCGCCGAAATGGTGGAATCCATGAAACCCGGCAGCGTCATTGTCGATCTTGCCGCCGAACAAGGCGGTAACTGCGAATTGACTGTCGCTGGTGAAATCGTTGTGCGCCATGGCGTGAATATCATCGGCTATACTGACCTTCCCAGCCGTCTAGCCCGCCAATCTAGCAATCTTTACTCCACCAACCTGTTACGGATGCTGGAAGAATTGTGTAAAACCAAAGATGGTATCATTGATATCAACATGGAGGATGAAGTCATCCGGGGTGCCACCGTCATCAAGGAAGGCAGCATCACCTGGCCACCCCCGCCGCCCCGTCTCTCAGCCACCCCTGTAAAGCCTGCGGTTGCTGGGGCTGCGGTCGCGCCGAAAAAAGAAGGCTTTAAACTGCCTCCCCAGGTCAAAACCGGGCTGCTGCTGGCCTTGGCCGCTTTGGCATTCTATGGTGTTGGTGTTGGTGCCCCCGCTGCGTTCATGGAACATTTGACAGTGTTCGTGCTGGCCTGCTTTGTTGGCTACATGGTCATCTGGAATGTCACCCCGGCTTTGCACACACCGTTGATGTCTGTCACCAACGCCATCAGTTCCATTATCGCGATAGGCGCTCTGATACAGATTTCCTCGCCCGGCACGGTGCTTACCGGTCTGGCGGCCTTAGCCATTACGCTGACATCGGTCAACATGGTTGGCGGATTCTGGGTAACCCAGCGCATGTTGCGCATGTTTAGAAAATAACCGGGAGAACACACAATGTCGGAAGGATTAGTCACCATTTCATACATCGCCGCGACCATTCTATTCATCAAAAGTTTGGGTGGGCTTTCCAATCCGGAATCCTCGCGGCAAGGCAATTATTTTGGCATCGCTGGGATGACCATCGCCATACTGGCTACCGTGTTTGGGCCGCAAATTACGGGAATAAACTCGCTACTTACCGTTTTGATTTGCATGTCCATCGGTGGCAGCGTGGGCGTTTTCGCCGCCATCAAGGTCAAAATGACCGAAATGCCGGAACTGGTCGCCCTGATGCACAGCCTGGTCGGCCTTGCCGCCGTCCTGGTGGGCTATGCCAACTACATCGACCCGACGACTGGTTTTGTCGGGGTGGAGAGGACCATCCATGAGGTGGAAATTTATGTTGGTATCTTGATCGGTGCGGTAACCTTCTCAGGTTCGGTGATCGCCTTCGGCAAGTTGTCGGCAAAAATCAGCGGCAAGCCCGTGTTGCTGCCTGCACGGCACTTGTTGAACTTGGCACTGCTGGTCGGTGCAATTGTTTTGGGCAAATGGTTCATCAACATTGAAGAAATTAGCGTAGGTATCTTGCCTTTGGCTCTGATGACCGTCATCGCTTTGCTGTTCGGCATCCACATGGTCATGGCCATCGGCGGCGCGGACATGCCTGTGGTGGTATCCATGCTCAACAGCTATTCGGGATGGGCGGCAGCGGCCACTGGCTTCATGCTTTCCAATGACCTGCTTATCGTCACGGGCGCACTGGTCGGCTCATCCGGCGCGATTCTGTCTTACATCATGTGCCGTGCCATGAACCGCAATTTCATCTCGGTGATCGCCGGCGGTTTTGGTACCGACAGTGGCACGCCTGCCGCACCGGGCAGCACGGAACCACAAGGCGAAGTTCAACCGATCAGCGCAAGCGACACCGCCGAATTGTTGAAGGAAGCCCAACACGTCATCATCGTCCCCGGCTACGGCATGGCCGTTGCCCAAGCCCAGCACACCGTGTTTGAAATCACCAAGTTATTGCGTGAAAAAGGCATTGAAGTACGCTTCGGCATCCATCCTGTTGCTGGAAGAATGCCCGGTCACATGAACGTGCTGTTAGCGGAAGCGCGGGTGCCATATGACATCGTGATGGAAATGGACGAAATCAACGAAGACTTCCCGAACACCGATGTCGCCATTGTCATCGGCGCAAACGACATCGTCAACCCCGCCGCCCAAGAAGACCCGAACAGCCCCATCGCCGGAATGCCAGTTTTGGAAGTCTGGAAGGCAAAAACCTCCATTGTCATGAAACGCTCGATGGCCTCGGGCTATGCCGGCGTGGACAATCCTTTATTTTACAAGGATAACAACCGGATGTTATTCGGGGATGCCAAGAAGATGTTGGAGGAGGTTTTGGTGCATTTGAAGGGGTAAGCTACAACGCTGGGTGGGATCGAAAATCTGGGTTGCCGGACGGGATAGGTTATCCCGTCCGCAATGTTTCGTACCCTGACAGTTGTGATGGGTTATTTACAAAACGACCGGGGCCGGGATGCGCTGGTTCCCAACCTCTAGGTTGCTATGAAAGAACGGTGGGAGCGGTTTTTAACCGCGACCAAAGCTCAGAAGTCGCGGTTAAAAACCGCTCCCACGGCTGTTGAATCTTTCATGGCTCAGGGTTGCCATCGACATGCGTGTTGGGAACCCATCTTTTGGTTCCAGGTCATCAGAACAAGAAGTTTGTTGATAGACGAATTGGTACTGTGTAGTTGATTAAGAAAGAGGTAACAATAATGGCAACATTGGTATTCGACAGCCTGTCCTTTGTGAAAAGGCTAACCGAGAAGGGGTGTTTCACCCAAGAACAAGCCGAGGTTGCGACGGAAGCACTGCAACAGGCTTTTGAACAATACACCGACAGTCATCTAAATCAGCTTGCCAGTTCGAGGGATATTCAAGAATTGAAGTTGGCTATTCGGGAGCTTGAGCTAAAGACTGAAACAAAATTGGCAGAAACTAAAGCCGAACTCATACGCTGGGTGGTGGCCGTGGGCCTATTACAGACTAGCCTTATTGTGGCGATGTTGTTTTAGCTGATGAGGTCGGGTTAGGATCGGCAGGATTCAAACATGGAAATATGCGTCAGCGAATTGTCCGGTCAAATTCGGGTGGAAGCGGTTTAAACAAATTGATTCAAATTGATAAAAAATTTATTGCAGCTTTATGATTTATTGGTCATGTCACGAACTGAAAGCATGAATTTTTTTTCGTGATTTGAACTGTTTGTCTTTTGTATTTAGGGAAGAAATTTTAGAATATTCAGGCTCAATATTTATATCCATAGCAATTGGCTTGATAAAGACGTACCTAGGCATGACAGATGATGATTATCTAAATGTACAAAACACTACACCGAAGATAGTTTCCAAACGGTTGGGGATACCTGATAACTTGTTGGGTGAAGATTTGGAGAAGGCCATTGATGCCAAGGATCACATTGCTTTTTTGTTTATGAAGGAGTTTCGCTCAACCTATGAAAAATGGTGGGCGTTAAGTAAAAACTTTTCACCTGACAAAAATCCAGACAAAGTTGATGAGCTTAAAGGCTTGGTATCTTCAAGAAATGAAATAAGGAATTCCTTGAGTAGCTACCTGAATGCTAAATATGGAAAAAACGAATGAGCCTCGTTAAAGCCTACCATGCCGGAAATATGGACGACATAAATTCCGTTATTTTGGGAGGATATGGCATCCCTTTTTCAGTAAGCCAAGGGAACTGGCATGGCAACATTTTTGAGAACCAACACATCCAAATATGCCTTTGGGATTTAACCGTGATTCAGAATCCGCTTAAATATACAGGTGGTAGCCTAGACTAGGCTACAGACTATCAACTAACTGTTACAGCGTTTTCATAATCTATTAGTTACTATTAAAATTATGGATAGAAATGCAATTTATTGTTCCAATTAAACAATTTTCAATGGCGAAGTTCTATCTAGTAACTATTTGATGTTGAAAACGCTGTAGATGTTGAAATCGCTATACCTCAGAGGCAAGTCCCATGACCCTATTGAATAATCCAAGCAATCTCGATCGCTTAATTGAGGATTGCCTATATTACGAATATACCAAAGCCGCAGACCCTATTGGTTCGGGGGCAATCCCTAGAGTTCCTCTGGTTGAATTCGCTAGTGAATTGCACGAAACGGGCGGCACCCGGATTATCCCGCTGGACATAAGCGATATATTAGCTTGCAATGGCCCTGCTACCAGTCCCGCTCTTTGCGCCAATTTCGTCAGGATATTGGCTGGGGAAGCGTTGTCGACAAATTTTAATGCGACATCACTACTGTTTTATATCATGCGGGGAAGCGGGCGCACGGAATTTGAAGGCATCAACATACCCTGGAAAACGGGTGATTTTGTAGTGTTGCCGATGGGTGAAGAAACACGGCATTTTGCAGTTGCCGATTCTGTATTCTACCTAGTTCATGATGAACCACTCCTGCGATACCTAGGTGTCAAAGCCAATATTCAACGCTTCAAACCGACACTTTATACTTCCGAAGTTTCTCTGCGGGAATTGGAAAGAGTAAGAGAAGAAGCGGAAACTGTGAACCGAAACCGCATTAGTGTATTGCTTGCCAATAAGGTAATGGATCAAACCTTGACGGTGACACATACTCTTTGGGCAATGCTCGGGGTGCTTCCGAAAGGTGCGGCCCAATTGCCGCATCGGCATCAATCGGTGGCACTGGATTTAATTTTAGATTGTGATCCTGGTAGCTATACGCTTGTTGGCACGGAGATTTCTGAAAAAGGAGAAATAATCAACGCGACCAGAGTGGATTGGAAACCGTATTCATCTTTTATCACGCCCCCAGGTTACTGGCATGCCCATTACAATCAGTCATCTAGCGATGCTCATCTAATACCAATCCAAGACGCAGGATTGCAAACTTATTTAAGAACCTTGGATATCACATTTGTGCTACCCAACGGCGAAACTTCAAAGCCATACCCACGATAGATCGTGGAATAGTGGGAAAAAATGAAAGAAATTAAAATTTTAATATTATTGGCAAGTTTAGCTTGGTCATTATCCGCTATTAACTGTACCGCTGACAATCTCGTCCAGCAAGATGCCGGTGCATGGGTGCAAGCGGTGGGCGAAGGCAGTTTGAAATTCATCGACCCAAGCCTAGAGAAGGCACGAATTTGGCTGGAGGGACAATCCCACTGGGACGACGACTGGTATCATTGGTCACAGAGCTTTTTGCGCGTAGCCCTAGGTTATTCCCTGACTCAACGGGCCACTATATGGGTTGGTTACACTTGGGTGCCAAACCAAACCGCTGGCAAGCCATTCATTTCGCAACAAGATGTGTGGCCCGGTTTTCGTTATATTTTGCCGACTGAATACGGCACAGTTGTCTTTAGGACCTTGCTGGAAAGCAATTTTATTCGTGGCAATGATGTGCGTTTTCACCCGCGCCAGATGGTTCGATTTGCCCATCCTTTTGATTTTGAGCCGCGCTTTAGCCTAGTCGTCTGGGACGAGGTTTTTTTTCGCGTCAACACCACACAATATGGCGGCCGGGCAGGTTATGACCAAAACCGCGCTTTTGGCGGGGTGGGCTGGACTTTCAACCCAAACGTCACGGTTGAACTAGGCTATCTTAACCATGACGTGGATGATGCCAACCACATAAACAACACGATGCACCATATCATTCAGGGCTCCGTGTTTGTCAATTTTTAATAAATTTCACTAAACGAGAACCAAGTTGTTACGGTGGATCAACTCCGGCTCGTCCACGTAGCCTAGCAATTCTTCAATCTTCGAACTGGGTTGCCGCATGATCAACTGGGTTTCATGTGCGTTGTAGTTAATCAAACCCCTCGCCACCTCGTGTCCGTTGGCATCAAGGCAAGCCACCAAATCGCCGCGCTCGAATTCCCCTGACATACTGACTACCCCGACAGGCAACAGACTCCGCCCAGACTCCTTCAAGACCTTTACCGCGCCTTCGTCCAAAGCCAATTCGCCCTTGAGCTTCAACTGACCGGCCAGCCAGCGCTTGCGTGCAGTCAGCGGGTCTGTGTCGGGGATAAGGAAAGTGCCCAAGGATTCGCCTGCGATCACCCTGGTTAGCACTCGATTTTCCCGTCCGCCTACAATCACCGTGGCCGCGCCAGAACGGGCGGCCAGACGGGCCGCTCGCAGTTTGGTGACCATGCCCCCGCGGCCTAGGCCGCTACGGCTTTCGCCAACCATCTCGCTTAAGGCCGGGTCGTTGATGCAGGCTTGGTGCACCAGTTTGGCAGAGGGATCAATGCTTGGGTCTCGTTCGTACAAGCCGGGTTGGTCGGTTAGAATGACCAGCAAGTCTGCCTCCAGTGAGTTGGCTACCAATGCACCAAGGGTGTCGTTGTCGCCGAAGCGGATTTCTTCAGTGGCGACCGTGTCGTTCTCGTTGATGACGGGGACAGCACCCAGCTTGAGCAGTGTCAACAAGGTACTGCGGGAATTGAGGTAACGGTCCCGGCGGGACAGGTCGTCATGGGTCAGCAAAACTTGCGCGGTGTGCAGCCCATGGGAACGGAAGAGGGATTCATAGGTTTGCACCAGCCCCATTTGCCCTATTGATGCGGCGGCTTGCAACTGATGCAGGGATTGTGGGCGGGTCTTCCAGCCCAGCCTCGCCATGCCTTCGGCCACCGAACCGGAGGAGACCAAAACTACTTCCCGGTCTTGGCTACAAAGTTCGGCAATTTGCGCAACCCAACCGGCAATGGCCGGCTTGTCCAGCCCCCTTCCCCCGCCAGTCAGCAAGGCACTGCCAATTTTGACGATGATACGCTTGGATGAGGCGAGTTCAAGGCGTTTCTGCATAGTTCTCCTCCTTGCTTCTCTCCAAGAAATTCATGATTTGGTAGACGAGGTCGTGCAAACCATCGCCCTGCAATGCGGAAATTCTGAACACAGGGCCTTCCCAGCCCAATTGATCGACAATGGCTTGGCAGTGCTCCTCGGTCTCTTCAGCCATCAGGCGGTCTATCTTGTTCAGTACCAGCCAGCGGGGTTTTTCCGTCAATTCGTCCCCCCATTTTTCCAATTCGCCGATAATCTTGACCGCCGATTCAACCGGGTCTTCCTCGCTTTCATAGGGCTGCACATCCACCAGATGCAATAGCAAGCCGGTGCGGGCGAGATGCTTGAGAAATTGGATGCCCAATCCCGCGCCTTCGGCGGCACCCTCAATCAAACCGGGGATATCGGCCATGACGAAACTGCGGTTCTCGTCCACGCGGACCACGCCCAAATTCGGTCGCAAGGTGGTGAAGGGATAGTCAGCGACTTTTGGCTTGGCGGAGGACACTGCCCTTATCAGGCTGGATTTGCCAGCGTTGGGCATCCCCAGCAGACCCACATCGGCAATCAATTTCAACTCCAAAGACAATAGGCGCTTTTCCCCTGCGCTACCTTTGGTGGCTTTCTCCGGTGCGCGGTTGGTGCTGCTCTTGAAGCGGGTATTGCCTAGGCCGTGGAAACCGCCCTGAGCCACCAATAGGGTATCGCCCACTTGGATTAAATCACCCAAGGTTTCCCCTGTTTCTGAATCATACACGACTGTGCCTGTGGGAACCGGAACATAAAGGTCCTCGCCTTTTTTCCCTGTGCAATTACCGCTTGAGCCTTTTTGACCCATTTCGGCGCGATGCGTCGGGTTGTAACGAAAATCCACCAATGTGTTGAGATTGTTTGATGCGACGAGATAGATGCTGCCGCCATCGCCGCCGTCGCCGCCGTCGGGTCCACCGTAGGGAACATATTTTTCACGCCGGAAGCTGATGAAGCCATTGCCGCCATCCCCTGCTTCAACCCGTATTTCCGCTTCGTCTACAAATTTCATATTGTCACTATATTCTTTCCAACAAAAAAAGCCCCGTCAATGACGAGGCTTCCAGGTATTTAGCTTGCAAACAACTGCTGCAGCCCGACGCGGTTTTAAAACCGCGTAAGTCTTGCATTTTATTCAGTAAATCAACAGCATTGGGCAATGCCCCTCAAGCTTGGACGATGCTGACGATCCTACGATTCAGCGGACCACCGACTTTGAACAGCACCTTTCCGTCAGCTTTAGCGAATAGTGTGTGATCCCTGCCGATGCCTACGTTTACACCCGGATGGAATTGGGTTCCGCGTTGGCGGACGATGATACTACCAGCGGAAACCAATTCGCCTCCGAAGCGCTTGACACCTAACCGTTTGGATTCAGAGTCGCGACCGTTTCTGGAACTGCCGCCTGCTTTTTTATGTGCCATGATTTTCTCCCGCGTTAACCCGAGATGCCGGTGATTAAAATTTCAGTGAAATTCTGACGGTGGCCCTGTCTTTTCATATAGTGTTTGCGCCGTCTGAACTTGATTATGTGGACCTTTTTATGCCGTCCATGTGCCTTGACCGTTGCGGTCACTTTGCCGCCCTCTATGAATGGCTTGCCGATATTGATGCCCGCATCGGATTGGATTAGTAATACCTGGTCGAATTCAATTTCACCGCCAGTCTCGACTGGCAAGGTCTCAACCTTGAGGTATTCACCCTCCGTTACTCGATATTGCTTGCCGCCTGTTTGAATAACCGCATACATGATTTGAAAGCCCCGCGTAAGAAAATTCTTAATTTAACGGAGCATTTTCGCAGCTAAGAAGTACCAAGTCAATACTAAATTGAGGCCTTGGTCATCATTCAGCCCACCCAATTTGGAGTGCGGCGACTCGTCGCCGCTTTCCGAACCATGCTGCAACGAGTCGCCGCACTCCACAAACTCACCCAACGGGCTTAACGATGACCAAGGCCTTGTGAGAATTGCTCTATTCCTTAACTTTCGGCATAACCGGAATGCTCGTGCCGATAGTCACATCGCCCGCCGCTTGCAGCACGTTTTCAACCTGCATGAAACGGGCCGCAATTTTCTTGGAGAGGGCTTTGGAAACTTTGCCATAATATTTTTCTAGCAAACTGGTTCTGGCTTTACGAAATTCAAAACCTTTCTTGACCAATTCATCGGCTTTGGCTTCAGAAATGTCTTCATAATTTTTGGCATAATCTTCAATGACATCCTGGCGAATGTCGTTCAGTTTCATCAGTTCTGCTTCATATTGATGGTAGATTGACCAAAACTTCTTTCCCTCTTCTTTATCGAGTTCCATTGCATCTTTGATGAAATTTCGCTTGTCAATGCGAATACTTGCACGCATCAAGTTAAGCTGTTCGCGTTCGGAGGCATCTAATGAAGGTGTGGCTTTTTTGCCGGTGTCCTTGGCCGAGGTTAGGGCAGGTAGTCCAATGGTTAAAAGCGCAAGCGCAATGGCTGTCAATGTTTTTTTCATTTGTAAATCCTATTCGTTAGTATTTAGTTGGTGTTGTTTTGGTCCGGTTCCCGCGCTCTCGCATTCGCCGTTATACTCAAGTCTAGCTTGCCATAAATACCGTCATTTCGGGATGGATGCCGAAATTCAGGCCAAGGACGGTTTTGCGGACCCAAGCAAGGCATATTCCATGCTGTCAGACAATGCGCGCCAACTCGCCTCGATAATGTTGGAACTGGCCCCCACGGTGGTCCAAGACCGTTCGCCATCATTGAAGTTGATGAGCACACGGGTAATTGCCGCAGTGCCTTTGTCGGTATTAAGAATGCGAACTTTGTAATCCGTCAGTTGGATTTTATCGAGTTGTGGATAATGCTGGTTCAACGCTTGGTGCAGGGCTTTCGACAGTGCGTCCACCGGGCCGGAACCCTCCGCGGCGGTGAATTTTATTTCTTGACCAATGCGCGCTTTTACGGTCGCCTCGGACAATGGGCCTCGCCCCCGCCTTTCTTCAGCCAACACCATGAAATCAATGAGTTCAAACGGGGGTACGTAACCTGCACGAGCGCGATGCAACAATAGATCGACTGAAGCCTCGGCTGCATCGAATGCGTAGCCTTGGTGTTCCAGTTTTTTCAACAGATGCAGGACTCGCTCCGATTCTTCCTGGCTGATTTCCAGTCCTCTGTTTTGGCAGAGTGTAATCAAGTTACCGCGTCCAGAAAGCTCTGAGATCACGGTACGCATCGCATTGCCCACTAACTCGGGTTCGATATGCTGGTAGCTCCCGGCTGCTTTTAGAACGGCAGCGGCATGTATCCCGCCTTTATGGGCGAAGGCGCTTTCCCCCGTGTAAGGTTGCTGGCGGTCATGTTTTAGATTGGCGGTTTCAGCCACGTAGCGCGAAACGGCGGTCAGCCCCCGCAATTGTTCTTCGCTGACAACCTTATAGCCCATTTTGAGTTGCAGGCCGGGGATGATGCTGGTGAGGTCCGCATTGCCTACGCGTTCGCCATAACCATTGATAGTGCCTTGGACTTGCACACAGCCGCCGCGTACCGCCGCCAAGGTATTGGCGACAGCGCAACCACTGTCGTTATGGACGTGAATCCCCAGTCGGGTGGGTACACGGGCGGCGACTTCTTTGACAATAGATTCGATTTCCCATGGCAAGCTACCGCCATTGGTGTCACAAAGCGCTAAAAAATCGACTCCCGATTCGGAAGCGGCGAGCAATGCAGCAAGCGCATAATCCGGGTTGGCTTTATAGCCGTCGAAAAAGTGTTCGGCATCAAAGATGGTTTCGGTGCCGTGCGATCTCATGAAGGCAATGCTTTCGGATATCATCGACAGGTTTTCATCCAGCGTGGTATCAAGGATTGTTTCCACTTGAAAATCCCAACTCTTGCCCACGAGCGCCACCGCTGGCGTGCCAGCGGCAATCAATGCTTGGAGATTTTTATCCGTTTCGCAGCGGCTATGCTTGCGCCGGGTACTGCCAAATGCCACAACCTTTGCCTGTTTCAGCCCGATGTTGCGGACCTTTTGGAAAAACTCGGCATCTTTCGGGTTGGATCCGGGCCAACCGGCTTCAATGTAGTGGATGCCAATCTGGTCCAGTTTGAAGGCTATCGCCAGTTTGTCGTCGCAGGATAGGGAAATGTCCTCCCGTTGAGTACCATCGCGCAGAGTGGTGTCGTAGAGGAGAATATGTGTCATCGTTGTCTAAATCTTTAGGTTGGTTGGCCGGGGGTTTGGGGTTCGCGTGGATGCGAACCGAGTTGAGGAATTATACGTTTTTCGGCGGGATAGAGAAATCTGATTTTAGAAACGTTTTCCGTTAATGACTGATGTTAAGCAACCCGGTAATGTGCAATCGCATGGAGCTATTGCGCCCCTGTCGTCAAAGGGAGCGATGGCGAGCGGAAAAACCGGTCAGGCCCATCACTGTCAACCTGCCCATCGCCATATCACCTGCGCTTTTACGTTGCGTCGTAGCGCCGTTGCGTGAGACCTTCTTTTGCTTTTCTCGCAATAGGGCATGTCATTCAATGGGCGAAGATTTTTTGTCTCACGCAACGGTGCTACGACGCAACGTTAAGAGCAATGCAGAATCTACCAGGCTCACCGTGAACTGAAACCTGCCGCCCCCTTCGACAAACTCCAATTAACTTGGACGCTGGATGTATTCGGGTATTCTTGTGCCTACGGTTTACGCCTAGTGGGAATTTTTGCCTACCAACGTCCGTAACATCAGTGATTAAGTGTCTTGTGTTACAACTGTTTGCAGTAAATACTCTATATCATCCAACCCGAACGGCCAGTTGAGTTCTCGCCCTGTGGCTTCAGCCTTAAGCACCGGAATAAAAACGCCATAACGATCCAGCAAATCCAAATCATCGGCTATTTCCACACGCGTTAACGAGTCAGGCGCCATGCCATTTGCGGCGAAATAAGCATTAACCAAAGCGTCGGCTTCTTCGCACAAATGGCAAGCTGCTGTGTAATAGATTGTTAGCATGGGTGTATGTTATTTCTGTGGTTAGGTGTCATCAAATTGTCATATTGAGATTTTAAAATAATAAGCTGATCAATAATAAAAATTTTCAGGCTTTCGCCCTGCTTGAGTCGAACCTAGCCCATGACAACTCATATGTACCCAAATTTATCGTTGGAAAACAATGAATTAGATAATTTTGGAGGGGGAAGGGATTTTAGGGGGATTTCTAGGGTTTATGATCGCTCTACCGCTACTCGAGACCAGTCCATTGTCGAAGATGAAAAAACTGTGGGCGAATGGGATGCGGATTCTCCACGTATCACTTGCCGACAAGTCGATGTCCATTACGGGGCTAAACTGGCAATTGACAAAATTAGCCTAGACATAGGGCGAAACGAGGTCATATCTTTTATTGGCCCTTCAGGTTGTGGCAAATCGACTTTATTACGTTGCTTAAATCGCATGAACGACACCATTTCGGGTTGTCGTGTCAGGGGTGAAATCAAACTTGATAATGAGGATATTTATCGCGATGACATTGATGTCGTTCCATTGAGGGCTAAAGTGGGGATGGTGTTTCAAAAACCAAACCCTTTCCCAAAAAGCATATTCGAAAATGTGGCTTATGGTCCACGCATCCACGGTTTGGCCTCTTCGAAGGAAGAGTTGGCTGAATTAGTCGAAATCTCTTTGCGCCGGGCTGGGCTTTGGGATGAAGTGAAAGATTACTTGGGCCATCCAGGCACAGGGTTGTCGGGCGGTCAGCAACAGCGCCTATGCATAGCGCGTACTATTGCGGTCAATCCCGAGGTGATTTTGATGGATGAGCCTTGCTCCGCCCTCGACCCAATCGCCACGGCCAGAATTGAACAACTCATCGACGAATTGCGCGAATTATACACTATTGTCATCGTCACTCATTCAATGCAACAGGCGGCCCGGGTTTCCCAGCGCACGGCCTATTTCCATATGGGAAAATTGATTGAAGTGGGTGAAACCGCAAATGTATTCACCAAACCCCTTCATAAGTTGACTGACGATTACATCAGTGGCCGTTTTGGATGAGCAAACCGTGAGAGATTTATAAGATGGACAGACTTAACGATGGGCATATTGTCAAGAGTTATGACGGCGAATTGGAGCATTTGCATTGCCTTGTTTTAGAGATTGGTGGCTTGGTAATCCACCAGGTCAGCGAAGCATTAGCCGCTTTCAAGAGCCGCGATCCTGAATTGGCGCAAAAGATTATTGCCATGGACAATGAAGTGGATCGTTTGGAGGTGCAAGCCGATGACGCGGTGTCTAAAATCATCGCCAAACGTTGGCCCCTCAGTTCCGACCTTCGCCTGGTCATCGCGGCATCGAAGAGTGTCAGCGATCTTGAACGAATCGGTGATGAAGCGGTCAGGATTGCCGGAATGGTAATCCAGCTTTTTGGCAGTGAGAGCAGCGAACCCAATACACTAATGTTGCGGGACATTAATCGCATAGGCAACTTGGCCTTAATCAGCCTGCGGAACGCCGTCGAGATTTTCGATGTCTGGGACGAGGAAAAGGCCATGCGGGTGATTGGAAGCCATCGCGAAATGGAGGAGGAATTTCAAGGCGATCTGCGTCATTTGCTGACTTATGTACTGGAGGATTACCGTAACATCGGTTTTGCCATCAGCGTGATTCTAGTCATAAAGGCGTTGGAGCGCATTGGTCATCATGCGCACAATCTGGCTGAACATGTCTTATTCCGGGTGCATGGCGAGGATATTCGAAGTCGGCAACCTTTCCAAGATGGATGACAAGTTTTTACCTGTTAAGACGCTGATGTTGCGCACAGTAGGCCGAAATAAGCCCGTTTACGGGCGTTTCCGGCAAGAGCTTCACCACCCGGCAAGTGAGGCGCTTACTTAGGTTGAAACGCCCACTAGGGCGGGTTTATTCCGGCCTAAGTCTGGTGTCATGCGAAACATTAGTTAAGGGGTATGAAGTTTGATGATGCGTGGCTTGTTCAGGCTTTCCGCATTGGGGTCGTAGGATGGTTTTGGAAACTTGAAATTCTCCAGGTAGCTCGCCAAGGCATCAGTGTCTGAGACACCTTCTGTCAGATTAAGCCCATCCTTAAAAATTGTGAAATTGTCCCCGCCTTTGGCTAGGGAGTCGTTCACGGTGATGCGATAGGTTTTGTCCGGGTTCAAAACCACCCCCCCGCTTACTATGACTTCTGTGGCTCCAGAAGCGTAAAAAGGCATGTGCGCCATGTCAACGCGAGTCAATTTCACCGCCCATATCTTAGAGCAAGCACCCTCGTCTGGTTTCCATGAGAAGTTGAACCCGTTTGATACTTGTAAAATTTTTAGCTGTGTCTGCGCTCCACAACCAGCAAATTGCTGTTCAAGCACATATTTTAGTTGTTGGGCGGTAAGGCTCATGGTAATTAAGTTCAATTTCTTGGGCTGTAGTTTATAGAGATCGTTATAACTTATGTCAAGTGGATAGTGGCTACCAGTTAATCCATTGTTTCCCAATCCGCTTGGATTTACTAAGGCGATTTGTGCGCCTCCAAGATTGGCGGATTGGGTAGTCATTAATTGCGCATCGGCAACCAAATCTCCTGCCGGCATCTCTCCATTCGAATCAGGCACCGTGGTGACTGCCGCTGTGATCCTCCCAAAGACTTGGTTTTCTATGGCAACTGCAATTTTATTTCCATCTTGGAATTCGATGTCTGCGACGGCATCGAAAGTCATGGCAAAAACACAGATCAAGCAAAAGGCTAATAGGATGCGTGTACTGGCTAACACGGTTTTATTGAAATTCATTAGAATTCCCTAAAGGTTTTATTTGCCATCTAGCTTGCCAAGGTTTTATGATAAGGCCATCATTTTAACAACACAGAACCCATCATGAAAAATTTTTCCATCAAGCTAACCCGCGACCCACATGAAGTCTTTGAAAAATTCAAAGCAACCGCAGCAAAGAACGGTGTTGCCTTGAAAGGCGACCACCAGCTTGGTCAATTTAGCGGGAAGGGGATCACCGGAAGTTACGAGTTGAAAGGTGAGGTTTTGACCGTCACTATCGTGGAAAAGCCATTCTTGTACGGTTGGTCGATGATTGAAGCAAAAGTGCGCGAGTTTTTTGTCTAGCCTGGCGTTGAAAGCTTACTAGTTGCAGACTGCGGTTTGTTTGTCCCTACTAGCATAAAGTTTTCAGCAAAATGAACGATATAGCGAGCATGGCTTAACAAGGCAGGAAGATGATTAACCGTTAATAGTATAGTATTTTGTCAAGTTATTCTATTGAAAAATGACTTGAAGAGGACGTTTGATATTCAACACTGAGTTCCCTTGTTTTTAAGCTAATAACAATTATCATTAACTAACGTTTGAAGTCTGGGTGAGGGTGTCCTATGCCTTTTCTGAGCGTGTAATTGCTTGTGCATCAATTAGAATTACCCTAATCTAACTTATTTGCGGAGAAAATCCATATGACCAATACTAAAAGCACCTTGCCGACGAAACAAGCCAATGACCCGAAAGCCATTGCTGTCAATGAGTCTAAGGGTGTCAAGCCGACAACAGAGACCAAGGCTGCCGTTTCCAAGGCATCAGCCACAAAACCAACCACTGCGTCCAAATCTGTCGTGGAGCCAGCATCAGCAGCACCGATTGCTGGTAAACCCCCTTCAGTCGCTCCCGCTGTTGAAGCCAAGGTTGCCCCTACCGTAGGGCAAGCTGCTACAAAAAATGAACCGCCTGTGACTCCCACCAGTGAGGCAAAGGCTACCAGTGCGTCCAGCACTAAACCGGTGGTGCCAGCAGCATCTAAAGAAAAAAATGCAACAGCCAGTGCGGTGACTGCGGAGATTCCGAAGGTTGCAACCCCTCCTGTCAAAAAAACTAAGGCCAAGGCAAGTGATACAAAACCAGTGGCTACAGACAGGGCAGAGGACATAGTGCAGGTTTCAGAAGATGAAATCCACCGGATGATTGAATTGGAAGCTTATTTCTTGGCTGAAAAAAGGAACTTCCAACCCGGTTTTGAACAGGAAGATTGGGCTACCGCCACTGCTATTGTGATGGCTAGGTTACAAGGCTCCTAGTGAATTTCCTTGGTATTTAGATGAAATACCGCGATCTTCGCGATTTTATTGCTCAGCTCGAAGCCCGAGGCGAGTTGAAGCGAATCAGATACCCGGCAAACCCAAATCTTGAAATCACTGAAATTTGTGACCGGACCCTGAAATCCCAGGGTCCGGCACTACTCTTTGAAAACCCAAAGGGTTATTCCATGCCCCTGTTAGGCAACCTGTTTGGGACGCCTCATCGCGTTGCGTTAGGCATGGGCGAGGAATCGGTCGAATCCTTGCGCGAGGTCGGCAAACTGTTAGCCTTCTTAAAAGAGCCTGATCCGCCCAAAGGCATGAAGGATGCCTTCAGTAAACTGCCGATTTTCAAGCAAGTCTTAAACATGAACCCTAGGGAACTCAAAAATGCGGCTTGCCAGCAGATTATCCTGCAAGGCACCGATATCGATCTTGGTCGCTATCCGGTGCAAACCTGTTGGCCGGGCGATGCCGGGCCGCTCATCACTTGGGCTCTGGTTGTCACCCGTGGTCCACTCAAGGCCAGGCAAAATCTGGGCATTTACCGCCTCCAGGTCATAGGCAGGGACAAAGTCATCATGCGCTGGTTGGCCCACCGGGGCGGGGCGCTGGATTTTCGGGATTGGCAACAGGCCCATCCCGGCCAACCCTTTCCCGTTGCCGTCGCACTGGGTGCCGACCCGGCGACTATTCTAGGGGCGGTCACTCCCGTGCCGGATACGCTGTCGGAATATGCCTTTGCCGGCCTGTTGCGGGGCGATAAGACCGAGGTGGTGAAATGCCGCTTAAGCGAATTGCAAGTGCCGGCCAGTGCTGAAATTGTGCTTGAAGGCTTCATCTATCCAGGCGAAACCGCACCGGAAGGCCCGTTTGGCGATCACACGGGCTATTACAACGAGGTGGAGGAATTTCCGGTGTTCACCATTGAGTGCATCACTCAACGTGAAAGCCCTATTTATCACAGCACTTACACGGGGCGTCCGCCGGACGAGCCGGCGGTCTTAGGCGTTGCACTGAACGAAGTGTTTGTGCCTATCCTACAAAAGCAATTCCCCGAGATAGTCGATTTTTACCTGCCGCCTGAAGGATGTTCGTATCGCATGGCTGTGGTCAGTATGAAAAAACAATACCCCGGCCACGCCAAGCGGGTGATGTTCGGGGTCTGGTCATTCCTGCGCCAGTTCATGTACACCAAATTCGTCATCGTCACCGATGACGACGTGAACGTTCGCGATTGGAAGGATGTCATTTGGGCCATCACTACACGCATGGACCCTTCCCGTGACGTGACCCTGATTGAAAACACGCCTATCGACTATTTAGACTTTGCTTCTCCAGTCTCAGGCCTAGGGTCAAAAATGGGCATGGATGCGACTAACAAATGGCCGGGGGAAACTTCAAGGGAATGGGGAACGCCAATAGCCATGTCAGCAGAAGTCAAAGAGAAGGTCGATCAGGTTTGGGAGAGTTTGGGGATTTGAACCCATCCCAACCCTTCAATTTCTTTTTTTATGGTTACAAGTTCTTTGACAAATTTATCCTTTTCTTCATAGAATGGAAAATGGGATGAATTTTCAAACCAGATGAGTTTTTTAGTTCCCTTGATGTCATCAAAATAGCTCTTTGCCAGGTGTGCGGGTGTGTCATAGTCGTGTTTGCCCATGAGCAGGCAGAGAGGCGTATTAAGGTCTATAGTTTGATTTCTGGCATTCCAAGAAACAACCGCAGGGTCATTAAATAGATTTTCCGCAGAGAATTCCAATCCTCTATGCCAGTTTCTTTTTTTACCCTTATACAGTTTGCTCGAAAGTATCTTCTTATCGACTTCTTTAGAGCCGTCTTTGCCATAGAGTTCCCCGCCAAATTCTTCGACCCAGCGCATAGTCACATCAAAGCCATCTACTTTTTCTGGATTGCGGCCTCTTACCCCTCGCCCTGGAAACGGGTAGCAATAGTCATCATTCGGCCTGCCTATGCAGACAAGCTCTCTAATCGCCTTCTTGATGTTTCTTTGCCTTGCCTGGGTGATGGCCCAATCGTACATCGCCTGCTCATTTTCAACAACGTTGACGACTTGTCCGACTCCAAAATAGGCTTTGTATGCGCTAGAGTATTTCCTGACCAGTTCTAGCCCTAGCATGGTTCCCATGGAGTGGCCAAGCACATAGCAAGCTTGATTTTGTGGGCATCCAATTTTTTCGAGTACAAACCTTAGAATGGCTTCTGCATCTTCGACAAGTTGGTGAAGTGTAATGGATTTTGGATCAATGTTATTATTGTAGGATAAGCCTGCACCCCTTTGGTCGTAATTCACAACAACAAACTCATCCTCAAGTTCTGGAATGGTATCGTGAAAGAAATCAATCATTGCGTAACCGGGGCCACCATGGATTATAAGTAGCACAGGAAGCCCTCTTGTCCTTCCATGAACATTGATGGCGTGATCTACACCGTTGATTGGCGCTGTCACAAAAAAATTGCTCATGGCCTAACGTCCTTGATTTCGCGTGTAGCGGTGCTTTACCCCTGAGGGAAAATGTGTTGGATCTGCGAAGGGCAGCAACTCTATTTGAGGCGTTTGCCGGTCAATTGGGACATAGTTGGCAAATTCGCTATTTAGCCTGAGCAGTTGAGATCGTATGGATTGTGCGATGGCAGCTTGCTTTTCCGCATCCGGTCTGTGTGTTGGAAGCAATTCGACGGCAATATGGAGGACTTTAGAATCTGCCTCGTTTTCTCGGACTTCCATGACGAATTTGCCGGAGACCCATCCTGCCAGCCCCTGCTGCTCCAAACCGACGATCACATTTTCTGGGTAAATATTGGCACCATAGAACGACACGGTAAAATCGGCGCGTCCAAACACCCAAACAAAAGGCAATGCGTATCCGCCGCCATCCAAACCATAATCTTGAAATGAGTTTAAGCCCCAGTCCTTCAGGAACGCAAGCATCTTTCCATGCGGTATGATTCCGCCTTGGTCTGCTATGTGGTAACGCATTAGAGGGGCACTGTTATCGCCCGTCACAGCCAAGGTCGAACCGTCCACGCATTCGAAAAAACGGCTGATGGGGTCATATTGAACTAAGGTCGGCAGGCGCGACTCACCGAATAACTCACGTGCGGCGGCAGGGGTTTCGGCTAGAAAGCGTCGGATGGCAATGCTTAGTGGCGTTTCATTGCCCAACACGCCGCCATCCGCCGTACCGTAGAGGGATGCGGAGGCGTAGGGCGAAGACGAACCGACCCGTTCCATCATCAGAGTCCGCCACTCCTCGCTGAAAACCTCACCGGCAAACACAAATTTGATGTCATATTCATTCCAATCCAGTCCTTGGGATTTGCCCGTGTCCACCACATCCTTGACAAAGGGTGGATAGCCTAGCAGCACGGTCTGTTGGAAATACGGGGCCAACTCACGAACGACTCGAAGTATCTCTTCCGGTTTGTTTCCAGGTGTCGCCACCGTCAACGGATAGCCTTTTTGAGCCAGATGCCAACAACAAGACGTTGTGAACACCCCGCCTACCCAGTTGCCGAGCGGAAAGCACACCACGGCCAGTGTCTCACGCTCATGCGCATGGAAACTGTGCCTAAATACCTGTTCAAAACGCACAGCGATTTCCAACTCGTCCACCATCGCACGAGGCCAGAAAGTCGGAATGCCAGTAGAGCCAGAAGACACCGCAAGCCGGTCACAGAGGGCCAAACTTCCCCCCTTGCAGCGCTCAGGCAAGGGATAGGCATGAATGTAATTGGCCTTGTTAGTCAATGGCAATAAGGAAAAATCTTCAAAAGATTTAACGTTCCCGGATATTACATCATTGGCATTGAGAAACTGCCGGTAAGCAGGGACTTTTTGCACAATGTTGTGAAAAAAACTCAACACGTGTCGCCGGGGGTCGTCGGCAATCCGCGAGCGCAATATATCATCCAAGGACGAGCTTAAAAAAGACGAAAGGCGATCAAGTACAAAAGCGGGGCGTTCGGTGTTCATCTGGAAAACTCGCATTTCAACTCCTAGATTGTGCTCTCCACCCATCGTTCCCCATCCTTGATAGTCTCCTTTTTCCAGAACGGTGCGGTGTGTTTGAGTTCCTCGATGATATGCCGACAGGCTGCAAATGCCTCGTCACGATGTTGGGTCCAAACCGCGACAAGCACGATGGTGTCGTTGGGTTTGATGACACCCACTCGATGAATCACAAACACATCAAGCAAATTCCATCGCGATTGGGCTTCGTCCACGATTTGCCCCAAACGGCGTTCAGTCATGCCGGGGTAAAATTCTAGTGTCATTTGTGTGACTGCATCGCCTAGGTTCAAATCGCGCATCGTACCGACAAAGACCGATGTCGCGCCAAATTCCCCCGCCTTCTCGCGTAGGGCTTGTTGTTGATAGGCATCCACTTCCGCATAAGGCTTGAATTCGGTTTCGCAAAGTTTGACGGTCATTCCAAGCCCCCGGTCACGGGCGGAAAAAACGCCACTTCGTCCCCGTCTTTGACCGGGTCCATGGCTTTGGCATATTCCATGTTGACCGCGCAAAGAAGTTGCTCGGGTAACGGTTGCCCCGTGCTTACGACCCTCCAAACGTCGGAAACCGTTGCGATGTCTTCGGCCACCAAGGTGTCCTCTATACGGCCCATTTTTTCCCGTAAACTGGCAAAATAGCGTACTCTTATCGTCATTTGAATGTCATCGGTTTGGTTGAATCTACATGAGTTTGAACATTTCCAATGGTTGGCTGGAAGAAGCCGAAAGGATCGTACCCTCGCCCAATTGCAATGAGAGGTCAATTGAAAGCGATATTTCATTGATCGTCGTCCATTGTATCAGTTTGCCACCCGGTGAATTTGGGGGGGAATGGATTGATCGTCTATTCACCAATTCCCTGCCCAAGGATGCCCACCCCTATTTTGAGGGCATTCAAGCGTTGCGGGTGGCAGCCCATGTGCTCATACGCCGTGATGGGACCATCACGCAATATGTGCCTTTTCATCGGCGCGCCTGGCATGCAGGTGTATCAAGTTTTCGCGGCAGGGAAGTGTGTAATGATTTCTCCATAGGCATCGAACTGGAGGGTACGGAAACCATTGCTTACACTGAAAACCAGTATCACCGGTTGGCCGATGTCATTCAGGCTTTGCTTGAGCATTATCCGAACCTGTCACGCGAGGCGATCACAGGCCATAGCGACATTGCCCCTGGACGAAAAACCGATCCCGGCCCGTCTTTCGATTGGGAGCGGTTATTTAGTCTGCTAAATGAAAAAGAGCAAGTAGACCGACTCGATTTTGAAAACCGAGATGGCAATGCTCCGATGCATCCCTGCAATCTGGATACCGGCGATCCCTGCCGGTATGACGAACAGCATTGACACCTACCCCAACCTACTGTGGCGGGCTAGAAACACCGCGTCAATCAGCAACATCCCAACGCCTATGGTGATGGCAGAGTCTGCCACATTGAAGGCCGGGAAGTGCCATTGTTGATAATAGGCATCCAGAAAATCAATCACATAACCATAGGCAATGCGGTCAATTAGATTGCCTAGTGCACCGCCCAGTACGAGTGCCCAGGCGGCGGCTTCCCAATGTCGGTCTTTGGGCAATTGCTTGAGCCAATAGGAAATGCCAATGCTGGCAACGACGGACAAGGCGATGAAAAACCAACGCTGCCAACCCCCTGCATGGGCTAGGAAACTGAAGGCTGCGCCGGTATTGCGCACATAGGTCAATTGAAACACGGGGATGACCGGTATGCTCTCGAATAAACCCATCGCGTGGTCAACCAGCAACTTGCTGGCCTGGTCCAAAACGATGACCAACACGGTTAGCCAAAGCCATTTCAACATTGCCCATTCTCCATTAAGCATACAGCCGAGTCTCCCCCTCGCCTTCCACATTTTCCACGCACCGGCCACACAGTTCAGGGTGGTCGGCATTGATGCCCACATCAGCACGATGATGCCAGCAGCGTACACATTTGGATTTGTCGCTAGGCTTGAGTCGCAATTCCAGCCCTTCGAGTTCGGTGGGAAGCTTGTCGGCATGTTCCTGGCTTTCCGGCAAAACCGTCGCATAGGAGGTGATTAACACAAAGCGCAGTTCATCTTCCAATAGCGACAGGCGGACAAATACATCAGGTGAACAATATAGCTCCACCTCGGCATCCAACGAGGAACCGATCTCGTTACGAATGCGTAGTACTTCCAGTTCCTTGCTAACGGCCTCGCGGACAAGCAAGACAAAATTCCAAAACTCGCGGTTCATCGGGCTGCTTTCGTCTAGCGGGTAAAGCCCTTGATACCATTCTGACAGAAACACGGATTCCAGCCTTGCACCGGGCAGGAAACGCCAGATTTCATCACTGGTGAAACTGAGTATGGGGGCCAGCCAGCGGGTTAGGGCCTCGGCAATGTGATACATTGCGGTTTGCGCGGAACGCCTTGCCAGGCTGTCGGCCTGGGATGTGTATTGGCGGTCCTTGGTGATATCCAGATAGAAACTGCCCATGTCCACCGAACAGAAATGATGGACTTTCTGGTAAACCAAGTGGAATTGGTAAGTCTCGTAGGCGTTGATGACTTCCTGTTGCAATTGCCAAGCGCGGTCGACAGCCCAACGGTCCAAGGGCAATAGCTGCTCCGCAGGGACAAGGTCTTTTGTAGGCTCGAAGCCGTTAAGGTTAGCCAATAGGTAACGGGCGGTGTTGCGCAGACGTCGGTAAACGTCGGCGGTGCGCTTGAGTATTTCATCGGAGACCGACATCTCCGCACGGTAATCCGTGGCGGCAACCCAGAGGCGGAGTACATCCGCGCCTAGGTTTCTTACCACCTTTTGCGGAGAGACCACGTTGCCCTTGGATTTGGACATTTTCTTCCCCGTGGCATCCACCGTAAAGCCATGGGTCAATACGGTTCGATAGGGGGCGACGCCATTCATGGCGACCGAAGACAATAGGGAAGACTGAAACCACCCACGATGTTGGTCGGAGCCTTCCAGATAAAGGTCGGCAGGGAATCCCAGTTCGTCCCTACGGTTCAGGACACAGGCATGGGTCACACCGGAATCGAACCAGACATCCAAGGTGTCGCTCATTTTGCTGTATTGATCCGCATCCGAACCCAGCAGTTCTTCGGGTTCTAGATCGAACCAAGCGTTAATTCCATGTTCTTCCACCCGTAGTGCAACCTGTTCGATCAGGTTTAAGGTGTCCGTGTGTATCTCCCCTGTCAACCTATGGACAAACAGTGCAATTGGCACACCCCAGTTGCGCTGGCGAGACACGCACCAATCGGGGCGATTGTCAACCATGCCCTCGATGCGAGCCTGCCCCCAGTCGGGTATCCATTGCACCTGTTTGATTTCTTTCAGGGTTTTAGCCCGCAGCCCATTCTTGTCCATGCTGATGAACCATTGCGGGGTCGCACGGAAAATCACCGGGGTCTTGTGTCGCCAACAATGCGGATAACTGTGTTCTATGCTTTCGACATGTAACAGAGCCCCATGGTCTTTAAGAACTTCCACCACTTGAGGGTTGGCGGTCAGTACATGCTGGCCGGCGAAAAATTGGGTGTCAGGCAGGAACACCCCGTCATCGCCCACGGGATTGTCAACTTTCAAGTCATATTTCAAACCAACGACATAGTCTTCCTGACCATGACCGGGGGCTGTGTGAACTGCACCAGTTCCCGCTTCCAGAGTGACATGGTCGCCTAGGATGATAGGCACTTCCCGGTTCAGGAAAGGATGGCGAAGCAGCAAGCCTTCCAGCGCGGAACCCTTGCAATAGGCTACAACGCGGTAGTTTTCAATACCGATCCGTACCATGGCATCCTTCATCAGCGCTTCGGCGAGAAGTAGCCTCTCGCCAGATGCCTCCGACTGCACCACGGCGTAGTCTAACTCTGGGTTCAGTGCCACCGCCTGATTGGCGGGCAAGGTCCAAGGCGTTGTGGTCCATATCACCACCGATAAGGGTCCGTTCCCTAAATGGCCTTGGGCGGTATGGCAACGTTGCAGTGTAGCCAGTTCATCCACCACCCGGAATCGTACATCAATCGCCAAAGAACGCTTATTCTCATATTCCACTTCGGCCTCGGCCAGAGCAGAGCCGCAATCTGTACACCAATGGACGGGCTTGGCGCCCTTGGTCAAATGTCCATTGGCACATATCTTCCCTAAAGAGCGAATGATGTCGGCTTCAAACTTGAAATCCATGGTCAGATAGGGGTTCTGCCAATCGCCAAAGACACCCAAGCGGATGAATTCTTCACGCTGCACATCCACCTGTTCGGCGGCGTATTGGCGGCAGGCATGGCGGAATTCGGTCGGGTCAACCTGAACACCGGCCTTGCCAATCTTCTTTTCCACCATCAGTTCGATGGGTAGGCCATGGCAGTCCCAGCCAGGTACATAAGGTGCGTCGAAGCCCGAAAGCCCCTTGCTTTTGACAATAATGTCCTTGAGCACCTTATTGACGGCGTGGCCGATATGGATTTCGCCGTTGGCATAAGGGGGGCCATCGTGCAAAATGAAGCGAGGACGGCCTTGGAAAATTTCTCGTATCTTCCGGTAAAGTGCTTTTTCTTTCCAAGCTTTGAGTTGCTCCGGCTCGCGCTGGGACAAATTGCCTTTCATTGGGAAATCAGTGGTCGGAAGATTGAGCGTGGCTTTGTAGTCCATGGTTCTAGATTTGAATGGCTGAAAACTTAACAATGGCGGTTGGCAAAATAAGCCCGCGCCTGGTTGGCATCTCGTTCGATTTGTTCGCGCAAAGCCTTTAGGTTTTGAAAACGCATCTCTTCGCGCAATTTATGATGAAAATGGACCTCGACAAGACGACCATAAATGTCCCCTTCGAAGTCGAACAAATGGGTTTCTAATAGCATCGTGCTCTGCCCCTCCACTGTGGGGCGGGAGCCGATATTCGCCACACCCTCCAATGCATGTTCGATAATACCATCCATTGTAACGGCAAACACGCCTTGCAATGGAGTCTTTTTGCGCATAAGGGGGATGTTGGCGGTTGGAAAACCGAGTTGGCGGCCAAGCTTGGCGCCTGGGCAAACCCGTCCGACGATGGAATAAGGACGTCCGAGATACAGTGTAGTATCCGTCATGTTGCCACTGGCCAAGGCTTCCCGGATCAGTGTGCTGCTAATTCTTGCGCCGCCCTCTTGCACCGAACTGGTATCGGCTACCTCGAATCCGTTTATAGCACCCGCTTTCTTCAATAAGTCCATACCGCCCCGCCGGTTCTTGCCGAAGCGGAAGTCGTCGCCCACCACCAGGTATTTTACCCGAAGACTATCCAATAGTACGGTTTGGATAAAATCTTCCGGCGATCTCTCGGCGAGTTGACGGTCGAAGTGCAACACCAATACCCCGTCCACTGGCAATCGACTCAATTGAGTTATTTTTTCCCTGAATCGGGTTAATCTGAAGGGGGAAAGTTTTGGATCGAAATATTCCCTAGGCTGAGGTTCGAACAAAACGACTACCGACGGCAGTCCCAATCGATGCCCTTGCGCGGACAATCCCTCAATCACTGCCTTGTGTCCCAGATGGACACCGTCAAAATTGCCTATCGTCGCGACACAGCCATCGTTTGGAAGATGCAGATGCTTTAATCCTCTTGCTAGAAACATGATTTATGAACCCTCTCCCAAGGCAAGATGCCTAGGGCGCAAACCGCAAATCCCCAAGCTTGCGAAATAGGCACCTCCTCCAATCGCAATCCAAGCCATCAAGCTTATGATCCTTTCATGGGCACTCCAATCTTGCCAAGGTAAATCGGCAGTGGAATGGACAAGCAAAAAGCCTAGCCCGACATTGCATGCAAATAGCCTTGCCAGATAAACCGGCCAACCAGGAAGAGGGCGGAAAACGCCGTCTGTAAGCAGCTTATACAATAACAGCAAGGCATTGAACAATGCGGCTAAAGCTGTGGACAAGGCCAGCGCAGCGTGTCCAAAGCCCAGTCCCGCCAATGGAAAAACCAACACCAAACACAGTAATAGGTTTGCTAGCATGGAGTAAATTCCATGCCGGACGGGTGTGCGCAGGTCGTGTCGCGCATTGAAGCCTGAAGCTAGAATCTTGACGGCGATAAAACCTATCAGACCCAAGGAGTAGGTCGTCAGGCTGCGCCCAGCCATCACCACGTCGCGGGAGCCGAATGCGTCGTATTGGAATAACGTTGACATCAAGGGCTCCGCCAGTGCCATCAAACCGACTGTGGCGGGCAGGCCGATTAGCAACACCCAGCGCAGCCCCCAATCCATGGTATTGGAAAAGCCTGCTTCGTCTTTGTTGGCGTGGCGTTTAGCCAAATGGGGCAAAATCGCCGTACCCAAAGCGACACCAAAAATCCCCAAGGGAAACTCTACCAAACGGTCGGAATAGTATAGCCAGGAAACGCTCCCGCTCATCAAGAAGGAAGCGATTAAAGTATCGACCAAAAGATTCACTTGGGTGACTGAAACACCAAAGATAGCCGGTAGCATCCGTTTGAGAAGGCGGCGAACTTCGGGATCGGCAAAGCCAATGCGCGGCCTAGGTAGCAAACCAGCAGCCATCAAAGCAGGAACCTGCAAGGCCAACTGGGCCAAGCCAGCGAGTAACACCCCCCAAGCCAAGGCTGTCACCGGCACAGGCAACTGCGGAGCCAACCATAGGGCGGCGGCAATCATTGCCACATTGAGCAGGGCCGGGGTAAAGGCGGGAATGGCGAAGCGTCCGTGTGCATTGAGGACCCCGCCGGCAAATGCGGTCAGGGTGACAAAAAACAGATAGGGAAAGGTAATCCGTAGCATGGAACTGCTTAAGTTGAATTGACCGTCCTGACCCAAGAATCCGGGTGCAAAAATCAAGATCAGTAACGGTGCGGCGACCATACCTACCAAGGAAGCCAGCAGCACAATCAGTGCAAGAGAACCGGAGGCCCGGTCCAGAAACAGCTTCAAGCCCGTACTGTCGGTGTTTTCCCGGTAATCCGACAGCATCGGCACGAAGGCTTGGGCAAATGAGCCTTCCGCGAACAGCCTGCGGAGGAAGTTGGGAATCCTAAAAGCGACAAAGAAAGCATCGGTGGCAGCGTCAGCCCCAAAATAGCGGGCAATCACCATGTCGCGGATAAAGCCAAGTACACGTGAAAGCAATGCCATTGTGCCTACCATGGCTGTCGATTTGATTAACTGTCCGCTCAGACGCGTTCCCCTTCGGATTTTCACAAAAAAGAGCGTAGTATAAGCTAAAAATGAGAATTGCTGTTGACATAGGCCCACCTTATGAAGGAAAATAACTTCTTTTACAACTGCCCACTACGTTCGAGGTTTTACCTTGGCAAACATTAAATCCGCAAAAAAACGCGCTCGCACCTCAGAAAAAAGCCGTCTGCTAAATGCTGCGGCCCGTAGTAAACTGCGCACCTACATCAAGAAAGTTTTGTTCGCGGTCGTCAAAGGCGATGTCGAAAAAGCCCAAGCTGCTTTCCGCGAGGCAACCCCAATTATTGACTCGTCGGTCAACAAGGGTTTGATCCACAAGAACAAAGCCGCTCGCAGCAAAAGCCGCTTGAGTGCCCGCATCAAAGCACTAAGTTTGAAAGCAGCCTAAATGCTGCTGTTTTAAAAACTGTGGTGGCTTTGATGCCGCCGCAGGAACATCCGCTTGGTTTGAAAAAATACCGGGGATTTTTTTGTTGAAGGGTATTCAATATCAAATTGCTTGATTTTTTTCATCCTGTCACTATGGCTATGATCCAATTCGCGGACATATCCCTGCATCTATCCTCATCTATCCGTCTTAGCCAGCCCTAGAAGCCGCCCAAGGCTTCCGCCGCGCGTGTTGAAAAAGAAATTTACAGTTTCAAAAAGTTGACGCGCAAGTCAGAAAGGCGTATAAAGCCCGCATCAACCACCATGCCGGCAATGAATTTCAATCAGGATCATCCGTCGCAATGGACACCCGCCTCAGGTTCTATTTTTCATGATGTTGTAATTTTGGCACTGGAAGTTGGGTTCATTGTGTTCATTTACCCGAGTCCTATCTTTTGATGGCAACGTGTTATGTGGAAAATTAGCTGTGATGTTTTTTCATCCTTTTAGGAGAATAATAATGAAGCTTTTAATTAAGATTTTTGCTGTGGTATTTATAAATTTATATGCGATAAATTTTGCTTCTGCTGAATCATGGGGTCATCATGAGAAAAGTGAAATCCAGATTATGAAGCTTATCAAAAGTATTAGTAAAGATAGTGTTCAGCTTACAAATTTACTTACAAGTATGCCAAAAGGGGGTGATCTTCATAGTCATACTTCAGGTGCCGTCAATATGGAAAAAATAATTCATTGGGGTGCTGAAGATGGAGTTTGTGTCGATACGGCAACCTATACAGCGTCGTTGCCACCATGTAAAGGAAGTCAAGTTTCAATGGCCCAAGCTGAAAGTGATCCAAATCTTTTCAATAATGTGCTTATGGCTTGGACAATGGCTGACTTTGCCGGGACATTAAGCAATGCTCATCAGCATTTTTTTGATAGTTTCAATAAGTTCGGTGCCGTGCTTAGCAATGCACGGGCTGATGATGAGTTAGCCGATATTCTTTCTGCTGCGGGTAGGCAAAATCAAATTTATGTGGAACTTTTGCAGGGGTTAAATTCCAGTGCTGTAAGTTCAGCAACCGCAAAATACTTTAGTAGTGGTGATACTTGGAATGAAGCCTATCTGTTACAAAAACGTAATCTAATTATAGCCGACCCTGTATTTATCAGTACACTAAAATCAACCGTGACTGATATTGATAACACTGTCACAAATGCACGCATCATGCTGGGGTGCAATACTGCAACTCCTGATCCAGGTTGTAACGTAGAACCAAGGTTTTTAGTATCTGCCAATCGCACTAAAGATCGCGGGCAGGTTTTTAGTCAATGGGTTTACGCCTACGAACTCATTCAGGCTTCACCTTGGGTAGTGGGTGTCAATTTGGTGTCACCCGAAGAAGATTCAAATTCGTTGCTTTATTACAATGATGAAATGACGGCACTCGATGTATTGAATCGTTTTAACAACACTACCCAAGGTCGTCGTAAGGGCCATGTATCTTTACATGCGGGCGAATTGATTCCTTCGGTATTACCTCAAACACCCGCTGGTCAACAACAGCTTAGCTTTCATATCCGTAACGCAATTGGAATTGCTCATGCAGAACGTATCGGTCACGGTGCAGACATACTTAATGAAATTTCAGGTGCTGGAATACAAGACTTATTCAACACGCTACACAATCAAAATGTGTTAATTGAGATTTGTCTCTCTTCAAATCAAGCTTTATTAGGCATGAAAGGAAATAATCATCCGCTAAACTACTATATATACAATTCAGTACCCGTTACACTTGCTACCGACGATCAAGGTGTTCTTCGTAATGATATTACTACTGAATATGTAAAAGCCATTACTGAGCACCAAATTAAGTATCCAGTATTAAAAGATATGGCGCGCGCAAGTTTGGAACATAGTTTCTTAACGGGAAGTAGTCTTTGGGTGCAGGCAAATGTGTATGACCAACCTGTTGCAGATTGTAGTGGAGATAATCCATTAAACTCATCATTGTCTGCTTCGTGTGCGCAATATCTACAAACAAACCAGCGAGCTGCTATTCAGTGGAAACTCGAGAAACAAATATTACAATTTGAGTTGGCAGCGAATACAGGTATTACAACGGTGTCGCTAAATGCGTCATCAATACCTGCGTATAATCAGACAACCACCACATTAAACTGGGAATCAAGCAATGCTAGTTCCTGTCAAGCATCAACTACAAATGGTTGGTCTGGTCAAGTGCCACTTTCTGGGAGTATTGTAGTAAATCAAAAATTAACGACAACTTACACCCTAACGTGTAATGGTAACTCAGGTTATAATTCTCGTTCAGCAACAGTTTTTGTAAACGATCCTGCTGGGTGTTTATTCAGTTGGGCAGAAAATAATTACCCACTTTTATTTTCACCGACAAATTATATTATCCGAGTTACACCCCCATATACTTATCAGTACTTCAAAGGTACGAATTCTTACGCGGGGATTTCTTCAGTCGATAACGATGTCTATTACAAAGGAGCAGATGGTAGCTTACAGGACGTAGGGGGGATTGCGGATTGGTTGTTTAAGGCAGGCTGCCATTAAAAAATCATCAAGGATGAGGTTTTAAGTCGGGCTTTCCCATAGTTAGGTAAGGTCGGGCGCGTCTCTTTGCATTGTGCCCGACATCCGACGATGGCCAACTCATGCGAGCCATTACTCGTGGCGGAAACTGTGTTGTGCCGCACCTGTGCCGTCTTGCCAAGCCTGGCCTATCAATGCACTGCCTGGAATGCATTTGCCTAGCAGAATGGTGCTGAACGTGAAGCCGTAGGATAGGCAATACACCATGCTGTAAATGGTCAGTCCCAGTGGGCCATAGGCCAAGACGGACGGCGTGGCTCGCGATCCCGATCCGTCCAACTGTTCTTGGTTCCCGGAGTCCAAGTTTAAAGCCGGTGTCATCGGGCCAGCCGTCAAGGGTGGCTCGTAGCCATTAGAAATGGTGGTATCGGTGTATGGCTTTCTGGATATTGATACAGTTTTTTTTCTTGCCATTTTATAGTTCCAGCAATTCTTGTATTAGGGAGCGGATTTCCTTCGCGGCCAGACCTTTAGGCTCGGCTTCCAAAACCGATAACCCGCTGGCCGCACTTTCGGCAAAGATGACCCTTTGGCTGATGAACGAAGCAGCCAGCGGAAACGGGTAGCCCTTCAACGCCTCGCCCACATCGCGGCCGATGGCAGTATTGCCGATCTTGCGGTTGATTGCAAACACGGCTTTAAGGCTATCCTTGTATAAGCCGACTTCTTGGTAAAGTTTGATGATTTCCTCGGCTGCCCAAACATCGTAAGGCGAAGGCTGCACCGGGATGACGACGAGTTCCGCCGCCATGATTGCCGATTTGGCGAGGTCATTGGCCCTAGGTGGCCCGTCGATGACGATATGCTCATACCCACTGGCCAGTCCGGGAATGTCTTTGTGCAAAGTCGGCTTGGCGATCCCCACCACCGGGAACAGGCTTTCGCCCTTCCTCGCCGCCTGCCAGTCCAGCGCACTGGCTTGCGGGTCGGCATCGACCAATAAAGTGCGTTTGCCCGCCAATGCCAGCGCGGCGGCCAAGTTGACGGATAGCGTGGTTTTACCGACCCCGCCTTTTTGATTGAGTATGGCGATAATCATGAGTGAAGATAAAACGCTCTAAATTGCAACCGCTTGCCTGTAAGGCAGTGCCTTTAGGGTGGGGATGGGTTGGAAATCCGGTTTGTCTTTTGCGGATGATAACACTATTTACATCAGGTTGGATATTCTGCATCCCCTTTGCAGCAATTCTCACAAGGCTAGAACGCCCGTCCACGCCATTTGCCAAAATAGGAGTTGCTGCCTTTTTGAAAAAAAGGGGGCTAGGGGCAAGCCTCGCCGTATGTGCGTTTGGCTGGTTCTCACGAACAATTCCTCCGCAAATTACCTTGCCAAGTTGGGCCTTGGCGTTCTTTGTGGGGTCACTAAGCCCCAGCTTGGCCTTTGGATGGGATGTTGTTTATTGAAGATCACCTAATCTCAATCGCAGTGAGGGCGCGGCCCCCGCAATTTGGCTTAACTTAATGGCAGTGAGGGAGAGGATATTGGTAGGGCAAAAAAAACGCCCCGAAGGGCGGTTTTTAAGAGTTCGGTTACGGATGGGCTAACTTTGTCCATTGCCAGACTTGCGCCGTTTAAACCCGAAAACGCCCGCCAAAGCAGGGGCCACAA
>Ga0208496_1000059_pt1 | contig 33654 bp, 39 predicted proteins | sample CryBogmetaGMA2M_FD_184552 | JGI IMG/M metagenome (GOLD analysis project Ga0208496, IMG submission 184552) | Freshwater microbial communities from Crystal Bog, Wisconsin, USA - MA2M (SPAdes) | ecosystem: Environmental > Aquatic > Freshwater > Lake | place: Crystal Bog, Wisconsin, USA | collected... | reverse complement strand
GCCAAGTTAGAGGCCCGTTTGGAGGCAAATCCCCAGTGCAAGGATGTGGTCAATCCCAAAACGGGGGCTTTGATGCCTTGCCCTGGCTCTGATAGAGCGTTCTATATTGCCGCTGGCTTAGAGGCTCCAAGGCCAGCCAAGACTGTAGCAATGGCTCCAGTCGAGCCTAGCACTGCTCAACCTACTAATTCTGCTACCAATGTGTCTCCAGCCCCAAGCATTCCAGCAGTAAATACTTCTAATGCACCGCAAAGCAGTGCTGACTGTAAGCCCCAGATACACAAAAAGTCAGGCGGCTTGATTCCGTGTTTGCCACCGGAGTAATTTAATATCGTTATGATGTTTTAATTCATCTTGATATAGAGATGTGACTACACAGGAAAAGACATGAAAAAACTGAGCTTATATGCTGCATCCATTTCTGCAGCTGTTTTATTGGCTGCTTGTAGTAATGCTCCAAAACTAGCCACAGAATCTATGCCAAGATCCGGATTCTTGCCTGATTATTCATTGCTAGTACCAATTTCTACATCTGTTCCAGATGCGCGTATTTGGAGATACCGGATTTCAGGTGTTAATCCTGGTTCTTACACTGCCGTCATCTTGGACCCTATTTATTTGAACCAAAATGCAACGAAAGATGTCAGTGCAGATGCCATCGCAAGAGCAAAAGCAACTTTGCAAGCCTCTATGATCGACGCGGTTAATTCACGCGGCAATATCAAGATTGTCACGCAGCCTGGACCAGGGGTAGCTCGCGTATCTGTGGGTATTACTGGAGCAGAGAGTTCGGCTGATAGTCTACAGCCTTGGAACTTCACACCTATTGGCCTTGCAATGAATGCCGCAGCCTATGCTGGTGGTGTGAATTCTAAAACGCCAGCCTTGCTCATTGAAAGCAAGATCACAGATAGCCAAAGCAAGAAGCTCCTAGGTGAAGGTTTGGTTACTGTACAAGGTGAATCATTTAGAACTGCTAGTGGCTCTGTTGACTCATTTATTTCTATGGCTAAGAAGGCGGTTAAGGTAGCGCTGGAAACATCTGCCGACCCAACGCCTACAGGTAAATAAGAGGGAAGTATGCGGCATACAAATTTCTTATTCTTCATTGGCACTTGTATATTGATGTCTTTGGCCTTGCCTTCATATGCAGATGATGCAAGCCGTGATCGTGAAATCGCGGAACGCTTCGCAAAATGCGATGTAAGTAATGATGGCAAGTTAACGCGTGAAGAAGCTAAGGGTTGTATGCCACGTATCTATGATCATTTCAGCTATATTGATTCAGATAACAAGGGCTATGTGACTGTGGCAGAGATTCAGGCTGTGGCCAATAGATAATGATTTGAATACAGAGCCTCTACGGAGGCTCTTTTTTATTGGATAAAAAATGGCGGTGGTTTTCCCTGGTTTTGAACAAAAACGCATCACGATTGATTCTGAAGATGGCCCTATAGAGATTGCCTGTCAGATAGGCGGTAGCGGCCCACCTTTACTTTTGTTACATGGCTTCCCCCAGACCAAAGCGATATGGGAAGGTGTAGCTCCCGAGCTAGCTAAGAGCTTCACTGTGGTTGCGGCAGATCTGCGTGGCTATGGTGATTCTTCAAAACCCCATGGAAAATCCGACCACTCAAGCTACTCTAAAAGGTCAATGGCTTCCGATCAACATGCACTGATGAAAGCGTTGGGATTCAATCAATTCTTTTTATTAGGGCATGATCGTGGTGGCAGGGTTTCCCATCGATTGGCGATGGATTTTCCAGAAAGTGTCTTACGACTCATGGTGTTGGATATATCGCCAACCCTAACGATGTATGAGGGCACCACCATGGAATTTGCCAAAGGCTATTGGCATTGGTTCTTCTTGATTCAGCCAGAACCTGTTCCAGAAACGATGATTGGCGCTAATCCTGAATTTTGGCTAAAGAACCATATGGGTCGTCATGCGGGAACCGGTATTTTTAGCCCTGATAGATGGGCTGAATATTTGGCAGGAGCTTGCAACCCCCAAAGTATGCATGCCATGTGTGAAGACTATCGCGCTGCTGCCACTATTGATTTAGAACATGACCGAGCCGATCGTGCTGTAGGCAAAAAATTAGTAATGCCCTTGCATGTACTCTGGGGTGAGCATGGCCTTGTGAACAGATGCTATAAACCCATTCAAGATTGGCAGGCTGTAGCCACTAAGGTCACCGGAAAAGCAGTTCCTTGTGGTCACTATATCCCAGAGGAATTACCTACCGAACTCATTACTGAAGCGAAGCAATTTTTTGTTTCGTAATGGAATAGCTTACGAAGCTAGCTTGGGCGGCTTAGTACCTAAAGGCGGGCAGGGCATCACAATGTCTGGGTCACATTTGAGTAGCTTTGCATCTTTATCTGAATAACTCACTCTAGACAACAAATCTTGAATCAGATTTAGGTGCGTCAATTTCTTATTATTGGCATTAATGACAGTCCAAGGCGCTTTGTTAGAACTGGTTTTTTCCAGCATGCGATCGCGCGCCTTGCTATAGGGCTTCCAATTCTTTTGGGCCTGTTCATCAATGGGGCTAATTTTCCACTGCTTTAAGGGATCTGTTTTGCGACTCTCGAGACGTAATGCTTGCTCTTTTTTGTCAATGTCCAAGTAGTACTTCACGATCTGGATGCCAGAATCGACCAGCAAAGCCTCGAACTCATTGACTGAGCCCATGAATTGCTTGTATTGCAACTCAGTACAAAATCCCATCACCTGTTCAACGCCCGCTCGGTTATACCAACTGCGGTTGAATATCGCAAACTCACCTGCGGATGGAAGCTCGGCAACATAGCGCTGGAAATACCATTCCCCTTCTTCGCGTGATGAGGGTTTGCCAAGCGCCACAACACGGGTTTCGCGTGGACTTAAATGTTCAACAAGGCGTTTTATTGTCCCATCTTTACCGGCTGTATCACGTCCTTCAAGAATCACTAGTAGACGTAAGTTTCCAGAAATAATCTGGCGCTGTAACTTTACCAACTCAATTTGAAGCAGTCTTAACTCTTGCTCGTAGTCTTTTTCGTGATCAGCCGATTTAGAATTCTTACTCATTGCTGGCAAGAGGAGCGGGCGGAGCTTTCTTCGCAGGAACTTTCTTAGCTGCTGCTTTTTTAGTAGGCGTCTTCTTAGCCGCGCTCTTTTTCGCAGGAGCTTTCTTGGCTGCCGCTTTCTTCGCAGGAGTCTTTTTGGCGATCTCTTTTTTCTCCATTTTTTCTAATGCTTTAGCGAGCTTATCAATCAACTTTTCACGGTCAGCTTCTAGCTTATCGAGTTTCTTAAATAATTCTTTTACTAGTTTCTTTTGACTCATGATTTTTCCTGTGACGTACGTTAAATAGAATTCTATAGCCCAGCGGATGAATCTGGGATTAGTTATTCCCCAGTATGGGATAACAATAGGGGGCTGATACGTTTTTTAAGGGGTATTTCGAGTTGCCAGCGACCCAGTAGAGGGAGAGTCATTTCTCTGTTTTGAAGACCTAAACCGCCTTAGCAAGGCTTTGCCTTGAAAGGAGTACAGATGTCCCAGGTGATTGAACTGCTAAAACTGGAGCTATAAAGGAAAAAACCTAAATAATTCAGTTATTTAGATTCTATTCTTAAAGTATTACTCTGGATGAAAATTGTTGCTGGCCATGAAGCTGATAGTGCGTTCAAAGCCTAGAATTCGGATGTAACGCCAAGCGATATCACGATATTTACTATCAAGATAGCCAATAGCAATCTCAGGCGTCCTGCTAGACAAGTCGATTTGTTGAATAGAACGGGCCCAACGTTTGAGTCTTGTTGACATATTTGTCACCTCCATGCCCATACAACGCATGGGAAATAGGTCGAGATGACAGGAATTACAAAATATTTTTCAAATAAGTAAGTGAAAAGGCTTTTGTAGGGGCTAGATGGATACGACTTTATGGGGATTGAGGATATTTTGGGGGTCTAAAGCGGTTTTGAGGGCCTTCATGAGGTCATGGGCCACAACCCCTTTATGAGCCCTGAGGTCAGCGAGTTTGAGCTGCCCAACCCCATGTTCGGCAGAGATGGAGCCCTTACAGCGTTCCACCTGGTCATTTACAAGCGCATAAATTGCCTTTTCATTGTCCAAATTGAAGGATTTAGCATCGACCCCAAGAGGTGGGGCAATGTTGTAGTGAAGATTGCCATCGCCCAAATGACCAAAATTGATAATCCGCACCCCAGGATATTGACTCCGCATTAAGCGATCGGTTTCTTGGATAAAGCTTTCGAGCGAGGATAAGGGGATCGTAATGTCGTTCTTTAGGTTTGCACCTTCTTCGGCTTGCGCTAAGGTGATGTGCTCGCGCATATGCCAGAAAGCATTGGCTTGGCTTAAGTTGCTAGCAATCACAGCATCCGAAATGAGCCTAGAACTAAATGCTTCCTCCAAAATTACTTCAAGCAATTGTCTGACATGTGCTTCACTTTCGTGATCAGAGAGTTCAACTAATACGGTATAGGGTGGCTTGCTTTTTAAAGGATTAGCCATGTGCGGAAAGTGTTTTTCATTGAGCTCAAGGGATTCTTGAGTCATCATTTCAAAACCCGTCAGTAAAGAAGTAGCCCGCTTTTGGAATAAATTAAGAAGGGCAATAGTCGAAGCAATGTCTTGGGTGGCAACGAGGGTTGTCCATTGTGAAATCGGCAGTGGGTAAAGCTTCATGACTGCGGCAGTTATGATGCCTAATGTACCTTCAGAGCCAATAAACAAGTCACGTAAGTCATAACCGGTATTGTCTTTGCGCAGACCTTTGATGCCATTCCAGATTTCTCCCTTAGCCGTAACTACTTCTAGACCGAGACATAGGTCGCGGGTATTGCCATAACGAAGAACATTGGTCCCACCAGCATTCGTTGCTAGATTACCGCCAATCATGCAGCTTCCTTCGGCCCCAAGACTTAATGGAAATAAGAAATCTTGCGCTGCTGCCTTTTCTTGTACAGCTTGCAATATGCAGCCGGCTTCGAGGGTGATAGTTTGATTGGCTACATCAATCTCACGGATTTGATTCATTCGTTTCAAATTGAGAATAATTTGTTTACCAGTATCGTCAGGTGTAGCGCCCCCACAAAATCCGGTATGACCGCCTTGCGGAACGATAGACACATTCGCAGCGGCACATAGTTGGACTATTTGGGCAACTTCTGCAGTAGTTTTGGGAAGTACAACTGCTAAAGCCTTACCAGTAAAGCGTTTACGCCAGTCTGTGAGGTAGGGTGATTTCTCTTGATCATCAGTCAGTAGGAATTGCTTCCCTACAAGCTGCGCAAGTTGATCTATGAGATTTTCCATCGTTACTCAGTTTGTGCTTTTTGTTTCGCCACGCTTTTGGCTTCCTTCTTGATGGGCTTGAGATAAATCAATAAACACACAAACCCTGTCGTTGCCAAGATCGTTTCCAACAGTGCCATCCAAAAGTTTGCACCGGTTTCCAGTATCCGTACCAAGCCTTCAGTGACATAGAGAAGGATCAACATGGAAGCCCATTGCATGGTGTAAACCTTCCCTTTCCATAAGCCAGGTATTGCGAAAAGCAATGGTATGCCTTTTAAGATTAACCATGAACCACCTGGGCGCAAGGGAGATATGAACCACTCCCAAGAAACACAAAGAATGAATAAATCTACAAATGCTGCAGTAGCCAATAATTGATACGGGCTCTTATCAAGAGCCCTTTTGATGATCAGAATCAATTCTTTCTCGCAAGCTTAAGAGCAGTTTCAGCCAGGCGTTTCCCTTGGGCCTTCGCTAAACGCTGTTCTTCTGGACTAATCGGTGCGCGACCATCAGCATGCGCGAGATGCGTCACCCCATAAGGACTGCCGCCAGTATTCGTGGACATTAAGTCAGGTTCGCTATATGGTAAGCCAACGATCATCATGCCGTGATGCAAGAGGGGGATCATCATGGTTAAGAGAGTGCTCTCTTGTCCGCCATGCATGCTACCGGTACTAGTAAATACGCAAGCGGGTTTTCCAATCAGAGCACCATTTAGCCATTCAGAGGAACTGCCATCCCAGAAATACTTCATGGGGGCAGCCATATTACCAAAGCGGGTAGGAGAGCCTAAGGCAAGGCCAATGCACTCTTGCAGATCGGCGTATTCCACATAAGGCGCACCTTCTTTGGGCACGCTAGGCTCAGTCGCTTCGCAAACTGCAGAAATGGCAGGCACAGTGCGCAATCGGGCATTGACGCCCGGGGTGCTCTCTATTCCTTCAGCAATCAGGCGTGCTAATTCCTTGGTGGCACCATAGCGGGAGTAGTACAAAACTAAAATATCGTGTTGGCTCATATTCTTCTCTTATGATACGGCGATGCACATGAATCGTAACCCCCAATTATGGCTCTCTCTAGGTAAAGAGATCTGGGAGCGCAATCGCGGTCAAAACCTGAATCAAATTGCCGCCAGCCTATCCTTCACGACTACCTTATCTTTAGTCCCCATGCTAACTATCGCCACTCTACTGATAGGCTATCTCCCGAGCGTGATTCAAGTCAAAAATGCCTTTAGGGACTGGTTATTGGATACCTATATGCCTGGTGGTTTAAACCAGCAGGTTTTTATGTATCTAGATCAATTTTCCGCGCAGGCCCGGGGATTAACCTTTATTGGTTTGGCCGGCCTTTTGATTACAACCGTCATGACGCTGGCCGTCATTGAGAGCGCCTTTAATCAAATATTCAAGGTTCAAGAGACCCGACCTTTATTGAAGAAGGTTTTGATTTATGGTTCGGCAACTATTTTGGGCCCCGTTCTTTTGGGCTTAGGGGTTTATCTCAGCGGCATCTTGTTCAGTGCATCGGAGGGTTGGATTAAGGCCATTTCTTTTGGCTTACGTCTCGTCGCTACCGTTGCCCCCATTATTTTAGCAATTCTGGTGTATGCAGTCGTTTATAAAATTCTTCCCTATGCCAAGATCCTCTGGTCAGATGCCTTCACTGGCGCCTTGTTTGCCGCATTGACCTTTGAGGTGATGAAGTTTGGGTTTGTCATCTTCCTTAGCCATACTGCTTTCTACAAGACAGTCTATGGTGCCTTTGCAATCTTCCCCTTAGGTTTACTGTGGATCTATCTGACCTGGTGGATAACCCTCGCAGGCGCAGTCCTAGTGGCCAATCTTCCCGATATCCGCAGTGGTGTCATTAGGGTTATTCGTTACTAAATCACCACCTCAAGCCCTTGATTCAGTGCTTGCTTGGGAATATATTGAAGCTATAAATACATCGTTTTTGGAGATCAGATGAAAGTTCGTGACATATTGCGCGTAAAGGGCAGCACTTTATTTACGGTGGCCCCTGACACTGCATTGCAAACTGCGGTATTAGTAATGAGCGAACATGACATCGGTTCTTTGGTTGTCATGGAATATGACAAACTAGCGGGCATTCTTACTTTTCGTGAAGTGATTTCTGCTTTAGCAAAACACCATGGCAAATTAGATGGCATCCAAGTAAGTGCGGTCATGAATCAAAAACCCTTGACCTGCAATATGGAAACGGAGATTGACGAAGTCCGTCGGATGATGTTGGTTGACCATGCTCGTTATTTGCCTGTGGTAGATCAAAAAATGCTGATGGGTGTCATCTCTTTTTATGACGTTGCTAAATCCGTGGTGGAAGCGCAAGATTTTGAAAACACCATGCTCAAGGCCTATATCCGCGACTGGCCGGAAGATACCCAAAAAGCATCTAACTAAGCGTTCTAGCCGAATATCGCTGACAAATGACATAATGTCGATATGTCAGGAAATACTCTAGGCCTCCTTTTTACAGTCACCACTTTTGGTGAATCTCATGGTCCCGCGATTGGGGCTGTTGTGGATGGCTGCCCCCCGGGCATGCTTCTGTCAGAGTCTGACCTACAACTGGATTTAGATCGTCGTAAACCAGGCACCTCTCGCCACGTTACCCAGCGCAAGGAAGAGGATAAGGTTGAAATAGTATCTGGTGTCTTTGAAGGTAAGACTACTGGGGCACCAATCGCTCTCTTGATTCGAAATACTGATCAACGTAGTCAAGACTATGGCGATATTTTGCAAACTTTTCGCCCTGGTCACGCTGACTATGCGTATCACCATAAATATGGTCTACGCGACCCCCGTGGTGGTGGTCGTTCCTCTGCACGCCTCACAGCTCCAGTAGTTGCCGCCGCAGCCATTGCTAAAAAGTGGTTGCATGAACAATACGGTACTGAGTTTTATGGCTATATGAGTCAATTGGGCGAAATAGTAGTTCCATTTCAAGATCTGACGGAGATTGGAAAGAACCCATTTTTTGCAGCCAACTCAGAAATCATTCCAAAGCTAGAAAGCTATATGGATGAATTGCGTAAAGCAGGGGATTCTTGTGGTGCACGAATTGAAGTGCGCGCACGTAATGTACCGATTGGCTTAGGAGAACCGCTCTTTGATAAGTTGGATGCCGATATTGCACACGCCATGATGGGGATTAATGCCGTTAAAGGTGTTGAAATTGGCGCTGGCTTTAAATCCGTTGCACAGCGAGGTAGCGAGCACGGCGATGAAATGCATCCCGATGGCTTTGCAACTAATAATGCTGGCGGTACATTAGGTGGCATTAGTAGTGGTCAAGATTTGCGTGTTTCCATTGCCATCAAGCCGACCTCAAGCATCATGAGTCCTAAGCAATCGATTGATTTGGATGGTAAGCCTATTACGATTCAGACTAAGGGTCGACATGATCCTTGCGTTGGTATTCGCGCTACCCCCATTGCTGAAGCCATGTTGGCATTGGTATTAATGGATCATGCCTTACGTCATCGCGCACAATGCGCTGATGTCATATTAGCAGTCGCCCCGATCCCGGCGGCACGTCCCGGCTCAACACTTGATTGATGACTTTAGTTAAATGACGCCTTCGCTGCGCTGGGCCTTCGGGTCCTTTTTCTTTTTATATTTTGCTTATGTGGGACTCGTTTCTCCCTATGCCAGTCTGTTCTTTTTAGATCGTGGGTTTAGCGTCATTGAAATTGCAATCCTCATGTCGATGTTGCAGATTACCCGCATTGTTGGACCATTTTCATGGGGCTGGCTCTCTGACTATCTCTCTAACCGCGTTGGCATCATACGCTTTTGCGCTTGTCTGTCTGCACTTGTTTTTGCCTTCATTTTCTTTCTGCAAAGTTATATTGGCTTCTTTATTTGGATGTTTGTTCTACACACCGTCCTGAGTAGTCAGATGCCGCTGGGGGAGTCTGCGACAGTTCATGCTTTATTCAAAGACAACTCGTTTGATAAGCGCTATGGACGTCTTCGATTGTGGGGTTCAATAGGCTTTATTTTCATGGTGCTTGTAGCTGGCGAACTATTTCAGCGCAAATCCATTGAACTGTATCCTATTGTTGGAATGATTGTATTGCTCGCCCTGGCCGTGACTAGTTTTTGTTTGCGCGAACCAAAAATGGAACGTCACAAAATGGTGAAAGGCGAGTTACTAGTGGTTCTCTTAAATCCTGACGTGCGTTGGTTTTTACTGTCGGGATTTTTTATGGTCTTCGCCCATGCTTCGCTCTACGTCTTTTATTCACTGTATCTGGCAGATCTTGGTTACGGCAAGTTTCAGATTGGACTTTTTTGGGCATTAGGCGTGTTTGCTGAAGTGATCTTTTTCTATTTCCAGAGCAAAGTATTGAGTCGTGTAGACGCGGAAGTGGTATTACAGGCAGCGTTTGGAGTCGGTGTAGTGCGTTTTATTTTGATTGCTTTTTTACCAATTACCTCTGTTCTCATCTTTGCACAGGTTCTTCATGCTGGAACCTTTGCTGCCCACCATAGCGCCGCAACGAAGCTATTGCAACGTTGGTTTACTGGACCGCTGCAGGCTAGGGGGCAGGCGGTTATGGCAACCGTATCCTATGGTCTCGGCGGGACAATAGGCGGACTCTGCGCTGGTTGGATCTGGGAATTATCACAACCAAGAGACGTATTTGTGATGTCTGCATTTGCTTGCGGCATGGCCGGAATGGCAATCCAAAAACTCAGACCGCGCCGTTATTCTGCCAAGTCAGTCAGACAAGACTAAATTTAATTTCTGCGGTTACTGAATCTTTGCCTTAGCGCGAAGCTTTTGCATCATTTCAGAGAACTTCGCCTTTTGCCAGTTCTGATCCGAAGCAATCATCTGTTTCAGCTGATCCTTAATTTCTTCCATGCTGGGCGCTTTCACATCCCGTATATCAACCATCTTGATTACATGCCAACCGAATTGTGATTTAACAGGCTTATCAGTCACTTGACCGCTCTTTAGTTGAACCATTGCCTTAGAAAATTCCGGCACCAGTGCTTTATCGCTTACCCAGCCTAAGTCTCCGCCGTCTTTAGCAGAACCTGGATCTTTTGATTTTGCTTTAGCGATCTCCTCAAAATTAGCGCCGCCTTTAACTTGAGCAATGATGGCTTTAGCATCAGATTCTTTTTCAACCAAGATATGCTCAACGTGATATTCCTTGCCGGTGTATTGAGTTTTGACGGTTTCATAAGCGGCTTTGAGGTCGGCTTCAGCAATACCTTCTTTTTCAACGTAGTCTTCAAAAACTGCTGCAACCAGAATGCCCATGCGAGATTGCTCTAATTGGTCGCGTACAGATTCTTTTTGTATCACGCCGCGCTTATCCGCTTCTTGCAATATCAGTTCCCGCGTTACCAGCATTTCACGTGCTTGATCTCGGACTTGAGGATTGTCAGGCTGCCCCGATTTTTGTACTAATTTATCTAGCTGTGCTTTAGGTATGGGTTTGCCATTCACGATGACGGCATTTTGGGCAATGGCATGCGCTGATAAAAGGGCTGAGCTCAGAATACTCACTATGAGGATTTGTCGTGTATTGAACATATAGGAATCAGTAGGTGATTAAGGGGTGAAAGGCAGTTTAATGCGACTAGTAATACGCTTAGGCGATAAATTCATCAGGGGTCATGGCCACTATGGTCAGAGCATGGATCTCTTGGGGGATATGACGATTGAGGGCGCCATAGACAGCACGGTGTCTAGCTAGCAGGTTCATACCTTTAAATTCTGGCGCAACGATCGTGAGCTTGAAGTGGCCACCACCACTTACAGCGCCAGCATGACCTGCATGAAGATGGCTCTCGTCATCAATCTGAAGCTTCTCAATTCCAAACGCTTGATGAAGATCGGCTTCAAAAAGGGCGATGCGCTCTTGATTGTTACTCATTCAGTAGGATGCTCCATATGACGAGCTAACCAAAGGCCTTGGAAAATCACAAAGACAACTAATAAGCCGGTGCTGCCAAAAAGTTTGAAGTTAACCCAAGCTTCTTCGGAGTAGTTAAAGGCGATATAGAGATTTAGAGCGCCCATGAAGAAAAAGAACACGGCCCAAGCCATATTCAAGCGATGCCATACAGTATGTGAGCTTTGTTCCTTGAGGGCAATTTGCTTGCCCATTAAGTACTGAATCCAATTCTTATTAAAGAATTGAGCACTAATGAATAAGGCTCCAGAAAATAACCAGTACAAAGCCGTGGGTTTTAGTTGAATAAAGGTTTTGTCATGTAAAAATATGGTCAGGCTACCAAAAACAATAATCATGACCAGGCTGACCCATTGCATAGCATCGATTTTGCGATGTCGGTAATATACCCAGAGGATTTGCCCGATTGTGGCGACCATGGCAACGATGGTAGCGGTGTAAATATCACCAAATTTAAAGGCAATAAAAAACAGAATAATAGGAAATAGGTCGAATAGAAATTTCATAAAGGGGATTATCCAGCTATTTGATTTTTAGACCCCAAATTACATGTCTTTAGTAGGTTTAGCATTCCTACTGGGCTCAAAGTTCAGGGATGCCGAATTAATGCAATAGCGTAAGCCAGTGGGTTGTGGCCCATCATCGAATACATGCCCAAGATGAGCATCGCAATGAGAGCAACGTACCTCGGTCCTTACCATACCATGGGTAGTATCCCGGATTTCTTTGATGGCAGACTCTTCTTCTGGCTTGTTATAACTCGGCCAACCACAACCTGCATCAAATTTGGTATCGGATAAAAAGAGTGGGGTGCCGCAACAAACACAGGAATATCTTCCTTGATCCCAGTGATCCCAATACTTTCCAGTAAAAGGTCGCTCGGTAGCAGCCTCACGAGTAACGCGGTATTCGATGTCGCTGAGTGATGCTTTGTATTCTTGATCTGTTTTTTTCATAGGGACTCCATGAAACTCATTTGAATAAGTTAATTTAAGAGGAGCAGCTTACTTCAATAGCTGCTAGATTTCGTGGGGGTGCAGTTGCGTACTCCTGAAATGAGTGCTGTTCGTCAAAAGGATTTTCTAATAACGTCAGCAGTCTTGCTACCTCAGAGAAATCCTTATTTTGAGCCTGCTCAATCGCAGCTTGTGCAAGATGATTACGCAAGATGTATTTGGGGTTTACTGAATTCATCTTGTGCTTGCGTTTAGTATCATCGCTTGATTCTGCTCTCAGGCGAGCAAGGTAATCCGTAAACCATTGATCAATGAGTGCTCGATCAATGAAGTCATTACGCAAGTCGATAGTATTAATAGCTGAATTTAGGCTGACTGAGCTCAAGTCTCTAAAGAAGTTTGTAAAATCTACCCTGGACTCATGCATGGCTTGGAGTAGTCTTTCGATCAGTTCGATATCACCTTCTTCTGACGTCCTCAAACCCAACTTTGCTCTAAAGTGGGATTGCCAGAATTGCGCATAAATAGGAGAGAACTCATCTAAGGCCTCCTTTAGGAGGGTTTGTGCCTCTTCTTCCGAATGATTCATGGCTAAAAGGGGGATGAAGGCACTTGCTAAGCATGCCATATTCCAATGCATGATCTGCGGTTGTCGATGAAAGGCATACCGACCCCCTTGATCGCTGTGATTGCAAATATGATCAATCTGAAAATGGTCTAAGAAACCAAATGGGCCATAGTCAATGGTTAAACCTAAGGCGCTGATGTTGTCACTATTTAATACCCCATGACAAAAACCAACGGCTTGCCACTGTGCAACTAATGTTGCATTACGAGAACTGATCTGTTTAAAAAGCGTGAGATAGGGCTCTTTACTAGATTGGCATTCAGGATAGTGATCTTGAATTAGTAAATCAGCTAATTCTTTCAAACGATCCACATTCTGTATTGCAGCGTAGTGTTCAAAATGCCCAATGCGTATAAAGCTCGGGGCTAAGCGGGCGCAGATTGCGGCGGTTTCCATAAGCTCTCGTCGGACCGGTAAATCTGACCCCACTACAGAGAGTGCTCTGCTAGTAGGTATACCCAAAGAGTGCATCGCTTCACTACAGAGAAACTCGCGTATGGAAGAGCGTAAAACGGCCCGTCCATCGCCCATGCGCGAATAACGTGTTTTGCCGGCCCCTTTTAATTGCAATTCTTGTCCAGAAATGTCACCAAGTAAAACCGCCCGACCATCGCCTAGTTGGCCAGCCCAAACCCCAAATTGATGGCCGCTGTAAGCGGTAGCAATGGGATTAGAAAATTGCTTTGAACCAACGATCAGGGAATTTCCTGCTAATAGCTCTAACCAGGTTGGATCTTGAGGGAATCCAGCATCGTTTAGGGGTATGCCAATGAGTTTTGCAGCGGATGGCGAAAAGCCTACCCAGTAAGGATCTGGAACAGGGCTAGGAAGTACAGGGTGGACAGCGTCATCGCCGCTCAGAGTAAAGGCCATAGGATGAATTCTAGGTGGATTTCACAAAAGACGTGCAAGCCTCTAAAATCATCCTATGAACAAACATGTGCAGATTAACCCCCAAACCCAACTTGCCAATTTAGGTGAGGAATTAAACGTCCCGTTTTTGAAGCTACTTGGCGTTCGATTCCTGAGCGCAGATATGGGTAAAGGAGAAATCCTTTTAGCACTTAAACCAGAGCATACGAATACCTGGGCTGTTGCCCATGGCGGAGTCCTGCTGACGCTCATGGATGTAGCTATGGCCGTGGCCGCAAGGTCAGGCGACCCAGGCGACCGTAGTGTAGTCACCATCGAAATGAAAAATAATTTTATGCAAGCTGCCACAGGCATATTGCGAGTGAAGGCGGATACGGTTCGTAGAACAGCCACAATGGCGTTTTGTGAGGCAAAGCTTTATAACGATCAAGGTGAGGTCTGTTGTATGGCCACGGGGACTTTCAAATACTTGAAACGCCTAGCAACACGCAATGCCGAGGGTGAGCGCGTGGTAAATGATGATCTACGCTTCGAATAAAAGATCCGTTAAACCGAAAGATTGGAGCCTGGAGCAGCGCTAAGAGCGCCAGTCACGACATCATGACCAACTGCACCATTCGCATCAAATCGACGCTCTACCATCTCAAACTGACCATCTTTACGTACTCTTAGTACAGTGCTTGAACGGGTGCCATAAGAAGTGGTTTTAATGAATGCAGGAGATAAGGCCTTTTCCCATTCACGACTAACACCAGTATTTGGTAGCTCATGATCACTTGCGTGGTGTGTATCAGCCAAGAGTTTTAAATATTGATCGGCATTTTTTAATTGCCCATGATCCATCGCCAGTGTTTGAGCAAAGGCGGCTACTCGATGATTTACTTTGGGCCAAGGGGTATCTAGCATGGCGTTGGAGAGTCCATAAACACCAGGCTCTAGGGCTTGCTGGGGAAATACTTTACGCGGACGAATATTCTGCCCCATCATCATGCGATTACTGACCCAATGCATTTCTGCATTCTCGGGATTACTCAGATCAGCCATGAGTAAATTAAAGCCATTGTAATTCTGGAACCGCTTTGCATTCCCCTGAATAAATTCCGTCGGGCGTTCTTTTCCTGATAAATACATCAATGAAAGTTCACCGCGTGTTCTTGAGTCTGGATTTTTTTCGCTAGGAGCCCGAACATTAGTTAAAGCTGCGAATCTTCCCGTTTTTGTAAAACCTAACCAGGTACCAGGACTACCCAGCACATCTGCGCGATCTCTACCTGCCAAAACATGTGGATGCTCATCCCACCAGGATATGCCATCTGTATCACGTTCATAAAACTCATCGCGATTAGCTGCAACGACTAAGGGATAGTCGGGATGCGATTTCCAAGCGAAGAGAATGAGGCACATAAAAAATCAGCAGGTTTAAATTTCAATTAGTGGATAGGGTATTGAATCTATTTTTAACACAGGTCCATCAATGCTTCCTAGATGAATTTCCCCATTTTCTAGCGCATCTAATTTACACTCAGCCTGAAGGTCGATTTTGGATGGCTCTGATGGGTTTGGAGCCGCCAAGACCACCATGCCAGCTGGTTGAGTAGGGTTGCTAGTATGAAAAAGCTCAACCCCAGGACCGTATTCTTGGCTTCCTAGGGTGTCGACAAAAATATGGGCTAATTGAAGTCGCCGCTTTATGACGCCGCGATATTGGCTGCGCGCAACAATCTCTTGCCCTGGATAACAGCCTTTTTTGAAATCCACTCCTGCAACAGATTCAAAGTTAATCATTTGCGGTACAAATTGTTCCTGAGTTGCTAAAACAATTCTGGGGATAGCACTCATTACCTCTAAATGATTCCAGCTTTCTAAATTTGCATCGCCTATGTTCTCGTGATCAGTGCTTACAGTACTTGGTTTGGCAATTAATACACGAGTATAGGAGTGGTTATTTGAGAGTACATCCGGCAGACGGAGCGCAATCTGTGAATCGTCTATTTGGAGTGCTGCTATAGCTTGTTCATTTCCATATAACCCAGTAACACTCCACACTGAAGACATGTCTGTAACTTTGGCCTTAGAACGTAACACATACATTGAAAGACGTTTTGCAGTCACTGCAGCAATATCTTTAGAGATGAATAAGGCAAACCGATCCTCTCCATTGTCGGCGCTTGGAAATAAAGCAAGCCAAGCGCTCGCTAAGAGTCTTCCTTTGGGACTGCAATAACCAACAAGCCTCACCGATTCAGAGGATTGAGCTATCTGAGGGGAGAAAGTCCGCCTTAGCCCTAAAACAGAGTTACTCAACTGATTTTGTAAAAAACTGGCTGCCTCAAGCCCTTCTACAAAGATTAAGCCCCATTCGGAAAGTAGGGAGTGGGTGAGGGGGGTAAAGCCAGATGGATGAGATGGGTTTTGAGGGCTATTTGTCATGACCCTTTTATCATAGCCTGATGAGCAGAAAAATTCAGAGAAGAGGTCTTTTTTCAAAGAAAAAAATGAATAAGCCAAGATTCAAGGTTTGGATATACGCCTTCCTTGCATTAACCACCATTTTTTATGGCACTATTTTTTTGTGGCCAGTAGTTCCTGCTACCGCAAACATAGCCGATTCTCCAGTTTATAAAATCAAGATCAAGCCCCAATCAAGCTTGGCTGGTATCGCAGAACAACTTCAAGAGCAGGGTATTTCGTCTCCCTCCATTCAGTTTCAAATCAGTGCAAGAGCATTATTTGTCGGCTCCAAACTCAAACCAGGCACCTATCTGTTACCAACGCGTGCTAGTTTGGGAAAAATTTTGCTTCAATTTGCACGTGGCGATAGAGTTAAAGAAAGTATTGCGATTATTCCGGGGATGACTATTTGGCAACTTAGAAATCTAGTTGACGCCCATCCCGCAATCATTCATCAAACCAAAGGAATGACTTCAAAAGAATTTGTAAAAACCCTGAACCTCAGCTATCCAAATGCTGAAGGTATTTTCTTGCCGGATACTTATATTTTTGATCCCGAGGAACCTGATATCCATATTTACCGCAGAGCCTCTCAGGCAATGCAAAAACAACTTACCCAGACGTGGGCTCAAAAAGAGGATGGTTTACCCCTCAAAACATCCTACGAACTATTAATTTTGGCTTCTATTGTCGAAAAAGAAACCGGCCGATCTAGTGATCGGGGTTTAGTAGCTGCCGTATTTACCAATCGACTCAATAAAGGGATGTTATTGCAGACTGATCCCACAGTAATCTATGGAATTGGGCCTAAATTTGACGGCAATATACGGAAAGGGGACTTACGCAAAGACAGTCCCTACAATACCTATATGCGCAAAGGATTACCCCCAACACCCATCGCAATGCCCAGCAAGGAATCTCTACAAGCTGCTATGCACCCTGCCAACAGCAATGCTTTATATTTTGTGGCTAAAGGTGATGGAACGAGTTATTTTTCCCACAGTTTGGGTGAGCATGAAACTGCAGTTGATCGCTACCAACGTAAGTTAACTCCCAAAACCCGTTCTGATACCGCTACCAATTAATCCATTCGCATTTTATTTTTTATGACATCAAATACCCCCGGATTTTTCATTAGCTTTGAAGGCATCGATGGCGCCGGTAAGAGTACTCATATCGAGTCATTTAAGAAGATGATGCAAGAGCGTTATCCAGATCGAGAAGTTGTGATGACGCGTGAACCTGGCGGCACACCATTAGGTGAGCAACTAAGAGCGCTTTTATTAGACGCCCCAATGAATCTGGAGACAGAGGCATTATTGATGTTTGCTGCTCGTCGTGAGCACATTGCCCAGGTGATTGAGCCTGCTCTTAAGGCGGGGAAAATAGTGATCTCTGATCGCTTTACAGATGCTAGCTTTGCCTATCAAGGCGGAGGTCGCGGACTAAGTTTAGATAAATTAAATGCCCTCGAGCATTGGGTGCAAGGTTGTGCAGATGGCTCGCTACTACAACCCAACCTCACCATCCTCTTTGATCTGCCTGGAGAAGTAGCCGAAGCTCGAAGATCCAAAGTGAGAGCGCCCGATAAATTTGAAAAAATGGATTTAGATTTTTTTGAAAAAGTTCGCCAAGAATATCTGCGTAGAGCAAAAGATGATTCGAAGCGCTTCCATTTGGTGGATGCAACCCAAACTCCTGAAGTAATCTGGAATGGGTTGAAACAAATTGAGCTCGATATCTAAATGCGTGATTTGATATTTGCCAACGCGCAAAAAAATCCAGTAGCACCATGGTTACAGCCTCTGTGGGATAGCATGGATTTCAATCAGATTCCCCATGCCATCTTGCTGCATGGTCAATCTGGAATAGGTAAGTTTGAATTTGCTGTGACGCTAGCCAAATTCCTCTTATGCGAGGGCCCCAGAGCGGGTTCAGGCCCTTGTAATCAATGTGAAGCATGCCATTGGTTTGATTCTGGCAATCACCCTGACTTTATTGGTCTTGTTCCGGAAACGCATCGAAAACTCTTGCCACACGCGGATTACGAAGCGGATGAGATTCCTAGAAAAGGCAAGGCTGTACGAGAGGATTCTGATGGTGAGGCTAGCGAAAAGAAAGAGAAGAAAAATATCTCTATTGAGGAAATTCGAAGCGCTATTGATAATCTTTCTATTGGGTCCCATCGTGGCGGTAACCGCGTTATATTCATTTACCCTTTAGAAATGCTTCGCCCTGATGCAGCGAATACCTTGCTGAAATCCCTAGAGGAGCCTCCATCAAATACGATATTTATTCTGCTCGCCGATCGTGTTGATCGTGTACTACCCACCATTCGCTCGCGGTGTCGCTTACTCACTGCTCCACGCCCCGAACGTGTACAAGGCTTAAGTTGGCTGCAAGACCAACTAGCGCAGCTTGCTGGACTTAAAGTCAGTGATGCTGACATTGCATCTATATATGATGAGCAGGGTGGCGCCCCTTATTCAGTTCTCAATTCTTTAATTGCACGGAATAATAAAGACGAAAAAGATGATTTAACAATTGCCATTCAAGCATCCCGTTATTTACTTCAATCAATGTCGCAAGGCGGGCGCATCAATTGGTTAGATGCCGCTGAAAAAACCCATAAGGCGCAATATTCATTTCTATTAGCTGCAATGCAACGCTGGACTTCGGATTTACAGGCAGTCTCACAAGGCGGCAATCCACGCTATTACCCCAAGCATTTGGCAACACTCAAGGGGCTATCCCAATCCTCGCACACCCCAAAACTTCATCTTTTTTGGAAATCCTTGGTACAGGCACGTCGCCATGAGAACCACCCATTAGCTAGTCGCATACAGCTCGAAGCCTTGCTCTCCCAATACCAGCAAGTTTTTGAGGGCCAATAAACTTCGAGGCAGACTAAAATAGCGAGTCATGTTTATAGACTCCCATTGCCACCTCGATTTCCCTGAATTTCAATCTCGTCTGCCTGAAGTGCTGGCGAATATGAAATCCGCTAATGTCAGCAATGCCCTCTGTGTGTCGGTTGATTTGCCAGACTTTCCCAATGTTTTAAAGCTTGCCCTAGATCACCCCCATTTGTATGCCTCCGTTGGTGTACACCCCGACTATGAAGAGACTCCTGAGCCAAGCTTTGATTTCCTGGTAGATACCGCTATACAGAACCCCAAAATTATTGCAATTGGAGAAACTGGCCTGGACTACTACCGTATGGGTGATCGTAGCTATGAGTCTATGGAATGGCAGCGGGAACGTTTTAGAACCCATATTCGCGCTTCAATTGCTTCTCACAAGCCTTTAATCATTCATACACGCTCAGCCTCTGTAGATACCATCCAAATCTTAAAAGAGGAGGGTGCTGAACGCATAGGTGGGGTAATGCACTGTTTTACCGAAAGCTATGATGTGGCTAAAGCTGCTATGGATATGGGTTTTTACATCTCCTTCTCAGGGATTGTTACCTTTAAAAGTGCAAAGGAACTACAAGAAACCTGTAAAAGGGTGCCTTTAGAGCGCATGCTAATAGAAACAGACTCTCCGTATTTGGCGCCCATTCCGTATCGTGGCAAGATCAATGAGCCTGCATGGGTAGCTAAAGTGGGAGAATTTATTGCTGATCTAAAAGGGCTTCCTGTTGATGAGCTTGCCAAAGCCACTTCTAATAATTTTTATGATTGTTTTCAGATAGATAGGGCTATTTCATGATTAATAGCTTTAATAAAATTTTGATAGTTTTTCTATCATTACTCAGTTGCTCGGCATTCGCTCAAACTGATGATCAAGTCACAGATTTTGCAAAAGCAGCTAAGTTTGATGATGTTTCCTTAGTTAGCTCTTTGCTATCAAAAGGGGTTAGCCCGAACACAGTCGATGCTAGAGGCAATCCGATGCTTATTTTGGCGATTAAGGATAAGTCCGCCAAAGTGACTGAGCTTCTTATTAACGACAAACGTACCGATGTTGATCTTTCCAACAAATATGGCGAAACACCCTTGATGATTGCCTCCATTGATGATGATTTACCAGTTGTAAAGGCCTTAGTTCTGCAAAGAAAGGCTATGGTGAACCATATAGGCTGGACGCCATTACATTACGCCTGTACCAAAGGACATCTGGAAGTTGCCCAATTTCTGATTGCCAATGGTGCGATTGTTGATAGTCCGAATCTTGGGGATACAACGCCTCTAATGATGGCGGTTCAATCGGGTAATGAACAACTTGTGAAGCTCCTGTTGGATAAAGGTGCGGATATCCAATTACGCAACACTAACGGCTTAAGCGCCATTGACATTGCAGATATCTATGACAAGGCTTGGATTAGTGAGGGCCTAAGAGCACGTTGGCAGAAACTATACAAACAACCATATCCAGGGCCTTTGAAGCCTAAACAGCTTAAATCTTAATATGACTTTACTGCGTATAATCATTATTATGTCAAATAAGATATTGAACTAACCTATGCACCTCATAATTATCTAATCCCATGGCTATTTACTTAAACACCCTCCCCAGTGTTATCGACATCTTTAATGAGATTATCAATAACTTATCAGGCTCTGAAATTCATCTGATGAGTATTGTGGCAGTTATGGTTGTATTGATTCATGGGGTATTGATTCTCTTCATCATGGCTTGTTTTAATGAAATCCATAATAAATATAGCGGATCAAAAACAAAGGCATTAGATACGCTGTTCTATTTCACGGTCGTTCTATTGATCATGTTTAGCCATTTGATAGACATATTTGTATGGACCTATGCGATGGTGAGCGTAAACGTATTCCCTGGCGTAATCAAAACTTTCTACTTTGCAGGCGAAATGTATACAAACTTGGACCATAACGACCCCTTGTATAAACTAGGTCCTGAATGGCGTATGTTGCCAATCTTGATCTCTTTTTCAGGTCTATTTGCAGTGGCAATATCTGGTGCAGCGCTCTATAGCTTATTGATTTCCACGTTTGCTGGACCTCCTAAAAAGTAAGCCGCTCTCCACTTTCTATTTAGAGCACTTCTAACGGTGGAAAGTCCCTACTACATACATTTAAGAGAACTATGACGATCTTAGACCTATTACGTAATGCTAACCTGCCAAGCTTTTCCACACTGTTTCATGAGATCAATGTGGATATGGGCAACAGTCAGATATGGAGCATCTTAATATTTGCATGTGGAATGCTTGCGGTCCATGGGATCGCCGTGCTTGGAATCGCTGGTGCATTTCATTATATGGATCGCTTGATGACTAAAAAACACATTTTTGCTGCGAGCTTCCTCTCCTATTTCGTAGCCATCATGTTGGTCATCATGAGTCACTTGGCTGAAATTGTCGCTTGGGCTTATATTTGTGTTGCGCTTAGAGTTTTCCCCACCGATCCACAAACCTTTTACTTTGCCGGTGAAATGTATACGACAGTAGGTTTTGGGAAATACGACTTGAGCGAAAAATGGAGAATTTTGCCTATCATCATTTCGTTTTCGGGAATATTCTCCGTCTCTATGTCGGGCGCAGCTTTGTATTCCATGATGTGCTCCTTGCTGTCAGTTAATTACGTTCAAGCGCCAAGCAATAATGCCTCACAGAATTCTAATTAACGGTCATTGAAGAAGGTATTGGTGCTTTTTGCTTGAATATAAGCTCAAGCACCCTACCATTGGCCTCACGCGATCGAATACGACCCGGCAACCACTCGAGGTCTTTGGCTAGCCAGATATCTACCTGGCGCTTGTAGGGGTCATTCTCACGCTGCATCAATGCGTAATGGCGATTCACAGACTTGCCTAAACTTGGAATATCCTCAGAAATCGTTTCTCCATAGCTCTTAAATTGCCACATCTCTAAAGTGTTGTAATCCACTACTGGTAAGGCACGAATACTGCCGGCATCGTCTATTTTGCTATCGCCATTCAATAGAGCAGCAAACTGAAACATCAAACTAAAACGATCTTGGGTGCCCGGTAGTAAAGCTGGTGTGAATTCAGGTTTCTCTGAAAAAAACATCTGCCCTCCTCCCTTACCATCCCTATCAAAACGAGAATAGCGCGGAGGTTTGTTACCTCTTTGAGTCCAATAAATTGCTGGTGCCATACCATACCCATCAACATAACCTCTAGATTCAAAAACAAAGGGTCCCACAAAGGCATATGGAACATTGATGTGCAGTCGGTAGTTATTACCTTCAACTATCCAATCAATTTCTCCGGTTTGGTATTTTTGACCGTCAACATAAGCGTCGTAATAAATAATTCCCGATTCGGGAAGTCTAAATGCAACCCCTTGTTGGTCTGCCGAGCCACCCTGCTCTCCTGAGTTAAGACTCTTGTTATCGTCAACTTTTGAAGAAGGGGAATCTTGCTCCCGAATTCTTTTCTTGGGGGCCTTTGCCATTTGGATTTTTTTGGGAGGCTCTGCTTTCAATTCCGTTCGAATAATCAATTCGTCAGGAATATCTTCTAAAGAATTAAATGATATAAAGGGGATACCAAAAAATAGTACGAGATGTCCGAGCAAAGAGAGAGCCAAAGCAATGAAAAAAATCCACAGGGATTTTTTGTGCGTCAAACTACCGTCCTCGGACTGCTGAAATCCCAAGCTCAGAGAGAAGCCTCAAGTAAGCGGCTATTTTTCGGTAAATTCGCAGCTAGAAAGTCCATTTGATCAGCAAGAATATGGCGTCCTTTGAGAATCATGTCCTCGTAAAGACTGGGCAAATAAGGTGTATATAAAAGGCCCATGCCAGCCTGTTCGGGAGTTCGATTACCTTTGCGCTGATTACAAGGTCTGCAGGAGATTACTAAGTTCATCCATGAATACTTGCCACCACGACTATTCGGAATGATGTGTTCGGCTTCAGCATGATTTTCATGAATAGAATCGCCACAGTAGGCGCAAAGCCCACGGTCACGTTTAAAGAGTTTATGTTTTGTAATGACTGGCACCACATCAAATAAATTGATTTTGGCGCTACCTTTTATCGCAATAATGGAGTGCAACTCAATGACTGACTGAACGCCACTAGCTCTGGAGATGCCACCACGCATTCTCATGATGGGGTCACCAAGCGTCCATATAACGCTGTTATCGGCATAGTGTTTCGTCGCTTCTTCAGCGTTTACCCAACCCTGGGGAATTCCACCAGCGTCCAATTTCAAGATGCTCAGCACAAACTCTCCTTTCTAGACCTTGGCAACGCCATCGATCGTTTAAACCATCTTACAGAAGAAATTTGTGTCAATCAATCATCTGGCGCTTATAAACTCCAGAACTTTTGGTAAATGGTCGGCATAGTCAGCAATACCATGATCACTCCCCTCTAAAACTAAGTGTTTGGCGCCTTTATAGAACTCAACCATTTCTTTCCAATCCAATAGTTCATCCCCTTTGGCGGCGATCAAGTAATAACGTTCTGGATTAGAAATCCCCTCGACTTGAAGGGTCTTGAGTTCATCAATATATTCAGGGCGAAAATCAAAGGGCTCTTCACTATCGTAAGCCGTCATCATGCCTACATGAGGGGCAAGTTCTCTAGCAGCCCTGACAGCGGGATTAAGAGCTACAGCCAGACACCCATACTTCTCAGCCAAATAGTTAGTGTAAAAACCGCCGAGTGAAGAGCCGATCACCACAATACGATCTGCCTGCGACTGATCAATGTATTTTGTGACCATATCCATACTGTTTTTTGGGGATGCCAATAATTGTGGGCAATACCACTCAATGGAATGATCGGAAGTTGACAAGGCCTGGATAGCCTTACCAGTCATGACCGCCTTACTCGATGTAGGCGAAGATCTAAAACCATGCAAATAGACTAATAAGGTGGAGGACATGGAAAAGTTATTTAGGGTTTTTGACCGATTTCAAAGTTCGCTAGCTTTTCTAAGGCCTTCACCATTGCCGAGTGGTCCCATGCTTTGCCACCATGTGCAGAGCAGGAGTTAAATAACTCTTGGGCAGTTGCTGTATTGGGAAGTGATATACCCAAGGCTCGAGCGCTATTTAGGGCAAGATTTAAATCCTTTTGATGCAGCTCGATTCTGAAACCAGGGTCGAATGTACGTTTCACCATACGCTCTCCGTGGACTTCCAGAATTTTCGAGCCCGCAAAACCACCCATGAGGGCTTGACGGACCTTAGCAGGATCGGCGCCGGCCTTCGCAGCAAACAATAAGGCTTCAGCTACTGCTTCAATATTCAGCGCCACAATAATTTGGTTAGCTACTTTAGCGGTTTGACCATCCCCATTAGCGCCTACTAAGTTAATGTTTTTGCCCATCAATTCAAATACAGGCTTTATTCTTTCAAAAACAGTCTCATCGCCACCAACCATAATTGAGAGGGTTGCATTTTTTGCGCCAACTTCACCACCGGAAACCGGAGCATCCAGGTAGTCGCAGCCCAGAGCATTGATTTTTTTAGCAAACTCTTTGGTAGTAATCGGAGAGATCGAACTCATATCCACGACTACTTTGCCTTTAGATAGACCTGCCGCTATGCCGTTCTCACCAAACAATACTTTCTCAACGTCAGGCGTATCGGGCACCATGATAAAAATCACGTCCGCCTTCTCCGCCACTTCACCTGGGTTGGCACACTTAATGGCTGCAGAGGAAGCAAGCTCAGCTGGAAATTTGCTGCGGGTAGTGATAAAGACTTCATGACCTGCATTGACAAGATGCCCGGCCATTGGGCCGCCCATGATGCCAAGGCCAACAAATCCTAGTTTTAAATTCTGACTCATTTAATCTCCATCTAATTATTCGTATTTATGATTGATTCAACTTCTGAATCCATGACAAACCAGCTTCAGTTGTAGTGGCAGGCTTGTATTCGCATCCTATCCAACCCTGATAGCCTATGCGATCGAGCATCTTGAAAAGATAAGGGTAATTAATCTCACCCGTACCTGGTTCATTACGACCCGGATTATCGGCTAACTGGATATGGGCAATTTTAGAAAGATTCTTTTCGATCGTATTCGATAACTCACCTTCCATACGCTGCGCATGGTAGATGTCATATTGAACGAAGAGATTATCAGCCCCAACCTCATTCAAGATATCCAAAGCCTGTTGCGTTTTTGATAAAAAGAACCCTGGAATATCAAAGGTATTGATTGGCTCTATTAACAACTTGAGATGAGACTTCTTTAATTCTGTGGCTGCAAAGTGCAGATTTGCCACAAATGTGTCATGCGATAACTGCGTACTCATTCCTACAGGCATCTTTCCTGCTAAGCAGTTCAGTTGAGGAACACCTAATACCTTGGCATATTCAATTGCCTTGGTAACGCCAGCGCGAAACTCCGCCACTCTATCTGGGTTGCAAGCAATCCCCCGATCACCCGCATCCCAATCTCCCGCTGGAAGGTTGTGGAGGATTAGCTTTAATTGATGCTGGTCTAATATTTTTTTGATCTCAGCAGCCTCATAGGCGTAAGGAAATAAAAATTCAACTGCTTTAAACCCGGAATGAGCGGCTAGCTCGAAGCGCTCTAAAAAAGGCACTTCGTTATAAAGCATGGTGAGGTTGGCTGCAAATTGAGGCATTTCAGACCCTTCTTGGGTTTAAGTAATTAGTTGAAGATCTTAACAAAGAAGCAGTATTTGGTCTTCAGTAGCTCCAGACCCTTGCTGAAGGCTAATAAATGATAAAAGTGAGCTAATATCTTATTAAGTATTATTTATTAACAAGGAAAATAACGAATATGAAATTCACACCCATTCATTTAGCTCTTGTAGCCCTATTGGCCAGTTCAGGTGCCGCGATAGCTCAAACCCAGCCCGCTAATACTAGCTCGAATAAGCCAATGGTGATTGATGCGGCGGTAGTCGATAACCGTTACCAGCTTTACGAGGGTGATGTGGTCAAAATTGATAAAAAGACACGCACCATTACTTTTAAAAATAAAGAGGGTGAGTCTAAATTTGTTGCAGGTCCTGAAATTACCAATTTTGATCAGATCAAAAAAGGGGATCATGTCAATGTATCGTATGAGTTAGCCGTAGCTATTGAGCTCATTAAAACGAAAAGTGATGGTATCCGTAGCAAAGTAGAAACTACCACTGTTACCCAATCCAAGCCAAATGAAAAGCCATCTGAAACTATTGCCAATAAAACGACCATTATTGCTGATATCGTTTCTGTAGACCGTGAAAAGAAATTGGTTTCTGTGAAGGGTCCAAGTGGCAAAGTCACTACAGTGATGGTGAAGAACCCAGCGTTGCTGGCTGATGTGAATGTTGGCGAGCAAGTGAAAGTGATTTATTACGATGCAATGGCGGCATCTATTACTACACCCAAGAAAAAGTAATCCTCAAAAGCCGTAAGTTAAAAACCCTTCTCGGAGGGTTTTTCATTGCCCGGAAAATAAAAAAGCCACCCCAGAGGATGGCTTGACTAATGCTTCTGGTAACAAGGGCATTACATTACTGCAAACCCTTGTAATACCGATGAATTTGGCGGAGCGGACGGGACTCGAACCCGCGACCCTCGGCGTGACAGGCCGATATTCTAACCAACTGAACTACCGCTCCAAATAACTTCGAGTAATGCTTTTGCAACCGATACTGCAACCAAAAAATCTGGCGTCCCCAGGGGGATTCGAACCCCCGTACTCACCGTGAAAGGGTGATGTCCTAGGCCTCTAGACGATGGGGACCTGGACTACAACAAATTACTACTATTTTAAATGCTTGGTGGAGATAAGCGGGATCGAACCGCTGACCTCTTGCATGCCATGCAAGCGCTCTCCCAGCTGAGCTATACCCCCGAAATCTCACAATAAAACCGCAAGACACTCAAAACAATCCAAGATTTTAGCCTATTTTTGTGCAACTGCGCAAATTGCCTATAGGACTACCTTCGAGAGCCTTTGAATAGCCTCGTCCTTGCCCAATACAACCAAGACAGAATCAATGGCTGGGGTCTGTGTTGTGGCAAATAAAGCGTAACGCACAGGCATTGCTAATGTTGGCATTTTGAGTTGATGTTTGGCTAAAACTTGTTTAAAAGCAGAGCCATAAGCTTCTTTGCTTGGCTCTGAATTCTTCAGTGCATCAATGAGGTCTTTCAATGCGGGGACTACTGCTTCTGGAATGTTGGCAGCAATTTGTTCAGCACTAAGATTCGGTGCCGGTGAATAGAATAACTTCGCACCTTCAGCAATTTCAATCAAGGTATTTGCTCGATCTTTTAAAAGTCCGACAACCTGCGCAAAGTCTGGTCCACTCTCAGTGTCGATACCCAATTGATGTGCAAATGGCTTAGTTGCTTCAGCTAATTTACTTACATCTGCATTCTGAATATATTGATGGTTTAACCACAGCAATTTTTCTGGGTTGTGTTGAGCTGGTGAACGGCCCAAGCTAGCTAAGTCAAACCAATCTACAAACTGCTCTTTCGTGAAAATTTCAGCATCGCCGTGAGACCACCCTAAGCGTGCCAAATAATTCAATATAGCCTCTGGCAAGTACCCTGCTTTTTGATAATCGCGTACGCTCATAGCGCCATTGCGCTTACTCATCTTTTCACCCGCATCATTCAAAACCGTTGGCAAATGAGCGTAAATAGGCGGAGTACCTCCAAGCGCCTTCATGATATTAATTTGTCTTGGCGTATTGTTTACGTGATCATCCCCCCGTATCACGTGCGTAATCTTCATGTCTAAGTCATCAACAACGACACAAAAATTGTAGGTCGGAGTGCCATCTGGACGAGCAATGACTAAATCATCCAATTCATCATTGCTTATCTCAATTTGGCCTTTAACAGCATCCTCCCAAATAACGGATCCACCAATAGGATTTTTAAAGCGAATAACCGGAAGCACGCCTTCCGGAATAGCTGGTAATGTCTTGCCGGGTTCGGGGCGCCATAAGCCGTTATATCGTGGCTTTTCTTTATTAGCCATTTGTTGATCACGAAGTTGATTCAGCTCCTCTTCGCTCATATAACAAGGGTAAGCAAGTCCCGCATCTATCATTTGTTTAACAACCTCACGATAGCGATTGATACGTTGCATTTGATAGATCGGCCCTTCATCTAAATCGAGCCCAAGCCAAGACATCCCTTCAATAATCACGTCAACTGCTTCTTGCGTGGAACGCTCAAGATCGGTATCTTCAATGCGTAGAATGAAATCACCTTGATTATGTCGTGCAAAAGCCCATGGATATAGAGCGCTGCGGAGATTGCCGAGATGAATGAAGCCTGTGGGGCTTGGGGCGAAACGTGTACGAATATGCATAAATGACATTATCTCAGGTCAGCCAAATTGACGACAAAGTTGAAAAACGTGGATACTTTGTACTATGAATGAATTACTTGTTTTTATATGCGATGGAGCCCCCGTACGTGGAGAAATTGTATCGATTAGCACTGCCTGGCAGGCCGTTTTAGAGCGTCGTGACGACCCACCTGCCGTTCGCCGCATCTTGGGTGACTTTGTGGGTGCAGCCACGCTTTTGAGCGCTAGCCTCAAGTTTGATGGCACTTTAATCATCCAGGCCCAAAGCAAAGGCCCTATTCAGCTCCTCGTAGTGGAATGCAAGTCAGACTTATCCATGAGGGCCACTGTTAAGCTATCTGTAGAACCTTCTGAAATTTCAGCCAATGCAGGCTTAGGAGAGCTCCTAGATGCCTCCCATAGCGGCAGATTAGTCATCACCTTAGATCCATCAGACCGCGAGCCAGGACAGCCTCCTTACCAAGGGATTGTTGCCTTGCAGGAGCACCGGAACGGGACAATCAAACCAGTGTCCAGCGCCGCAGAAGCAATCGGTCTATATATGCAAAATTCCGAGCAACTAGATACCCGTATTTGGCTTACTTCGAATGACACTCACATTGGCGGCTTGCTTTTACAACGCCTGCCAGACTCGGGTGGTCATGCGCACCTTGATGTGCAAACTGCAGCTGAAGGATGGTCTCGAATACAGACCCTGGGTGAAACTATTACTGATGACGAGCTTTTAACACTCCCGCCAGCAACAATATTGAGGCGTTTATTTTTAGAAGAATCTACTGAAAACGGCGTTAGAAGCTTCCCTGCTCGATCCATTCGTTTCTCCTGTCGCTGTTCACGTAACAAGGTCGCTGATGTATTGAGAATGTTGGGTGAAGAGGAAGTGCAAAGTATTCTGGCGGAGCAAGGTGCAGTTGAAACCGTTTGTGAATTTTGTGCAAAGCCATACCGGTTTGACGCGGTAGATTGTCTGCAAGTTTTTAAAACAGATTTGTTGAGCGATGCTACCAGGCCGCCATCTAGCAGGCACTAAACTATTGATGCTTATTGTTTAGTCGCGGCTTTAGGACCTGGATCACTTGATGCAGCAGTGGGTTTATCAGCAGGCAAGATTTGAACAAAGAATTCACCCTCTTTAATCAAACCATGTTCTGCTCTAGCGCGCTCTTCAATTGCCCGCGTCCCATCTTTTAAATCTTTCACATCTCCAGCTAACTTAGCATTCCGTAAAGCTAAGAGGCTATTCTTGGCCTCTTGAAGCTCTACTTGTTTTTCCATTTCATAAACCTTTAGCCATCCACCTTTGCCCAACCAAAGCGGGTACTGAATTGCAATGAGCAATACCAACATGGAGTAGATGACTATACGCATAAGTGGGGTGTGGTTGGTTAGCGTTTAAGGTTATAGAAAACGGATTTTCCGGGGTAAGTAGCAACATCACCCAAATCTTCTTCAATACGTAAGAGCTGGTTGTACTTAGCGATACGATCAGAACGTGACAGCGAACCTGTCTTGATTTGACCTGCATTTGTACCAACAGCAATATCGGCGATAGTGCTATCTTCAGTTTCACCAGAGCGATGAGAGATAACGGCAGTGTAGTTCGCTCGCTTAGCCATCTCAATTGCTGCAAAAGTTTCAGTTAAGGTACCGATCTGATTGATCTTGATGAGAATGGAGTTTGCAATTCCCTTCTCAATGCCTTCTTTCAAGATGCGTGTATTGGTAACAAAGAGGTCGTCGCCAACCAGTTGAATTTTCTTCCCAAGTTTCTGGGTTATATCAGCCCACCCATCCCAATCACTCTCATGCATACCATCCTCAATGGATACGATGGGGAATTGATCAGCCAAATTACCAAGATAGTCTGAGAACTCACTTGAGCTTAGTTGTAGGCCTTCGCCAGATAAATGGTATTTGCCATCCTTGTAGAACTCACTAGCAGCACAATCTAAGGCCAACAGGACATCTTCACCCGCTTGGTATCCAGCACCTTCAATAGCTTTCATAATGGTTTGCAGGCATTCCTGATTGCTCTTAAAGTTTGGTGCAAAACCACCTTCATCACCTACCGTAGTGGGCATACCTTGTGTGCCGATAATTTTCTTCAGCTCATGGAAAATTTCAGCGCCACAACGTAATGCCTCGCGGAAGTTTTCTGCTCCGACGGGCATGATCATGAACTCTTGAATATCTAAGCTGTTATTCGCATGGGCGCCACCATTGACGATATTCATCATAGGTACTGGCAATTGCATGCTGCCTGAACCGCCAAAATAACGATACAAGGGTAGTCCAGCTTCTTCTGCGGCCGCTCTTGCGACAGCCATAGAGACTGCTAAGGTGGCATTAGCACCTAGGCGTGCTTTGTTATGGGTGCCATCTAACTCAATCAGAGTATGGTCTAAGAAGGCCTGTTCGCTTGCATCCAAACCGAGAATAGTTTCCGCAATCTCAACGTTGATGTTCTGTACTGCTTTGAGAACGCCTTTACCGAGGTAACGGGACTTATCGCCATCTCGCAATTCAATTGCCTCACGTGACCCCGTAGATGCACCAGAAGGAACTGCAGCGCGCCCCATCACCCCAGACTCAAGCAATACATCGCACTCTACTGTTGGATTACCGCGTGAATCTAAAACTTCTCTACCGATGATGTCAACAATGGCGCTCATGCACCTTCTCCTTAAAACAATATGAAATTGGGTTTACTAAGCAACTATGACTTAAAACTGTTCTCTAAAAATACGTTAGATCCTTTTACTACGGAATCAATCGCAACAAGGGATTCAAGCAAGTCCTTCATGCGATTTAGGGGGACTGCATTGGGGCCGTCAGAAAGAGCCTTTGCGGGATCAGGGTGGGTTTCCATAAAGAGTCCGCTAATGCCAACAGCCACTGCTGCACGGGCCAATACTGGTACAAATTCTCTTTGCCCACCACTGGCATTACCCTGACCACCGGGAAGTTGAACAGAATGGGTAGCATCAAATACTACCGGCGCATTTGATTCACGCAAAATAGCTAGACTACGCATATCCGAAACTAGATTGTTGTATCCAAACGAAGCGCCCCGCTCACAAACCATAAACTGATCAGGAAGATTCATTTCCTGAGCAGCTGCACGCGCTTTCTCAATGACATTGAGCATCTCATGCGGCGAAAGGAATTGCCCCTTCTTAAAATTTACGGGCTTTCCACTCTGCGCACAGGCGCGAATGAAATCAGTTTGCCTGCACAAAAATGCAGGGGTTTGAAGAACGTCTACCACTTTAGCAACCGCTTGAATCTCGCTAATGTCATGAATATCTGTCAGTACTGGAACGCCCACTTCCTTCTTCACCTTAGCCAGAATTTCCAAGCCCTTTTCCATGCCAAGGCCGCGGAAGGAAGTCCCTGAAGATCGATTGGCTTTATCAAATGAAGATTTATAGATAAAGGGGATTTTAAGAGCCGTTGTAATTTCTTTTAGTTGACCAGCAATATCCAATGCAGATTGTTCAGATTCAATCACGCATGGACCGGCAATCAGGAAGAAGCGCTGATCTAAGCCAACATCGAAACCACACAGTTTGAATGTACTCATAAATCCTCTTAAGCGACCTGCTTTAAAGCAGTGTTTTGATGTATCAGCGCTGCAGTAATAAATGAAGAAAACAAAGGATGCCCATCTCGAGGTGTTGATGTGAACTCTGGATGGAATTGAACACCAAAAAACCAAGGGTGCATCGATTGAGGTAATTCCATCATCTCAGGTAGATCCTCGTTAGGTGTTCTAGCCGAGATGATTAATCCAGCATTCTCTAGCTTTGGTACATAGGTGTTGTTGACCTCATAGCGATGGCGATGTCGTTCATTTACTTCTGCACCATAAATTCGATGAGCCATCGTGCCGGGCTTCACAGGACAACGCTGTGAACCCAAGCGCATAGTTCCCCCTAGATCAGAATCATTTGTCCGTATCTCTACGCGACCTTCTCGATCAAGCCATTCAGTAATTAAGGCAACCACTGGATATTCAGTCTGCTGGTCAAACTCCGTGCTGTTTGCCTTAGAAATATTGGCTACATGCCGCGCAAATTCGATAACCGCTAATTGCATACCTAAACAAATGCCCAAATAAGGCACATTATTCTCTCGAGCATAGCGAATTGCAGAAATTTTGCCTTCGGTTCCGCGTTTACCAAAACCGCCTGGTACCAAGATGGCATCTAATTTCTTCAAGCAATCGACCCCATCTTTTTCAATCACTTCAGAATCGATGTAGTTGATATTGACACGAGTGTGCGTGTGAATACCAGCATGACGCAAGGCTTCGATTAATGACTTATAAGATTCGGTTAACTCAACATACTTGCCGACCATGCCAATCGTGACTTCATGTTGTGGATTAGCCATCTCATAAACTAATTTAGCCCAAACAGATAGATCTGCTGGCTTTGCTTTGATTTCTAACTCGCGACAAATCAGATCATCCATACCTTGGGCATGAAGCATTTCTGGAATTTTGTAAATCGTATCAACATCCCACACCGAGATGACAGCCTCCTCACGCACATTTGAGAACAGAGAAATCTTGGCGCGCTCATCTTCCGGAATGGGGCGATCAGCACGACAGAGCAACACGGTTGGCATGATGCCAATCTCGCGTAACTTCTGGACAGAATGCTGTGTTGGCTTGGTCTTGAGTTCGCCGGCGCTATGGATATAAGGCACGAGAGTCAAGTGGACAAAGGCGCAGCTATGCATTGGTAGGCGCAGACTCATCTGCCTGGCGGCCTCTAGGAATGGGAGCGATTCAATATCGCCAACGGTTCCACCAATTTCACAAATAGCAACATCTGCCTGACCGTCATGACTTGCCTTAGCACCACGCTCTACAAAAGCCTGAATTTCATTCGTGATATGGGGAATCACTTGAACAGTCTTTCCGAGGTATTCACCGCGACGTTCTTTGCTAATAACGGATTCGTAAATCTGGCCCGTTGTGAAGTTATTACTTTTACGCATCTTTGCAGATACGAAGCGTTCATAGTGACCCAAATCTAAGTCTGTTTCAGCACCATCTTCAGTAACGAAAACCTCTCCGTGCTGCAAAGGACTCATAGTCCCCGGGTCAACGTTGATATAAGGGTCTAATTTTAGGAGGGTGACTTTCAGGCCGCGGGATTCGAGAATCGCGGCAAGCGAGGCAGCTGCGATTCCTTTC
>Ga0208496_1000055_pt1 | contig 34459 bp, 30 predicted proteins | sample CryBogmetaGMA2M_FD_184552 | JGI IMG/M metagenome (GOLD analysis project Ga0208496, IMG submission 184552) | Freshwater microbial communities from Crystal Bog, Wisconsin, USA - MA2M (SPAdes) | ecosystem: Environmental > Aquatic > Freshwater > Lake | place: Crystal Bog, Wisconsin, USA | collected... | reverse complement strand
TCGTTGTATTGGTCAATCACAAAAACTTGGTCATCGTCGAACGAATACTGGAGATTGGTTTTCATGAGTAATACAGCATTTTCACCTTTACAGCGTTTTCATCTTTAAAATATATTTAAATAAAAGTTATTCAGTTAATCCTTCAAGTTAACTGAATGTCCTGGCATTTCATGCTAGCTATCAAGTAACTATCCGATGTTGAAAACGCTGATCAATTAAATTAGAAAAAAGAGAGATGTGACCATAAACGCAAGCCCTGCAAACCCACCCAAACTTAGTAATACTTTTTTGTGCCATGGCAAATTCCCCCAAACCCTGCGGACTGTCGATGGCAGGACGCTGATTGTCTGATGGGCCTCTGCGTTGAACTGGCTATACCATTCCTTAGTGGATTGCAGCAGAATCTGCATTTTCCGCCACAGCCGGATGACTAATATCACAGCCGCTACAAAACCGATGTAGGCGGTAATGCCTTGCGCCGTGCGCGGAGTGAGCCCGGCCAGTTCTAAAACAGTATCCATCCCCTCCTCTGCAACCTCAAGCAGAAGATGAAACATCTCGCCAAGGATGCCAAAGTTAATAAGTAGTAGCAGCCCAACACTCAAGCCGCCCAGCCAATAAGCCTTCCGGCGCGATGCAGATGACAGGTGGCGTTTTGGACTGAGGGGCGAACGTTTTTTTTGATGCTCGGTGGCTAAGTTCATAAGTAATTGAAAAAAAATAAAATCTAAAAGTAACTCTCTGATATTAAAAATGCTGTAACTAGTTCAAATTGAGTAACAAGTGTACAAAGATACTACTGGCGTAACCGAGAGCGATGACCGGGGTCCACTTCAGGTGCGAGATGAAAGAATAGGCTCCTTTGCTTTGCCCCATAAGTCCAATGCCAGCGGCCGATCCAATTGCCAGCATACTACCACCAACCCCGGTTGTCAGTGTCACCAATAACCATTGTGGTTCCGATATGGAAGGGGCCATGGTCAATACCGTATACATAATAGTGCCGTTGTCGATGAAGGCGGAAATGATGCCTATCAACACATTGGCGTTGGTCGGACTGAGGTCAGTATAAAGAAGGTTCGAGGCGAACGTTAAATATCCGATAAAGCTCAAGCCGCCAACACAGGTCATGACACCATAAAAATAGAGCAAAGTATCCCATTCCAGACGTGCCACGCTATGGAAAACATCGAAGTGCTGTTTAGTCTCGGGCAATTCATTGGGCGCTCCCAACTGTCCCGGCTTTCCATCCGTTTTGCCCCCCACTTGGTCATGCCTCCATTCAACCCTAACTTTATAGAGGTAAAAGAAATAAAAACTCAAGTAGGTCAGGCCGGCCATCATGCCTGCAACCGCTGGAAGGTCCAGTAAATTTTTGAAGCTCACGGCGGTCATTATGGTCATGACAAACAGCGCGATGATGCCTTTGGCTCCGTTTTGCAACGGTTGGGGTTTGCCGACTGACTCTGGAAATTCCTTGGGTACGAAAAAGTGCATGATGCCGGCGGGTACAACGAAGTTGGCGACTGAGGGTAAGAATAAGGAAAAAAAATGGGTGAATGGGACGATGCCTTTCTGCCAAACCAATAGAGTCGTTATGTCGCCGAAGGGACTGAAAGAACCTCCGGCATTGGTTGCAACGACAATGTTGACACAGGCGATAGAGACAAACTTAGGGTTTTTCTTACCCATGACCATCACGACTGATCCCATCAGAAGAGCGGTGGACAAGTTGGAAATCACGGCGGACAGCAGAAAGGATAGGATACCAGTGATCCAAAACAATTTGCGGTAACCAAAGCCCTTGCTTAACAGCCATATACGCAAGCTGTCGAATACCCCACGCTGCTCCATCGCGTTGAGGTAGGTCATTGACACCAGAATAAACAGAAAAAGCTCTGCATACACTTCCAAAATGGCACGAAACGCACGCCCTGACTCTTCGCCAAGCCCACCTGTGGCATAGATCGAAGCAATCAGCACCCAAATCAGGCTGCCTGCAAAAACCATGGGTTTGGATTTGCGCATCATGATAGTGTCTTCCAGCATCGCAAACACATAAGCGGTACAGAAAATCGCGATAGCGCAGAAACCCACCCAGTGGCCAGTCAGATCAAGAGGGACATTGGACATAAGAACTCCTTATCCTCAAAAGAAACGGGCATTCACGAGAAAATGGACCCCGATGGCCGCAAAATAGCCTATCAAGATCACCGGGAACCATTTTAGATGGCCCAAGAACGAATATTGCCCTTTTGTCAGCCCCAAAAGGCCGATGCCGGGGGCTGACCCTATTGCCATGAGACTACCTCCGACACCCAAGGTCAAGGTAAGAAGCAACCATTGACCTTGGGATATACCCGGATGCATGCTGAGAACGGCAAACATCAGCGTTCCATTATCCACCATGGCCGAGGATAAGCCGATAAGCACGTTGGCCTCGGTAGGATCATGTTGCCCGTATAGCCACTGGGAGACGGCATCAAGATAGCCAATGAAGCCTAGTCCGCCAATACCCATCATCGCGCCGTAAAAAAACAAAAGTGTGTCCCATTCCAGCCGACCGACTTTCTCGAAAATGTCGTAAGAATAAGGGGCCAGAATTTCACGCTCCACGCCAGGCTCGTCCTTAAAGCCTAGGGATTGGTCAAGACCATTCTCATTGGGAGGCTCCGTCCTTTTTAAATAGAAACTGTAGAGTTGCAGAAAACTCAGTCCGGCCATCATACCGGCCGCAGGCGGCAGACGAAGCACCATGTCGAAGGCAATGGCAAGGGCGATGGTCACAGCGAACAGGAAAATGACCCCAACTGCCCCCCGTTGCAGATTTATTTTCTGAGTTTCGAGAAGCGGACAAACCTTGGGTATGGCAAAACTCATGGCGATAGCCGGCACGAGGAAATTGACGAGACAAGGAATGAATAAGGCGAAGAATTGGGTGAACTCCACTAAGCCCTTCTGCCATACGAACAGCGTCGAGATACCCCCAAGCGGGCTTAGGGACCCCCCTGCGTTGGTGGCGACCACAATGTTGATGCAAGCGAGCGAAATGAACCGGGGGTTCCCCTTGCCTACCGCCAGCACGACAGCACCCATTAATAATCCCGCAGTCAGGCCATTGATTATGGTGGAGAGCAAAAATACTAGAATACCCGTTATCCAGAACAATTTTCGATAACCAAAGCGCGCGCCCACCAACCAATTTCTGAGTGCATCGAACACATGCATGTCTTCCATGGCGTTCAGATAGGTCATGGATGCCATGATAAACAGCAACAGTTCCATGTAAGACTGGAGATTCGATTTGAAGGCTTCCACGGCGGGATGGACATCACCGTGTTGCCGGTACGCCAGGAGGATGGCGAACCAGACCAGTGTGCCGCCTAAGACCATCGATTTGGATTTCCGCAGCATAGTCACATCTTCTAACATGGCGGAAACATAGGCGACCACGATTACCGCCAAAGAAAAATATCCAGCCCAATGATGGATCAGGTCGGGCGGTTGGGAAGGTACAAGGTTTTCGGCGAAAGCCGAGACTGGAAGCCCTGCAATGATGCAAACGAAATAACGAAGACTAATTGTCATAAGAAACCAACAACGTAACTAGAATTTGCCGCCGTTAATAAAAAATAGCGTGATAATACTAGCAAAAAAACCTAGTAAAATGGCAGGCAACCAGCGTAGATGAAGGGTAAAGGTATAGCCTTCTCCTTCTTTCATACTTCCTTTCATTAATCCTAAAACATGCAGACCCGGTGCAGAACCAATCGCCAACAAACTACCACCTACACCTAATGTCAAGGTTAATAATAACCATTGACCTATTGGGAAGTGGGGATGCATACTTAACACTGCCAAAACAAAAAAATTACTTGAATTGAAAAGATGGCTTGAATTTTTCATGTAAATTTGCCCTTCATCTTAAATTTATGTCTTGATTAATTTTACACCATTCATCCTTGTTTTTCAGAAACTTCCCCAGATACAATCTCCGCTTTATCAGATATTGATCCTAGTTTGATTTCATCTTCGGAAGTCACACCTGCGTCCTCTTTAATGGCTAGTGCAATGATCTCTATAATTTCCGGCTGTTCTTCCACTCTATACAAAATCATGCCCGACTTGGGGCGTACCGAGACACGATATTCCACGGCCCTCGGCTCATCCACTGCCCCGTTACCATCAATAGCGACCAGCCACCGGTCGGGGGGCAGAAGAAACTCGACATCCGAAGAATCCTCTCCGTTAATCAACACACAGGACTCCTTCCATGTTTCATTTTCAAGATCAGCCCCGTCAATCAAATAAATTAAGGATTTCGCAGTAGGCGGAAGATGGGTTTTCACCCGTTCCTTAATCTGTTCCGCCAAACGCAATCGAAATAGCGGATGCTGTTTTCTGATCCGAATCAGGTCCCGAGTGTAAACAAATAAATCATGATTTTTGACTTTCAATGACCAATCAATGCGATTGATTTCATCACCGGCGTTGTAACTATTGCCATGTCCGTATTTTGTCCTAGCAAACTCTTCGCCAGCATGGATAAAAGGTATCCCCTGCGCCGTGAATAGCACAAGATAACCCAGTTTCATCATAGTTATGACATCTTGTTCAGAGGCATTTGGACTAAACCACTTAAGTTTGTCATATAAAACCAGATTGTCATGGCAGGTCATGTAATTGATCGTCTGAGTGGGCTGCGAAGCCCATTCCCGGTAACTGCCCTCAAGCCCAATGGCAACCCCCTCACGGTGGGTTCCATTTTGCAAGAAACCCAATTCCGAACCGTTCGGGCTTCCGCCCAATGCATTGCGAAAATGATCATTGAATGCACCAATAGACGTATGGCGTATGGCATTCTTATCGGTCGCCTGCCCCTTCATTGGCGAATGGCCGGACGACCAGGGTTCGCCGTAAATTACGATATTTGGTTTAATCTTCCTTAGTTCGATCTCAGCTTCTCGCATGGTTTCAAAATCGATTAAGGCCATCAAATCGAAGCGGAAGCCATCCACGCCATACTCTTCAACCCAGTATTTTAACGAGTCAATGATATATTTGCGCGCCATAGGGCTCTCGGTCCGAAAATCGTTCCCAACTCCAGAGCCATTGGCATAGTTTCCCTCGGCATAAAAACGATAGAAATAAGGCGCGTTAATAATATGAAATGGTGAGGAATAGTCGGTGTGGTTGTAGACCACATCCATGATGACCCCAATGTTACGGGCATGAAGCGCACTGACTAGATGCTTGAATTCGCGGATACGGCTGTCGTCGAGTTTATTAGTTGAATACCAACCCTCCGGGGAATTGAAGGCAATGGTCATATACCCCCAGTTGTAAATGCCGTCGTCCTCATCCTTGCTAAAGTCCTGCACAGGCAGCAATTGCACGTGGGTAATGCCGAGTTCCTGCAAGTGGTCCAGCCCGGTGTGAATGTCGGTAGCGCCAGGCAAATGGATGCCTTGCTCGGTAAAACCCAGAAACAAGCCCTTATGATTGGCCCCTGAATTCCCGGCAATCGTAAAATCGCGTACATTAACCTCATAAATAACCATATCAACGGGTGAGTCCAATGGTGGTCCCACGCGAAATCTTTCCCAATCCATGGGATTCGTTTCCAATAAATTTGTAATGCGCGAAAATTGGCTCTCCCCAACAGTGTTAATGGCATAAGGATCAAGAACTTCAATATCGGCTGGAAATTTTTGGCCTTGCAAGCGGTAACGATAGAACTTGCCTAGCATATCCCCCTGAACTGTACACTCAAAGACTCCCTTGCCTATTTTCTTCATCAGGATGGCTCGGAACGGACTGGAATCTTCCACTGGTATATCGTACAGAACGACTTCGACACTATTTGCCGTCGGGGCAAATAGGCGGAAAGTTGTCGAAGACGGGAAATAAATGGCTCCGAGCTTAGCTTGGGCATCATAAAACAATTCAGCATCGTGGAGGATGTCCCGCAGCGATGCGATAACGGTTCCACCAAAATTTTCTAATCTGATGAAATACGAATGGCTTCCCACGTCCAATGGGTCAATGGTAATAACCGTGATCGTATCGGAAGGTTTATCCCCATGGGCAAGGTGTTTTATTTTTTTGTGCTGGTTATTTTCATCAATTATAAATACACTTTCAGAATTGATTTCCCCCGGATCGACTGGCCTTGAAATTTGTATAGCCACACAATATTGAGTATCAATGAAGGCCGCCATCACATGCTGCCGTGTATCCGGCCTTTCTTTCCAAATATAATTGACTGTGCCGATCAAATACACTTCGTTGCCAAAGCTGGAATCCCAATACTTGTTATCATCTTCCTTAAGACTCCAATCGCCACCTCTACGGGGCAATATGCCTATGCGCAGGGTATCCACGTCTACCCCATAATCAGCCTTGTCCAAGTCAAAGATAAGCCCAAATTCATCACGGCCTATTTCAAATATTTCGGTGGGCGGCACCTCGGAATTGTCATTCCATGTCCACAGGCTGATCCCGTCATAATAACCTCCGTAACGGTGGTAATGGATGCGAAGGCGATTACCAGGCTTGGAAAGCTTTTTTTCCTTCCAAATGAGGGGGTCGGTGAATTGTTTCCAAGGGCCTTCATTGAAATGCCACGACTCGTGGATAAACAAATCCATAAATCCAGGATAACATGACTCAAGGCCGTCCTTGTCTAGAGTTGCCCATAATTCATAGTCTGAACTGCATCTATGTATCGCATGTTCGGAGTTTACCAGTATGATTCGCGCATCATCGAACCGTGTTATCTGGGATTGCCCTTGGGCCACAATCTGCCCATTCGATTTCAGTGTGGCAATAATAGTCTTGCCGACATTCCCTGGTGGTGCCACAATCTCCAATGTGGCCAATGGAGTGCCTTTAGACATGGGATAAAGGGTGGCGTCATCTTTATGCATAGGGATGTTTTTCGTAGTTGGCAATCGATAAATTAGAACTTAAGCAAAGTGCTATACGTATCAGGACAGACTGGGCCAGTCTTTTAACAAGATTTTAAATTTCTCCAAGGATTGAACGGGAGGCAAGCATTCCACCCCTTGGCAGGCATAGGCCACACAGTCAGTTGTTTTTGTCGCCACCCGTTCCTTAAGTAACCCCGGCAAACCGGTTTCGGTCGCTGGAATAGCGAAGCACAATCGGCTCGGCACATAGCGTTCCAAAGCCATTCGCCGCCAATCCTCCATTTTATTCGCACTCCCTCTAAGAATGATGGTTTGTTGGGGTGACGACCATTCGTCAAAGGCGCTCAGCATTGAAGAATAAGCCAGCGGATAACTGCGCATTCCCTTGATAGCCGCTTTCAATGTATGCTCACCAGCCAGTGAGTAGCGCTGTTCGCCCAAAAAATGCCCCAGACGGATTAAGGCGGACGCAGCAACCCCGTTACCCGCGGGCATTGACTCGTCTGCCATTGACTTGGTGCGATGGATTAATTCTTCATGATCGTCGCCAGTAAAGTAAAAACCCCCTCCCGTTTCATCCTGGAAGCGTGTACAGAGATTGTCGGCAAGGATGATGGCGAAATTTAGCGTAGATTTATCCCAACGGCTTTGCAATAGCTCTAAGGCTGCATCTAATAAAAAAGCGTAATCGTCCAGATAGGCTGGAAACCGAGCCCTACCTTCTTTCCAAGTTGCCAGCAGCTTGCCGCCTTGGAAGTTCTCTTTACTAAGAAAATCGAAGGCTTGACAGGCCGCAATGGTGAAATCTTCTCGCCCCAAGGCTCTGCCGGCTATGGTCAACCCCTTGATCATCAAGGCATTCCACGAAGTGAGAATTTTTTCGTCCCGGTCTGGGTGTACCCGTGTTTGCCTTTGGGCAAACAATTTTTTCCGTGCCGAGTCTAGCAAATCTTCTGCGCGTTTGATGTCAACGCCCAAACTGGCCGCCGCCGTTTCCAACGGCAACGCAACAAACAAATGCCAGCGACCTTCAAAATTGGGTGTTTCATTCAGTCCGTAATGGAGCGAAAGCAATTCGTATTCTTGGTCCGTCAATAGGGATTTCACATCCTGTCTCCCCCAACTGTAAAAACGGCCTTCTTCTCCATCGGAGTCCGCATCTAGGCTGGAATAAAAAGCCCCTTCGGGTGCTTGCATTTCACGTAACGCCCATTCGGCGGTCTGAGTGGCAACCTTACGGAACAAGTCTTCACCCGTGAGTTGCCAAGCTTGGCTGTAGAGTGTCAGTAAAGGGCCGTTATCGTAAAGCATTTTTTCGAAGTGCGGGATATTCCACTCGGCATCGACCGAATAACGGCAGAAGCCCCCCCCGATTTGATCGTAAATACCGCCCTCAGCCATTTTCCTTAAACTGACCAATGCCATGTTCAAAGCCACGCTGTCGCCACTGCGTGCATGGTGGCGTAACAAAAAATCCAAAGTTGTGGAATGAGGAAACTTTGGCGCTCCGCCAAAACCGCCCCATTGTGGATCAAAATTATACTCGATTTGCTTGCAGACACCGGTCAGCAGGCTGGCATCCAACACAGAGAACTCGCCCTTATTTTCTGACTGTGAATTCAATGCTTTGACAATCGACTCTTTGCCCTGTTCCAAGCGGTGTTTGTTTTCGTGGTAATAGTTGCTGACTTTTTCCAGCACAGAAACAAAAGCAGGAAGGTTGTGACGGGATTGATTGGGAAAATACGTGCCGGTGAAAAAAGGAACTAAATCAATAGGATTGAGAAAAACTGTGAGGGGCCAGCCACCCGTGCGCTGTGACAAAAGTTGATGGGCAAGTTGGTAGATTTTGTCCAGATCAGGGCGTTCCTCTCGGTCAACTTTTATGTTTACAAACAGGGAATTCATCTTCTCGGCAGTGGCATTATCCTCAAAAGACTCATGGGCCATCACATGGCACCAGTGGCAAGCGGAATAGCCGATGGATAGCAAAATAGGCTTGTCTTCACTCCGTGCCAATTCCAAAGCATCCTGATTCCATGGATGCCAAGCAACAGGATTATGGGCGTGTTGCAGTAAATAAGGGCTAGTTTCTAGAGCCAACTGGTTGGCAGGATAGTGATTTTGCATGGGATTCGTTTTTACCTTAGGTATGACATCACGTTGCAACTGCATCGAGACTGGGGCTCATGATTTTCTTCGGTACTAATGCAAGAAGCTTGCCCAGATGTTGCCATGAAAGGATTGGACAAGTTTAATCCTCGGGGGTGCAACGAAATTGCATGACTGTTGGGTTGCCGCGCTAGGAGACAAAGCCGGGGCTGCATGGCTTTTGCTGTTTGGCTTTCCACCCGTTCCACGCAATACGGCCTCATATAAAACCTTATTTCACCAAGGCCAGCAACACACCGGCTGCCACGGCCGAGCCTATGACACCAGCGACATTGGGACCCATGGCATGCATCAACAGGAAATTGTGAGGATTGCTTTCCTGCCCCACCTTGTTCGCAACACGGGCAGACATGGGAACGGCAGAAACGCCGGCTGCGCCTATCAAGGGGTTTACCTTGTTATCACTGAATTTGTTCATAATCTTTGCCATCACCACCCCCGAGGCCGTGCCGAAGCTGAATGCTATCGCACCAAGGATTAGAATGCCTAAAGTTTCAGGCCGCAAAAAAGCGTGTGCGCTTAGTTTGGAGCCAACCGACAGGCCTAAAAAAATAGTGACAATATTCATCAGCTCGTTCTGCGAAGTCTTGCTCAAACGCTCCACCACGCCACATTCGCGCATCAAATTGCCCATGCAAAACATGCCAATCAAGGGTGCCGCAGAGGGCAACAGCGCCGCCGTCAGAATCAGCAACACCAATGGAAAAACGATCTTTTCCTGTTTGCCAACATGCCGCAATTGTGCCATTTCGATCAACCGCTCTTCGGGGGTGGTCAAGGCCCGCATGATAGGCGGCTGGATCAACGGCACCAAAGCCATGTAAGAGTAGGCGGCCACGGCGATGGCACCCAGCAAGTCGGGCGCAAGCCTTGAGGCGACATAAATGGCCGTCGGCCCGTCCGCGCCACCGATGATGGCAATGGCAGCGGCATCCTTGAACGTAAATTGCAATCCCGGCACTAGGTTCAAAGCCAGAGCACCAAGCAGGGTGCCAAAAATCCCGAACTGTGCTGCCGCCCCCAGTAAAAGCGTTTTCGGGTTCGCCAACATGGGGCCAAAATCGGTCATCGCTCCCACCCCCATGAAAATAAGCAGAGGGAAGACCCCAGATTTAATGCCAAAGTACAGGTAAGCCAGCAGACCGCCCTCTTCGGCAATGCCGGCCACCGGTATGTTGCTAAGGACGGCACCAAAGCCGATAGGAAGCAATAGCAGGGGTTCAAAGCCTTTGCGGACGGCCAAATAAATCAGAAGGAAGCCCACCGCCATCATCACCAACTGCCCCCATAAAACATTCGAGAGGCCGGTGCTTAACCAAAGATTGATAAAATTTTCCATGCCCCCACTTCCTCAACCGACCCTTGCCAAAACATCGTTGCCGTTCACCGCATCCCCCACTCTCACACACACCTCTAAAACTTGGCCTGGGTTGCGGGTACGAACCTCCGTTTCCATTTTCATGGCCTCCATGACGACTAAAACCTGACCGGCCTCGACTGGTTGCCCTTCTTTGACATTAATCCGTAAAATAAGCCCTGCCATGGGCGCTCTTACTGATTCACTCGAATCGGAGGCCGACTTGGGCAGGATTTTGTCGGTAGCCGATAAAACCAGCGATGCCGGCTGTATGGCGGCAATAGACCCAACCGGCCCAACTTCAACCTGATAACTACGACCGTTCACCTTCACGGCATAGGTCTTGCTTACATCGGTGTCTTCACCGCCGGAGGTGATTTTAGCAGGTCCGGGTTCCTTGCCCGGAACCGGCTCAAAAGCAGCAGGATTGCCTCGGTTTTGCAAAAACTTCCAACCGATTTGCGGAAAAAGCGCATAGGTGAGCACATCCTCAACGTCGTTTTCCGCCAGCTTCACATCCATTTCGTGGGCCATTTTTTTCAATTCGAGCGTCAATCTTTGCAATTCTGGCTCCAGCAAATCCGCCGCACGACAGACGATGGGGCTGCCATCCCCCAGCACCCGTAATTGCAACTCCCGGTTCACGGGGACTGGCGTCATGCCATATTCGCCTTTGAGCACACCTGCGGTTTCCTTGGTGATGGTTTTGTAGCGTTCTCCTGTTAGCACATTGATCACTGCTTGGGTACCCACAATTTGCGAAGTTGGAGTCACCAAAGGGATGAAACCCAAATCCTCACGCACACGTGGGATTTCCTCCAACACTTCGTCATAGCGGTTCAACGCCCCCTGCTCTTTCAACTGGCCCTCCATGTTGGTCAACATGCCTCCGGGAACTTGGGCAACCAGGATGCGGCTGTCAACACCTTTCATCCCCCCCTCGAAGCGAGCATATTTCTTGCGAACTTCACGGAAATACCCGGCAATTTCCTCCAGCAATTTAAGGTCCAAACCCGTATCGCGCTCCAGGCCCGCAAAGGTGGCAACGATTGTTTCCGTCGCGCTGTGGCTATAGGTCATGCTCATGGAAGAGATGGCGGTATCAATGTTATCAATGCCGGCTTCCACTGCCTTGATGATGCTGGCCGTACTCATGCCGGTGGTGGCGTGGCAGTGCATATGGACAGGAACCGCGAGGGTTTGTTTCAGCCGTTTGACCAATTCTTCCGCGACATAAGGCTTCAAAAGCCCCGCCATGTCCTTGATGGCTATGGAATGCACCCCCATATCTTCCAAACGCTTAGCCAAATCGACCCACGTCTCAACGGTATGGACGGGGCTTGCCGTATAGGAAATGGTTCCTTGGGCGTGTTTGCCGCAAGCGATGGTGGCTTTGATCGAACGCTCAAAGTTACGGGGATCATTGAGCGCGTCGAAGATGCGGAACACGTCCACGCCATTCACGGCGGCCCTCTCGATGAATTTGTCCACCAGATCGTCGGCATAGTGCCTATAGCCCAGGAGATTCTGGCCGCGCAGCAACATTTGCTGCCGTGTATTGGGCATGGCATTCTTCAACAAACGCAAACGTTCCCATGGGTCTTCGCCCAAATAACGTATACAAGCGTCAAAAGTGGCCCCTCCCCAGCTTTCCACAGACCAAAAACCGACTTGGTCCAGTTTGCCGCAGATCGGCAACATATCCTCAATCCGCATTCGGGTGGCTAATAGGGACTGATGGGCATCGCGCAAAACGACCTCAGTTATGCCTAACGCATTAACCATTCAACAACTCCTTAAGATTTTTCACTTTCAATTGTTTAGGTGGCGATGAATCGCCGCACTAATCACCGCCACGATTTCGGCCTCGTTCCCATCACCATCGCCAACTGGTTGCGCGGGGGGTGCGGGATGGGCGAGTTGAGGCAACTGCTCGGGGGAAAAGCGTTGCAGTAATTTTGAGTTAAGGCCAATGACCCAAACCAACAATGCTAAAAACAGATAAACGATGCCCATGCCGATCAACATCAGCTTTGCGCCAGAAAGTAAAAGTTCGCCAATTGATGAATCCATGTCCGATCAAGTCTAAAATGTGTAAGCCTAATTGAATGATAATCTCCGTTCGCTCGAAAGTCGAACCCTAGTGATTGGAAAAAAGCTGGAATCATTGGAAAATAACGGTCTGTTGATGAACCCCTTCCAAAGATATCGGTCCTAGACCAGAAATTTATCGTTTAATCTTGACCAGGTTAAATTTCCAGCTACACACACATTGAGGTTTTACATGACTATTGCAGTTGCTGTTGCTATGCTCAAAGCATTTGTAGTGCTTTCGATACTGATCTTAATCGTTGGTTTGATCAAGCCAAAATGGATACTATTCTGGATGAAGGAACCGAACCGCATTATGATAAGCGGCATAGCGCTGCTTCTATTTATGGGCTCCATGACAGGCTACACGCAACTGACCGTCCAACCCAAGCAAAAAACCGAACGGCAGCGGACCCAAGACGAAATCAACGACCTTAATTTAGGAAGCCCCGCCAAATAACAAACCGACCAATCACGATTGGTCAAACCATTCAACAAAGACAACAAAGAAGCGGCAAATCCATGCTAGATAAACTGAAACAACTGTCCGAGTTTTTTTTGATCGGTGTCCTCGCCATCATTCCAATCGTGGTCGTGATTCAAGTGGTTCTATTGACCAAACGGTTAATCGAAGACCTCTTTTTTAGCGTCTACGGCTCTGTGGACAGTTACCTGTTCACCTTCATGATATTCGCCATCGTATTGGTGGCACTGTCCTATATCGGCTATTCCATTGTCCAATCCCGACGTTCCATCATCATTTCAACAGTCGATTTGTTGATGGCAAAAATTCCGCTTTTGAACACGGTCTACCGGATTTCAAAAAAAGTCATCAACATGTTTAGCGGCTCCGACAGCGACGGGAAAAAAGAAGTTGTGTACATCGAATACCCCAAGGACGGTCTTTGGGTTCCCGCGTATGTGACCAACAAGTCAGATGATTGGTATGTCCTGTTCGTTCCCACCTCGCCTAACCCGACTTCTGGCTTTACCGTGCTTGTCCACCAATCCAAAATCATCAAATCGGAACTCAACATTGAAGAAGTCACCAGTTTTATTGTAAGCATTGGTGCCGACTTCCCAAAATCCGAAGAGATAGCGAAGTTGCCGCATTGAACACACAAAAAGAGCAAATCTGACTTTAGCTAAGGTAATATCCAATAATAAACATCCCAGCCAAAGGCCAAGCTGCTTGGCGTTCCTTCCGGGAGTGCCTAGCACTAGCTTGGCGAGGTGATTGTTCGTGATTTTTGGATAATTCATTTCAGTTTTGGTGGATTCATTATTGGAAATCTCCTAAAACGCCGATACGGGTAGGGTTGGCTTGCGCCTCTTCCATCCATCTCCGAACCGTGCCGACACTTCTCCCGCGGACGGCGGCTCTTCAGTCGGCAGTTTCCTCATCGTGAAGCCCCCCCTTCCCTCTCCTGTTAAGCCATAAGAACCAAATCAATGCGGTAACGCAGATCATAGCAAGGATGGTTTTCTCATATTCTTCCACATCATCAAGAATATTCTCCGCGACGTTTCCGAGGTTGTATCCAAAACTGGCGAAAGTAATGGCCCAAACCAAGGCACCCAAACAATTCAGGAACAAAAAACGAATGGGGTTAAATCCACTGGAACCGACGATAAAGGGAGTGACGTTACGAATGCCATATAAAAACCGGAAGCCTAAGATGACTGCAATTTGATTCCGGTGTAACAGTCTAAAAGCTTTAGCTGCGTTGTTTTTCATTCCGGGATGCCGGTCTAGAAAACGCACCCCTTTGAAATGTCCGATGAAAAAGAAGGTCTGGTCACCGGCAAAACTACCGAGCCAAGCGGCGAGAATGACTAACGTCAGGTCCAACATTCCATCTTGGGCCAGATACCCGGCAATGATGAGTATCGTCTCCCCCTCTATGTAAGTCCCTATGAACAGGGCAAGATAGCCATATTGTACGATCAACCCCTCAAGAGTCATATTTTGATAAATTCCGTTCCTTTGGTAAATCGTTTCAGTCTATGCCGAATCAGGATATTCGGCGGGAATTACAGCGTTTCCTTAATACCACAGTTACAGCGTTTTCAACATCAAAGAGTTACTTGATATGCATGAAAAAGCAAGACATTCAGTTAACTTGAAGCGTCAACTGAATATCATTTATTAGGGATATTTTCAAGATAAAAAAGTAACTCCCTGATATTAAAAATGCAGTAAGTCATAGGCTTGCCAAACCAACGATGTTATAACCGGAGTCAACATAGGTTATCTCACCTGTGACACCGGAAGCCAAGTCGGAACACAAGAATGCGGCAACATTGCCGACTTCCTCTATGGTCACGTTTCTACGCAAAGGGGCTGCTTGCTCGGCCTTGCTCAACATCTCGCGGAAGTTGTTGATGCCGGAAGCCGCCAATGTGCGGATTGGGCCTGCCGAGATCGCGTTGACGCGGGTGCCTTCCGGTCCCAAGGCCACGGCCATGTAACGGACATTCGCTTCCAAACTGGCTTTGGCAACACCCATGACATTGTAGTTGGGGATAACCCGTTCTGCACCCAGATAGGTTAGGGTCAGCAAAGCACCGTTGCGGCCGGCCATCATCTTGCGGCCGGCCTTTGCCAGCGCAGTGAAGCTATAAGAACTAATATCGAGAGCAACGGCGAAGTTCTCCCTCGTGGTGGCCTCGACATAATCCCCGTCCAGTGCATCTCGTGGGGCATAGGCCACTGAATGCACAATGCCATCCAGCCCGTCCCAATGCAGTGCCAAACTGTCAAACACAGCCACAATTTGCTCGTCGCTGGACACATCCAGTGGTAGCACAATGGAAGAGCCGAATTCAGCAGCGAATTTCTCCACCCGTTCTTGTAATTTTTCGCCCTGATAGGTGAATGCCAAATCGGCACCTTGGCGATGCATTGCCTGTGCAATGCCGTAAGCAATGGAGCGATTGCTGGCCACACCGACAATTAAAACCTTTTTGCCTTGCAAGAAACCCATGTTTGCCTCTATCTGTTATTAGTATGTTGAGTTGCAAAATATCCCCGACCCAGCGCAAGCTGTCTAGCTCAATAACTCAGCACTGAATGGACGGGATAAGGCGCAAGCTTTTCCCGCCCTTTAAGGAAGTCCAATTCGACCACAAACGCCAAGGCGGCAACTTTAGCACCCAAGCTTTCGACCAGTTCGCAGCTTGCCTTGGCGGTGCCTCCGGTGGCAAGCAGGTCGTCAATGATGAGTACACGGTCGCCTTTACCCACTGCGTCCAGATGCACTTCCAACGCTGCGGAGCCGTATTCCAAGTCATAGTCAATGGAACGCACATCGTAAGGAAGTTTGCCCGGCTTGCGCAACGGCACGAAGCCTAGCCCCAACTCATGGGCCACCAGTGCACCAAAGATAAAGCCGCGTGCCTCTATGCCAGCAACAGCGGTGATCTCTTCGCCTAAAAAAGGATGCAAAAGTTGATGCACGGCAAGCATCAATGTTGCCGGGTCTCTCAACAGCGGGGTGATGTCCTTGAATACTATTCCCGGTTTGGGAAAATCGGGAATATCGCGGATCTTAGACCTAAGGCGGTCCATGTTAACGATTTCTGCCGGTTGATGCCTGCCTTCCCACTGGCTTTGCCTCGGCTTGGCGGTTCAAGAACGCCTGGATTGAGGCAATCATGCCTTCGATATCCAATGCGCAAGCACTGAGGCATTCCTCACGCGATCCCTGCGCGACGAAATGGTCTGGCAGGCCGAGGTTCAGCATAGGCGGCAACTGGCCTTGATTGATCAGGAATTCGTTCACGGCAGAACCTGCACCCCCCGCGATCACATTTTCTTCGACGGTGACGAGGTAGTCATAGGTTTCGGCTAACTGCGCAATCAAGGCTTCATCCAAGGGTTTGACGAACCGCATATTGACTACCGTGGCATCGAATTTTTCCCCCGCCGCCAAGGCAGGTGCCACCATGCTGCCAAAAGCGAGTATCGCAATTCCCTTGCCTTGGCGTTTGATTTCAGCCTTGCCAATCGGCAGTTCCGTCATTTCTTTAACAGGCTCCACTCCCGGCCCCTTACCGCGCGGGTAGCGTACCGAAGCAGGCCCATGGTACTTGAAACCAGTGTATAGCATTTGCCGGCATTCGTTTTCGTCAGCAGGGGCCATTATCACTAAATTGGGTATGCAGCGCATATAGCTGAAGTCGAAGCTGCCTGCATGGGTGGGACCGTCCGGGCCTACCAGTCCACCACGGTCAATGGCGAAAAGCACGTTGAGGTTTTGCAGTGCCACATCGTGGATCAATTGATCGTAAGCGCGCTGCAAAAAAGTGGAATAAATCGCCACGACCGGCAGAAACCCCTCGCATGCCTGTCCTGCTGCAACGGTCACGGCGTGTTGCTCGGCTATGCCCACGTCGAAATAACGGGTCGGGAACTGTTGTGAGAAGGCCACCAAACCTGAGCCTTCGCGCATGGCCGGAGTGATGCCTAAAAGTTTCGGTTCAACTGCCGCCATGTCACACAGCCATTGACCGAAAACTTCGGTGTAAGAGGGGCTGCCGGGTTTGGCTTTGGGTAGATGGTCTTTGCTCAGATCAAAAACCCCAACGCCATGATAGGCAACCGGGTCGAGTTCGGCGGGCAAATAGCCCTTCCCCTTTCGAGTCACCACATGCAAAAAGCGCGGACCCTTTATGACACGCAGATTGCGCAGGGTGCTAACCAGCATTTTGAGGTCGTGCCCGTCGATGGGCCCTATGTAATTGAAACCCAGCTCCTCAAACAAGGTACCCGGCGCGATCATGCCTTTCATGTGCTCCTCGGCACGGCGAGCCAATTGCCAGACGCTCGGCATGCTGCGGTTGAGCAATTGTTTGCTACCTTCGCGAACGCTTGAGTAGAATTTACTGGATAAGATTTTGGCGAGGTAATTGTTTAACGCACCAACATTGGGCGAAATGGACATCTCGTTGTCGTTGAGGACGACCAGCAGGTTGGCATCCAAAGCCCCCGCATGGTTCATCGCTTCGAAGGCCATTCCACCAGTAAGCCCGCCGTCGCCGATGATGGCGACGGCTTGGCGGTTACTATTGTTTTGGGATGCGGCAATAGCCATGCCCAGTGCGGCACTGATCGAGGTGCTCGAATGACCCACGCCAAAAGTGTCATATTCGCTTTCATCGCGCGCAGGGAATGCCGAAACGCCGTCTTTTTTTCGGATGGTGCGCATCCCCTCCCGTCGTCCAGTGATTATTTTGTGGGGATAGGCTTGGTGGCCTACATCCCAAACTAGTTTGTCGTCAGGGGTTTTAAAGACATAGTGCAAAGCGATGGTAAGCTCCACAGTCCCCAGTCCCGCTGCGAGATGGCCACCTGATTGGCTAACGCTGTCCAGTAGGTAAGCTCTGATTTCTTCAGCCAACTTCGGCAGTTTTTCTTCCGGGAGTTGGCGCAAGTCTGCGGGACTGTTTATTCCTTGCAAAAGTGCAAAAGTATTGGATTCGCTCATTAGATTTGGCATTCCGTAACGGGGATTCGGCTTTCGCGCCTCATGTTAAATGTTGCCAGCCGATCATCTTGATTTATAAATTCTTACAGAGTCAATTATGAAACTCTGGAAGGCGAGTTTCAAGGAAAGATTAACCACTGCAACCACTCGGTGTGTTTACCGCACAGCGTTCGGGTGGGACGCCCAGACTTAATCCAACCGTACCCTGCGTAAACAATAGGGCTTTGCATCAGCTTTTGCGCTGCACAATGAAAGATGCAATTTGGCGCAAATAATCCGCTTCAGCGCCAAAACCAGCCAAGCTTTCAATTGCCTGCTCGTTTAAATCGGCGGCCTTTTCCTTGGCCCCGGACAGCCCTAGCAACGCAGGATAGGTGGGTTTGTTACTGTCCCGGTCCTTGCCTTGTGTCTTGCCCAGAGTTTGGGTATCGCTCTCTTCATCCAGAATGTCGTCTTGGATTTGGAAGGCGAGTCCAATGCATTTAGCGTAATGATCCAATTTATCAGCCACTTGTCTCTGCAAACCGGGGCTGGCCAAAGCTGCTAGACGGACACTGGCACGGATCAATGCGCCGGTTTTACGTATGTGCATATTTTCCAAACCGGGCAAATCCAATGACTTGCCGACCGACCCTAGATCAATGGCTTGACCGCCTACCATCCCGGAACTTCCAGACGCAGTGGTGAGTGCCTCTATCATTTGAATACGGCTTTCCGCTGGCAATTCAATGCTTGGATCGGTGGCAACCACATGAAAGGCCAACGCCTGCAACGCATCCCCCGCCAAAATGGCCAACGCCTCGTCGAAAGCCTTGTGGCAGGTTGGTTTGCCCCGACGCAAGTCGTCGTCGTCCATGGCAGGCAAATCGTCGTGGATAAGCGAATAAACATGTATAAATTCCACTGCGCAGGCTGGCCCGTCTAGCCTATTGAAGGACAACCCGAGGGCATGCCCGGTGGCGTAGGTCAACAGTGGACGAAGGCGCTTGCCTCCACCCAAAGTCGAATAACGCATGGCTTGGTGCAAGCGTTCAGGTATTTTGGCGATGGAAGGCAATCTTGCATCCAACGCGGCTTCGACGCGTGTCTGGCAAGAACTCATGAAATCGTTTAGTGAAAGTTCAAGATTCATCGTTAAAGGGTTTTAAAATAGGTTCACCGTTTTCCTCTAGAAGGATGCTCACCTTTTGCCCTGCTTCTTTCAGGGCTTTTTGACAGGTGCGGGTCAATTGCACACCGCGTTCGAACAACTTAAGCGATTCCTCCAACGCCAAATTTCCCTGCTCCATGCGTTCCACCAGTTGCTCCAATTCGGCTAGGGACTCCTCAAAAGGGACGGATTTTTTGACCATGGGTTAAAAGGCTCGTAATGACAAGTTGGCATTATCCCACAGTTGTTGCAAAAATGTAAAAAATCAACATTTGTGCAGCAATCCTCATTTTGGACTAAACCGGGCATGCTTGGAACCCGCCCTTAATAACCCTTGCCAAAACGAAAATTACTGGCATTTGTGTCTCGGTGATATTCACAGTTGTAATGGATTTTACACTCATGTAAATTAGCCTAGTGCATTTCTATGAAAATGCCGCTTGCCGATATTGTTCATTACATCAACCTACCTTGGAGTTAAAAACATGACAAATATCAGATTACTATCCTTTGCATTGGGCACGGCTGCCTTGGCATTCGCCAATCAAAGCGCTGTCGCCTCTTGTACAGACATTACTAACGCCTTTAACAACGCAGGTGGATTGCCTGCGGTCACGGCTGTTGTAGGCACTGCGGACAACGGTGGGTATGGCCTGCCAATGTGGGTGACAGCCGTGGACGAAACCGGCAAGGTTTGCGGTATCATCAATACATCCGGCCAAGCTGGAAACCCTAACATTGGCAATTATTCTTGGTTGGGCAGCCGCGTGATTTCTGCCCAAAAGGCCAACACTGCCAACGCTTTTAGCTTGAATGCCTTCTCCATCGCTTCCGCGAATATTTATGGCTTGACCTTGCCTGGAGGAAGCTTGAATAACCTTCCATTCAGCAACCCTGTCGATGGCAGCACGGCCTACCTGGGCGACCCATCAACCTATGGTACGGGTTCTGACCCCCTGAACAACAAACGCATTGGCGGTGTTAATACGTTTGGCGGTGGTTTGGCGCTATACAACAGCGCCAAAGTCAAAGTGGGTGCGATTGGTGTTTCCGGTGACACTTCTTGTACCGACCATGCTGTTGCTTGGAAAATTCGCTCCCTGCTAAAGTTGAACTATGTTCCAGGCGGTTTTGTCTCTGGTTGGTCTGGAACACCGGGCTTCACAGTGTTAGGCGACGAGATGATTATTGACACATCTGGAAAAAGTGTCGCCAATACCTATTATCAAGTCAGTTGCGCCCATAATAAGATCGCCAACCCGACTGCGGGTGCGGCAACGGGCGTGATCATCACCAATTCCCCTTAGGCCATTGACAACGGAAGTCGACACAAGTTTTTGCTCGTCGTTCCGGCAGGGATAGCCCCGCGTGAATTCCTGCCGGTATGACGGCTGTGTCAACAGCATTGACCCGCGCCTCTAGGGGTGGGCGGTTATGTATAGAGTTCCCTGATAGAGATTAAAAAGCATGACTATTCGCAAACCTGTCCTGTTTCTCTTGCTGTTGCTTTCGTCGGTCATCGCCGCCAATTTTGCCTATTATTGGTTTGTCACAAAATCAGGAGTGTATGAACAAGAAACCCCCTTGTCTGCGGACAGCAAAAAGCCACTTGTCGTCCCTCCCCCCATGGACTCCCTCGGCCAAGGCACACGCATGCCCACGCCGGAAGAACTGGAGGGCGAGGCACGCTACATTGACCAGCAGGTAGTCAAAGCGAGCGAATCGCTCAACGATCCGAACCCTGCGAAAAGAGTGGGGGGCGTGGAACAGTTAAGTGCATTTCCCACGCCAGATTCCGAACAAATCCTTGTCAACACCTTGGGACTGGATTTCGATGCTGAAGTACGCAGGGCTGCGGCGCAAAGTTTATCCGTATTCAAACAGCCTAGCCAGAAGACAGTGACTGCATTGCTGACGGCTTTGCAGGATGACAGTGAAGCTGTCCAACGGGAGGCACTGAACGCTCTCGCCGGAATTGCTGGAAGAATGGAAAACGGCACTCCCCCGTTTAATTCGCTCCTCGCCAATTTAAGCAATCAGGCTAGAGCGAAACGCATGAAGGCAGGAGTGCGCCAATCGCTACTCGCATTTTTGAAAGACCAGCAGCCGTCGTCCTTCTCGTCCCATTACACCACTGCCCCGTATTGATGCGTTTGCCTTGTTCCTGCACGAAGCTGGGCAGTCAAGAGTCAATATCTTGCACATAGGCATCTTTATGCCTCTGTTTTTTGATCTCTATGCGCCACTGGCCCGGTAAATGCTGTAAGCTATACAGGGTAACAGATTTAACCTAAATGCCGGATATTAGACTTTTTCGGAAACCCAGTGAGTGGTCGCGCCATTGCTGCATCAACAGGTGGTTTCCGAAAAAGTCTATTTAGTATCTGGTTCTTTTTTATAGATATTAGCGAGTAAAGGCGTATGGATATAGAAAGCACTCTGGGCCTGTCGTCGGAAAACCATGCGGGGGATGGTGGACTTGGCTTACGAGAACACCAGCGACATTTGCATATCAATCTGCTGCTTGCAGCGGAGGGACAGCCGGTTTGCGAGTCAGTGGACACCGGGCATTTCATTGCCACCACCCGTGACTTGTTGGATTCCTATCGGGAAAAATCCCATCGCTTGGTTGAATATCTCTGCCCATCGGACCAGCGCATACAAGCTTTTCTGGACCGTTATCTGAACGATTTGGAAATCAGGCCGATTCCAAGGCTGCCTTCTTCCAGTTTAGCGTTGCACCGGCATGGGTTGGCCCGAGAATTGTCCCTTCCCCCGAAGCAACATTATCATGAGTCAAAATACTTAAAAAGTTACAAAGTCACCCAAGGTGTCTTGCACAATCCTTTGAATGACAGGCGCACCACGGAAGGCAGTTTCCACATCGCCGAGGGTGGATTTCCGATACCCGGCGACAAGAAAGCCGTACCTAAGGCGGTCTTCGCCAAGCTGTTGCAGTGCGCGTTGAATCCTCCTCGAGACATGTTGTGCCTTCCGTTTACACACGGACAGGAAAAAGAAGCCGAAATGTTCGTCTCTTTGTTGATTAGGCCGGTGGTTTGTCCCGAAGTACCCGGTTTCCTCAGCCTAAAATCAATGGAAATCCGCTTCTTCGCACCCGGAAGCTTGGTTTCCAATCTGGATTTTGTGGAGAGCATATTCGGCAATGCCGGCAACCCTTACCTGCCCACCAACGATGCCGGTTTAGACACCGAACATTGGAGCGGCCACACCGGCTGCGTCATTTTAGCCCCGCATTTGATTGACTTGACCAAGAAGGAATTGGGCCTGCCCCACGCCAGCGAGGCGACGGAGCGGCAAAAGACCGATGGCATGTGCTGGTCAGACGCTACGGAGCGTTACAACAATGGCCTGCCATTTAAGATTACCGCCCGTGATGCATCGGGTGTCATCTTCACAGTACTGGCGGACAATTATTTTGGCTACTGCAAAAAGGAAGTCAAAACTCAAATTAGCTTTGCAGCCAACCTATTCGGCCTTGCTGAGGAAGAACATGCCGGCGGTGCGTTGACATTCCCCCGCCACAACCATGGTGAAGAGTTTGGCGCCGACAGCCGGTTCCACGATACGGGTTATAGTCTGGCTGAGGCCGTCGAGCGTTTTGGGGATGCACTTGAATGGAAGCCCGAAGGCTATGCCGTGGATAGGCGCTACCCGCAGCTTATCTATGTGCAGGAAAACGTCCGTATCGACCTGCCGAAGCAGACGGTTTCCTGGGAATGGGAGGGACAGCACCATTCGCTGCATTTGGAGCCGGACAAAGTTTACATGCACCCGACTGGCTACAAGGTGTTTATGCAAAAGTTTAAAGCCGGTCCGTCATGGCGTCTAATTGGCACCGATGCCGAAGGCACCTTTTGCCATAAGCCTTGTACTGTGTCGGGCGGCGGCAAGTCGGAAATTTCCAAATCAATAGAATCCGCAATTCTCTTTATGCCGTTTTTTGTTGCTGATTTGGAGGAGGATATTGACCGGGTCGATGCCATTTTCAAACGCGATTATGCCGACCGTGTACACCCTGAATTACGCGAGCCAGACCATAAAAGCCGCTCTGTGCTGACGCCTAAGCGCAGCCTTGGCTCGGTGATTAAATTATTGACACCGTCCCGCGACTACACCCCGGAATACAATGCTTGGTTACAAAGCATACCTAACAGAATTAAATCCTTAGTATTTCTTATCAAGCGATTCTACCGGACCGATTGGGGCGATGACTGGCGTAGCCATTTTTGTGTGGATTACATCAATGGCCACCCCGCGCATGAATTAAAGCTGGTTGACCGGCGGCTGGTCGCATCCAACTTGCGGGTTGGCTTTGAAACCAACGGGGCTTGGCGTGTATTTAAATTGCGCCAAGACTTCATCCCCGCCGAGAAGGCTCAGATGGAAGACGATATCACCGCCTCCATCCTCGTACCGTCAGAACGGCTGGCCTATCTCAATAAAAAACTCGAGCGGCCCGTGGTGAAACTCACTCACAACTGCGAGTATCGGCTGTTTCAACGCCCTGACGAGGCAGTCCACCGCGGCATGGACCCGCAGACTGAAAGCGACTTGTCCCTCCCAGGCAATTTCATTTCCAATTTCGAACCACTGACCAAGGAACAGGTTAGAGCCATTGTTCGAGATGTGATTGAATTCGACAAGTACACCCAACCGATGAAAGACCTGCTGGAGAAGTCTGCCGAGAATGGTAATATTTATACCGTTTCCTCCGCCCATACCCGTCTGGTAGACGGCAAGCCCAGCAAGAATCCACGCTATTTGCAATTGCGCGATGATTTGGCAGACCCGTTCAAAGCACATATTGCCGATATGGGTGTGCGCTTGTACCGGCGCATTCCTTTGGACAAACCGCTTTGCTACCCGGTGGATGCCATTCTAGCAGGCCGCCGCAATAACCCCCCGGAGCCCGAAACCGGCATACGTTCCCTAGCGGTCTACAACCCGATTCATTACCAGGAACTGCCGGAATTGTTCATGGACTATATTTGCAGCCTCACCGGCAAATCCCCTTCCACTACGGGGGCGGGAAGCGAAGGAGCATTGACCAAAGGGCCTTTCAACGCTTTAAGGCCGGTGGTTGATCTCAACAATACGTTGGTGGGATTCATCCTCTCTGGATATGCCGGTTTCAGTACGCCTGCTGGTCATATTGGCCCAAATGTGCGGGTTGACCATGATATCAGCTTGCTGATGCCGGAAATTTGGTCCCGGCTTTCAAGTAAGGCACGCGACCCATACTATTTGGTCAATGAAGGTCATCTTGAACGGGTTGACGATTTTGAGCACCAAGGACGCACAGTGCTTGCCAGTCGCCTTGGCTATCGGATAACCAGCCATTTTGTGCATAGCTTTTTGGGCAAAATCTTCGACAGTCCGGCTGCGGTGTTCAATGAGGCCATTCTAAAGCCGGAAACCCAAGACCTTGAATCTTTTGCCGATGGTGTAGATAACATCGTCGAAACCCAGAGACGCGTTGCACAGCGATATCTGGATGACGGCAGTATCGAGGATGCCTGTCCGCCAATCCGAGCCCTTCTTCATTGCATGGCAGAAGGCGCGTATAATGGCAAGGATGTGCACCATCCCGATATCCGTGCGTTGTTCAGTAGAGAATCCCTATTGGCATCGGATTGGTATCTTGCTCGCCTCGCTACCAAGCAAAAACAAGATTTCGCACTTTGGCAGAGACACTGCGATTATCTGGAGTCTTTCCTGAAAGAGCGTGGAGGATCAAACTGGTGCGCCGAACTGGATTTGAATAACCGGCTTGAACAGGCGAGAAATATGCTATTAACCGTTAAAAGCCCTGATTACTTGGAAACTTTGACCGGCACCTTAGGCACAGACCCCTCTGTAGCCTTATAATTAGGCAATAATTTGAACCCCTAATTGTGATTGATGAATATGCCTACTAGCCCGAGTGCAAGTTACAGCTTTACCCTACGAGTCAAACTCTCAAAACAAGTCGGCACCTTAGGTGCTTTGGCCATCGCGATAGGTTCGGCAGGAGGAGACATTGGCGCTGTCGATTTAGTTGCGGTGGTTGGCGACACCGTATTGCGCGACATCACGGTGGATGCTGCCTCCAGCAAACATGCCGAACAAATCGTCGCCACAGCACGGCGAGTGGAAGGGATCGAAGTCGTTAGTGTATCCGACCGCACATTTTTGATGCACCAAGGGGGTAAAATCGAGGTGGTGTCCAAGATGCCGCTAACTACCCGAGACGATCTATCCATGGCTTATACGCCGGGGGTCGCACGCATTTGCGAGGCCATCCATAGTTCTCCCGAATTGGCTTATTCCTTAACCATCAAAAAAAACATGGTGGCAGTGGTGAGCGATGGCACTGCGGTGCTTGGATTGGGTGACATAGGCCCTGAAGCGGCCATGCCGGTCATGGAGGGTAAAGTAATGCTATTTAAGGAATTCGGCGGGGTAGACGCTTTTCCCATCTGCTTGGCCACCAAGGACGTGGATGAGATTGTCCGCACCGTGAAAGCCATCTCCCCCGGGTTTGGCGGCATCAATTTGGAGGATATCTCCGCGCCGCGCTGTTTTGAAATCGAAGAGCGGCTACGCGAGGAGTTGGACATCCCCGTTTTCCACGACGACCAGCATGGCACGGCGGTGGTGGTGTTGGCGGCAATGATCAATGCGATCAAGTTGGTGGGAAAGGAAATGGCCGACCTAAAAGTGGTCGTCAACGGTGTCGGCGCGGCGGGTGTGGCTTGCAGCAAAATCCTGATGGCGGCCGGTGTGCAAAACATCATTGGATGCGACACAAAAGGTTCGATTTATGCTGGACGGGTTGAAAACATGAACAGTATGAAAGACTGGTATGCCACCCACACCAACCCCCACCACGAACACGGCACGATACACGATGTTATCAAAGGGGCCGATGTTTTCTTGGGGCTTTCGGCTCCAGGAATTCTGACAGCCGACGATTTGAAAAATATGGCGGCGAAGCCAATCGTGTTTGCGATGGCCAACCCCACACCGGAAATCATGCCCACGGATGCGGCCCCTTATGTCGCGGTGATGGCTACCGGTCGATCAGACTATCCCAATCAAATCAATAATGTACTCTGTTTTCCCGGTATATTCGCCGGTGCGCTTGCCTGTCGCGCCACACAAATCAATGAAGAAATGAAAATGGCTGCGGCAGGGGCCATTGCCGGAATTATCACGGAAAGCGAACTCCAATCTGAATACATCATCCCCTCCGTATTTGACAAACGGGTTGTGCCCGCAGTGGCTAAGGCCGTTGAGGCGGCTGCCCGTCAAACGGGTGTCGCACGCTCGGGACTGGTGGGTTCGTCTGTATTTTCAGCCTAACATTCATGCAAATTGGTTTGCACCCCCGAAGATGAAAGCCATACCAAGTAGGGTACGCTGTGCGTACCTCCAAGGGCTTACGATGGTATGCACAGCATACCACCCTACTTGGATACCGTACTTTCATGGCAACCCGGATGCACAATGGCACAGCGCAATGAATCCAGATGCTAGATAAGCCTACCTTCGTTCATGCAATAAAAAAAAATGACGCAGCCGTAGCCGAGACAGGCTTGACGATCTGGCTAGGTGCAGAACCGACCTTTACGGACAGGTCTTCGGAGGCATCTGAGTGGTTGCAACGTGCGGAGGGAGGGGATAAATCATTGCGTGCCTTGGCGATGTTGAAACGATACTGCCAAGACCGGGCCAATCCATTGGTTTTGAGAACGATTGGCCGCTTGTACCCAGGAGAGAAGGCTCCGCGCTGGAATCATGGGATTTATGAAAGGCGTAACCATCAGGCCGTTTGGAGAGCCCCCCCCGATCCAGCCTTAGGGGGGATTGGTTCCTCTCGGCAAGTTTTGGAAAGTTTTCCCCGACACTTGTCCGAATATTTCGTAGGACGTGGCTGGAAAAGCCATCACACTTGGAATGGCGACCAGTCGGATTGGCGCATCGTGTTTAGGGTAGACGGGACCGATCCCCCTGATTTTGGCCTTGATGACCGATTGTCGCGTCCTTCCATCCATTCAGCCCCCATTCCAGAAGCAGGATTGTGCGATGCCTTGGCAAACGACGGAAATTATCTGCTTCTCTTTCGCTACCCTATGCGGGACAGAAAATTTAGCGACGAAGATGTCTGCCAAGCTGTGCCGAGTCTGGAATTGCCTAGTTTTCCTAATGCTTCCTTGTTTCTCGATTGCATTGCCGAAATTGGCAAAGCAGCTACGGATTGCGGGTTAGGCGGTTTGATTCTGGAAGGCTTTTCTCCACCAGTCGATGCATCCGTGGCATGGACCACGTTTACACCGGACCCGGCAGTCATTGAGGTCAATATGGCACCGGCAAAGGATGCGAGTGAGTTTTACGACATGGTGAGTGGCATTTTCCAAGCGGGCGAAAACTCTGGACTTTCCCCATATCGGTTTTACTACAACGGCGATGCCACCGATTCTGGGGGTGGTGGGCAAATCACTTTCGGAGGCCCAAGCGCTGGAGCCAGCCCGTTCTTTTTGCGACCTTGGTTGTTGCCAAACGTAGTTCGTTACTTTAACCGGCATCCTGGCCTTTCGTTTTTTTTCACACCCAGTTGCGTTGGTAGTTCCAGCCAATCCCCCCGGCCCGATGAGCGATTCCGAGAATCTTTCGAGGAAATGTGTTTGGCCTTGGAACTGCTCTCACAGCAGTCGGATCATTCGCCCGATGTCATTTGGGGTAGTTTGGCACCGTTTCTGAGCGACACTTCAGGCAACAACCACCGCAGCGAAATCAATGTCGAAAAATTGTGGAACCCCCTTCTCGCTGGAAGGGGTTGTCTTGGGCTCGTCGAATTCCGTGCTTTTCGTATGGCGCGCACACCCGAGGCAATGACCGCACGGGCGGTGCTTTTCCGTTCTCTATTGGCTATGTTAGCGAAGGAACCTGATTGTAGCCGTCTAATTGATTGGGGTGCCGAGCTACATGACCGTTTCGCACTGCCATTTTACTTGAAGCGGGATTTGAATGGGGTTTTCGATGAATTAGCCCATGCAGGGCTAGGCTTGGATGAACCGCTTCAAGGTCTGATCTTAGACGACAGTGATAGGTTGTTCGGCGAAGTCATCCTGCAAGATTGTCATCTGACTGTGCAACGCGCCTTGGAGTTCTGGCCGCTGGTGGGGGATGTCGCATCGCAAGAATCGGGCAATTCCAGGCTGGTTGATTCTAGCACCACAAGAATCCAAGTGATTTTGCGGCCCTTGATTGGTTCTCAAGTGAATATAAGGGATTGGTGCGCCGCCTATCAGAATTGGCGGATGCCAGTCCGGTTTGAGTCCGATGAAACCGGACCTTTGATGATTTTCGCATTCAAATACCGGTCTTTTGCACCCTGGCGTGGTTTGCACCCGACATTGCCTCCGCAAAGCCCGGTCGAACTGACCCTGCAAAACACATCTAGCCTAGAGGTTTGGAAGCTCGTCTTGCATGAATGGACCCCCCAAGGAGGGGCTTATGAAAACCTGCCGGAAGATTGGGCAGAGAGTTTATTTCGCCGCAAACAAAGGCTGGTGTGCGAAAAACTGCAAATGCATTCTGTTTTGCCGCTAGAAGAGCCTCCGCCCACTGCAGTTAGCCCCTATTGTTTGGATCTTCGGGCTTTTAGATGTAGATAAGGGCGGAACCCTTTGCAGCCAACGGATTCGCACCCTTGCGAAGCCCGCATTTCTCATTCTGGAGCCTTGGTCATCGTTCAGCCCACCAAATGTGGAGTGCGGCGACTCGTCGCCGTACTCCACAAATTCACCCATCGGGCTGAACGATGACCATGGCCCATCTTGGCAAAAGACCGTAGGTCGGGTTAAGTTCACACAGAAAAATCTTGCCCATAATCATTGCCACCTTGCGCACCGAAACCCGACAGAGGGCTGCTAGCATAGTCTCCGTTGGTAAAAGTTTAAAGAGGATGATAGCATTGACAAATGAAATCGAAAGTAATGTCAGTTGAATGGTGTCTGTTGCTGTTGGTTGCCTCCTTTTGCTTCCTAGCCAAGGCAAGTGGGCAAGATGGAAATGTTCCACTAGAACAGACCACCGAGAAAGCCACCAACCCGCCCGGCGATGTCACCCGCTTGCAAGTCCAGTCCACATACCGCCAATACAAAAACGGCACCGACCAATACGTCATTCTCCCCCGGCTTTTTCTGCCGTATGAAGGTTTTATCGTTCCAGGCTTAGGTGCGGGAGGCAGCCAGGACTACTACAGCCTCTTCCGTGTGGAAACGTCCATGATCCAACAGCACAACAGTGCACATGGCGCAGTCAATGCGTTCGGCATGGCAGACACCAATCTAACCCATGGCGTGGTGTTCCCCCAAGCCTGGGGTTCATGGGGCTTGGGTTATGGGATGTTTTTACCCACCGCAACAGAGAAAGCTTTAGGCATGGGAAAATGGCAAGCAGGACCTTCTGGGATAATTTCCTATCAGGGCTTTCCGGGTTGGCAAATAACGGCTTTTGCCCAGCAATTTTACTCCTTTGCCGGCGATGACAACCGGGCCGCGCAGAATTTCATGTCATTCCAACCTATCGTGACAAAGCGGTTTGCTGGCGGTTATTTTCTGATCTTCGACCCGATCATGAAATTTGACTGGAAAAAACATGACTATATCATTCCCCTCAACCTAGGCTTTGGCATGGCCCTATCTAAAAGCCTGATTATTTACCTGGAACCGGAATATGTGGTCAACGGCAGCACCCGCGACACATTCGCCATCCGGCTGAATTTCACCATAATGCCCTAACGTTTTGTGCAACGCCAAGTCTTGCCTACATGAAACGAACTATACCATTTTGCGGAGTTTCATTAACTCATCCAGCAAGCATGCTTGAAGCTCCATGCCGAGTTGGAAGAAACCAGTATCAGACAAAATCTTATGTGCCTGATTTTGCTCATACGAGGCTGCAACGCAAACCCCGTCTTTTACACTAAACCGACCGACAATATCTTCAGGAGGAACCGTGCCTTGAGGGGTTTTAGTTCGCTGATCAATAATATATACATATCCGTCTTGTTGATGCCTAGCCTCTGCGATGAAATCATCTGAGTTAGGGGCATGACGAGTAATAACACTATGCATAAAGTCTACAAATATGCGATTTCTAGCGAATATCGCTGGTGAAATTTGTTCTCCCGGTTGCAGTGGCCGCAGTAATTGACCAATAATAGCCTCAGGTACAAGCCCGTTTGCGAATACATATTCATAAGGTAAAAAAGTAACATAATCTTTCATTCCCTCTGGCGTACGTACGTTATAAATATTTACAGACAAATTTGCCATCTTGATAATACCCCCTTCATTGCAGATTAACACTTAAACTAAGCGGTGCGGCGGCGAAGCCTGCCACGGAGCAAAAACGTAACCCCGCAACCTTTGCTCTTGCAGCCAAGCCGCCATACGAATGACGAGTTGCCGGGCGGATACATGTGATCCGCCGGACGCTTGCAACAGACCCATGACATTCGGCGGAACCCGGCCTTAGGTTCCGCCCTTTACGGACCTAATAATCAATGGAGTGCGCCCGTATGATTTAAATGCCAAATTGGCTAACAAGTGGAAACTGTTCGGGATGACGAACAGATTCGACAGCCAAGTCCACATCCAATTCAGGCCAGTAGAGATGGTTCGGTGACGGCAATTCGACGTGCAGTATCTTACTAATGGTGACATTACGGAACCAAGGGAATTCTGAGAACGGCAGGAATAACTCTTCATTCTCAAGCAACAGCCAGAAGCCATGTTGTGAGATATTGGTTACCTCAACCGGGAAAGTGCTCGCGCCATGCGTTGCGGATGTCATTTTCGTACTCCTGAACCAAGCGAAGTGCTTCATTGGTTTCGCGTCGAGAGAGACTGTAATGCTGGGCAAGTTCAATTGTGGGTTCAAGCCAAAACTTGGCCTCTCCGCTTTGGCTTTGAACATGCACATGCATTCTCGATTCTTCACGAGAGAAGAATTAGAAGCGAAAACCACCTTCGCGAAAAATTGTTGGACTCATGCCGACAAATGTTACCAGAAACGCCTACTAACTGAAACTGAGGTGAACTTGCGAACCCAACAACACAGCATAATCTAGCGTAAATTTATTTAACTCATACAAACAATACCTTCGCCAATATTGTGCGATTAAAAACTTTTAACACGCTTGAGTATGCCTCAGAAATTTGCTTATTAGTACGATTGCGCAATCGGTACTGACCTTTCTTAGCTAAAGCGTGCATGATCTCATTTCTGATGGTGACTCCCAATTTGCAGTAGATTCTACTTTTTTGGCGCGGATAGTAGCATCGGTGATTGATGCAGCCATTCGGCGGTCAAGGCGTATTTGCAGTAAAGCTGAATGTGCGCCTTCCAAGGCGACCACGGCACCACCAAACAAGCTATTGGTGGCGTGATGGTAGCCGACGATGGCATCATTTAGACTTGTTATCGCTTGGAAATACCGCGATTCGCACCCTGGCATTTTTTGATCGCCAGGACTCTCCATAAAAGCGATAAATTGTTCTCGAAAATCTGTGGCCACGGCAGCATTCTTGTCGAGAACCAACGTTTCTGTGAAAAAATGCTCATTCGGGCGTATCTTCTCTCCTTCCCACATCAGGCTTTGAACTTTGTCGGGTAGCGTACCACACGGTATGTCTAACCTATTGCGAAATACTACGTCGAAGGAATTGCCAACTTGCACAGAGAAGAAGATTCCCATGCGTAGGCGAAAAGGCAATGTCAGGATAAACCCATTGTAAACCTGAATGTCGTTAACACTAGTGAGGTCTAGGTTATCCGGAAATGTAAATGCGATTTACTGGTACATGATTAATTAACAGGACAAGCACGGGTGGATCGCAATCTTAGACCATGATTCTGACTTGATTAGGAAATGAAGGCACTAAATTAGAATTGTTCAATTCCCCGTTAATATCAAAAAATCTGACTGCTCCGTCTTCATCACATACCCAAAATTCTATAGCCCCTGCCGATAGGTAGAGCTGCCGTTTTTCTTCCATTTCAATTTTAGTATTACTTGAAGATACAACTTCTATACAAAGTTCCGGGGCAATGGAACACTCTGCTTCATGTTCGACCAACTTGAACCTTTGCTCCGAACACCAAGCAATATCGGCTACTTTTGTCCCTTTTGTTGTGGTAATGGCACATTCAGGAAGAACGATCCCATTTTCTGGCAGTAGACGAGTGATTTTTCCCTGAAAGGCAGAGTGATATACCTTGACGGGTGACATTAAAATCTGCCCCCTTTCGTTTAGTTCGATTTTAAAAGGTAAGTTTTGCAAGCTTGGATGTTCGCAGACTTCGTGCCATTGCATAAAATTATCGCTCTCTTCATTTTTTCATCTATTTTGGGAGTTTGTTTCGCATGTTATCACTTTATCAGACTGATTGTGATGGACTTGAGCCAATGCTTTCGAGATGCACGATGTGAAATGCTGGCTCTGAACGAAAAATCTGCCTCTCATCCCCTCCATCGCGGTACAATTGTTCGATTAGACAACGAATTCAACAGAGGTGAGCAGTGACCAACCTGGCCGAAAGACAAAGTGAAACCGAACATTTGGAGCGACTTTCGAGTCTGGTCGCTGACATTCTCGCTGAGGCGAAGCAACAGGGGGCCAGCGCGGCAGAGGCTGGGTTGAGTGTGGAACGTGGGCTTTCGGTCACCGTGCGCTTAGGCGAGGTGGAAACCATCGAGCATCACCGTAGCCAAGGCTTGGGTGTGACCGTCTACTTTGGGCAGAGCAAAGGGACGGCCAGCAGTTCCGACCTTAGCTTAAAGGCGGTGCGTGAAACCGTGGCCTCTGCCTGCCTCATTGCCAAACACGCGGCTGAAGACGAATTTGCGGGGCTTCCAGATGCAGACTTGCTGGCCACCGAGTTCCCCGACCTCGACCTCTACCACCCGTGGGAATTGGTGGCCGACGAGGCCATTCAAATCGCAAAGATTTCCGAGGATACTGCGCGGGGTTATCACCCTGATATCTCCAATTCCGAGGGTGCCAATCTGAATACCTACCAAGGGTTGCGCGTGGCCGGCAATAGCCTAGGGTTTTTACATGGATATCCCAGTAGCCGGCACAGTCTAAGTTGCTCGGTGATTGCAGGTGTTGGCGATAATATGCAACGCGATGATTGGTGGACCGTGGCGCGTGACGCGGTCGATTTGGAATCCGCCGAGGCGGTGGGGCGCAAGGCGGCAGAGCGCACCGTCCGCAGGCTTGGCGCTCGTTCCCTGTCTACCCGACATTGCCCGGTCATCTTTGCGGCTGAAGTGGCAGGGGGGCTGGTCGGGCATTTCATCGGCGCGATCCGTGGTGCGAATCTTTACCGCAAATCATCTTTCTTACTCGACCATTTAGGCAAGCCTGTTTTCCCTGCCTTCATGCATATCCACGAACAGCCACACCTACCTAGGGCTTTGGGGAGTGCCCCTTATGATGGCGAAGGCGTTGCCACCCATCCGCATGATCTGGTTAAGGACGGTATACTGGAATCTTATGTGTTGAGCACCTATTCGGCCCGCAAGCTTGGAATGAAAACCACCGGCAATGCTGGCGGTGTCCACAACCTTATCGTCGAGCCGGGGGATTTGGATTTAGCGGATTTGCTGAAGAAAATGGGAACCGGGCTTTTGGTGACCGAACTGATGGGGCAAGGGGTTAATATCGTCACCGGCGATTACTCACGCGGTGCTTCGGGGTTCTGGGTGGAAAATGGCGAGATTCAATTTCCTGTCGAGGAAATCACCATTGCCGGTAATTTGAAGGACATCTTCATGAAAATTCTAGCTGTCGGCAACGATGTCGATTTGCGTGGCAATACCCGCACCGGTTCGTTCTTAATTTCTGAAATGACCGTGGCGGGGAATTGATATGAAATATAACGTTGTTTTCCATCGCAGCGAAGATGGCATCAGTGTCTCGGTTCCTGGTCTGCCGGGATGTTAGCCCGAAGGGGACACAGCAGGAAGAAGCCTTGAGCAATATCCAGGATGCGATTCAAGACTATCTGGCCGCGATAAAGGACTTGAGCGAAGAAAAGGAAATCTACGAAATTGAGATAGCAGCCTGATCGTGTCGAAAATTCCAGGAATCAACCACTGGGCGCGGCGGGGTTTGAAACCCCGTCGCCAACGTTTTGTGCAAAGCTACAATCTGGCACGGCACAAAACGTTTCGGACGGGATGATA
>Ga0208496_1000054_pt1 | contig 34576 bp, 27 predicted proteins | sample CryBogmetaGMA2M_FD_184552 | JGI IMG/M metagenome (GOLD analysis project Ga0208496, IMG submission 184552) | Freshwater microbial communities from Crystal Bog, Wisconsin, USA - MA2M (SPAdes) | ecosystem: Environmental > Aquatic > Freshwater > Lake | place: Crystal Bog, Wisconsin, USA | collected... | reverse complement strand
GGGAACACCGTTACGCTCAAGATCTAAGGCAAGCTTCAAAGGGGTTTGACCGCCGTATTGCACGATCACGCCTTTAGGCTTCTCTTTAGCAACGATTTCTAGGACATCTTCCAGAGTCAAGGGCTCAAAGTACAAGCGATCAGACGTATCGTAGTCAGTAGATACTGTTTCAGGATTACAGTTCACCATAATAGTTTCATAGCCATCATCACGCATTGCCAAAGCAGCGTGGACGCAGCAATAGTCAAACTCGATACCTTGACCAATGCGGTTAGGACCACCACCTAAAACCATAATCTTTTCTTTGTTACTAGGGCGTGATTCACATTCTCCGTGCTCAGCTTCGTAAGTGGAATACATATACGCAGTATTCGTTGAAAACTCTGCAGCACAGGTATCAACGCGTTTGTAGACAGGTAATACTTTTAAGCTATGGCGCGCAGCACGAACAGATGAGGCATCAATCCCCAATAATTTGCCTAAGCGACGATCAGAGAAGCCCTTCTGCTTTACGAAGCGCAATTCTGCAGCTGAAAGCACATCAATCTTGCGCTGTTTAAGCTCTGCTTCAATCTTGATGAGCTCTTCAATTTGCTCTAGGAACCAAGGATCAATCTTCGTTTCACTATAGATCTCATCTAAGCTCATCCCCATACGGAAGGCATCAGCCAAATACCAAATACGATCTGGTCCTGGTTCATTAATTTCATTAATGATGTCATCAAGATCAGTTGAAAATTCATCTAAACCATCAACGCCAACTTCTAAGCCACGCAATGCCTTTTGGAAGGACTCTTGGAAGGTTCGACCAATCGCCATCACCTCACCAACCGATTTCATTTGCGTGGTTAAACGTGAATCTGCTTGTGGGAATTTCTCAAATGCAAAACGGGGTATCTTTGTCACTACATAATCTATGGAGGGTTCAAATGATGCTGGCGTTGCCCCACCCGTAATATCGTTCTTGAGTTCATCTAAGGTGTAACCAACAGCAAGTTTGGCAGCAATTTTGGCAATTGGGAAACCAGTGGCTTTTGAGGCCAGAGCAGATGAACGAGATACCCGCGGGTTCATCTCAATCACGATCATGCGACCGTCCTCTGGATTAATCGAGAACTGTACATTCGAACCACCAGTATCAACACCGATTTCACGCAGAACTGCGATCGATGCATTACGCATGATTTGATATTCTTTATCAGTCAGAGTTTGTGCCGGTGCGACAGTAATCGAGTCACCAGTATGCACACCCATTGGGTCTAAGTTTTCAATAGAGCAAACAATAATGCAATTGTCATTACGGTCACGCACCACTTCCATCTCGAATTCTTTCCAACCTAGGAGAGATTCTTCAATCAAAAGCTCGTGTGTTGGCGATAAGTCGAGACCGCGTTTACAGATCTCTTCAAATTCTTCACGGTTATAGGCAATACCACCACCCGATCCACCCATAGTGAATGAAGGACGAATCACTACTGGGAATCCAGAACTCCCAGTCTCTATCTGAATGCGCTGCTGCACCTCAAGTGCCTCTTCCATCGTATGAGCAATGCCGGATTTAGCGGAGCCCAGACCAATCTTGGTCATCGCCTCTTTAAATTTCTGGCGATCTTCTGCCTTATCAATCGCCTCAGGTGAAGCACCAATCAGTTCGCAACCGTATTTTTCTAATACCCCATGACGATGAAGATCTAATGCACAGTTCAAGGCAGTTTGGCCGCCCATGGTTGGCAAAATCGCATCTGGCTTTTCAGTAGCAATGATGCGCTCTACTACTTCCCAAGTAATGGGCTCGATGTATGTAACATCAGCCATCTCTGGGTCAGTCATGATGGTTGCAGGGTTGCTATTGACCAATATGACTTTGTAGCCCTCATCCCTCAGGGCCTTACAAGCTTGGGCACCGGAATAGTCAAACTCACAAGCCTGCCCAATCACAATTGGGCCAGCGCCAATGATGAGGATGCTCTTAATGTCGCTACGCTTAGGCATTATTTGCCCTCCTTATTACTACTGGTAGCATTCATGAGCTCCACAAAACGATCAAATAAATAGGAAATATCATGAGGACCTGGAGAAGCCTCAGGATGACCCTGAAAACAAAATGCAGGCTTGTCTTTCCAAGCCAGACCTTGTAAGGAGCCATCAAACAATGACACGTGTGTTACTCGAATATTGTCCGGCAAGGTATTAGCATCGACTGCAAAGCCATGGTTCTGGGAAGTAATCGCTACCCGACCAGTATCTAAATCTTTGACTGGATGGTTAGCGCCATGGTGACCAAACTTCATCTTCAAAGTTTTAGCCCCTGCCGCTAGCCCCATAATTTGATGCCCTAAGCAGATACCAAAAGTCGGAATACCCTTTGCAATCATTTCTTTTGCTGCAGCAATGGCGTAATCACAAGGCTCAGGATCGCCAGGACCGTTGGAGAAAAATACACCATCTGGGTTCATTGCTAAGACTTGCGCAGCGCTCGTTTGCGCTGGCACGACAGTTAACTCACAGCCTCTCTCAGTGAGCATGCGCAAGATATTGCGCTTTACACCAAAGTCATAAGCAACTACTTTTTTAATTGGCTTGGTTTTATCTAAAGTTCTGTATGACGGTTTACCAGTTGGGCCATGCAAATCCCATTCAGCTTCAGTCCATGCGTAAGATTTTTGAGTACTGACTACTTTGGCCAGATCTAAACCAGCCATTCCAGGGAAGGCTTTAGCAAGTTCAAGCGCCTTCTTACCTAGCGCCTCATAGCTATCGCCTAATTTACCAGCGACAATCGCTCCAGATTGAGCGCCCTTATCGCGCAGAATACGAGTAAGTTTACGAGTATCAATTCCGGCAATACCAGGAACGTCTGCTTTACTGAGATAGCTATCTAAAGTTCCTTCTGAGCGAAAGCTAGATACGCGATTAGGTAAATCCTTAATGACTAAGCCAGCCGCATGAATTTGATTGGACTCAGCATCTTGTGCGTTTACGCCAACGTTGCCAATATGGGGATAGGTCAATGTAACGATTTGTCGGCAATAGCTAGGATCAGTAATGATCTCTTGATAGCCAGTTAATGCGGTATTGAAAACCACTTCTCCGGTAGTTTCGCCTAGGGCGCCAATACTAAAACCAGGAAATATAGTGCCATCGGCTAAAGCCAACACGGCGGGAGGAAAAGAAGGAAGCAAGGGTGACAAACCATCTCCAGTCCCTGCTCCATCCGACGCTCAAACCCCCCAAAAGACCAACCCGAGGCTTGTTTATGCGGGAGGTGAGTGTCTTTAAGCGCTAGGGTAATTTAATAAGTTTCGAACCTTGCAATCATACCATTTTTGCCCGTAAACCCTTGAATGCCCAGCCCATTAAGCCTTTGGGGGCAATTAGGCCTTGGCGCTTTGCTCGATGATGGCCTTAATTTGCGCCAGAACAGTTTGGTCTTCCATGGTGCTGATATCGCCAGGGTCCCGACCTTCTGCTACTGCCTGCAGTGCACGCCGGACAATCTTGCCAGAGCGAGTTTTAGGTAAGGCTGCCACCACATAGACTCGTCCAGGACGAGCGATTGCGCCCAACTGACTATCAACCGTCTTCATACATTCTTTTTCAAGGTTTTCAACTTTGGAAGAATCCTTTGGAATAACAAATGCAATAGCAGCTTGTCCTTTGAGTTTATCTTCGATACCAACCACAGCGACTTCAGAGATATTCGGATGACTCGAGATACTTTCTTCAATTTCTCTTGTTCCAAGACGATGGCCCGCAACGTTAATCACATCGTCGGTACGACCCAAGATAAAGAAGTAACCATCTTTATCTTTGATGCCCCAGTCAAATGTAGAGTAAATCAATTTGCCAGGAATCGTTTCCCAATAGGTACTAACAAAGCGCTTGTCATCCCCCCATACGGTTTGCATACAGCCTGGAGGTAATGGGCCCTCAATGGCGATAACCCCTTTTTGGTCTGGGCCTAATTCTACGGATGTGGCATCGTCAAGCAGTTTCATGTTGTAACCAAAGGATGGTACGCCTGGCGAACCAAATTTATGCGGCATGACTTCAACGCCACGTTGAATAGCCAACATTGGCCAACCTGTTTCGGTCTGCCAGTAGTTGTCCACAATCGGCTTTTTAATCGCCTCATGAATCCAGCTTGCAGTCGGTTCATCTAAGGGCTCACCTGCCAAGAACAAGGCGCGCAGTGAAGAAAGATCATGCTTTGTTAAAAAGGCTGGATCTTGTTTTTTGAGAACGCGCACTGCGGTTGGTGCAGAGAACATCACTGACACTTTGTATTTCGCCACCAACTCCCACCAGATGCCTGCATCAGGTCGTAATGGTGTACCTTCATACATGATCGTGGCCATTCCATTGAGTAATGGTCCATAGATGATGTAACTGTGACCTACTACCCAGCCAATATCTGAGGTAGTGAACATGGTTTCACCGGCCTTGCCACAGAAGATGTGATTCATACTGGACATCAATGCAACAGCATATCCGCCAGTATCACGTTGAACGCCTTTGGGTTTTCCAGTGGTGCCGGAGGTATAAAGAATGTATGAAGGGTGGGTCGCATCTACCCACTCGACCGGCACGATGTCATTCAGATGCTTTTGACGTTCAGAAGCATAGTCCAAGTCTCTACCAGCAACCGTTGTAAATTCAGATAAGTCACGATTCACAATCAGAACCTTTTCGGGCTTGTAGCTGGCTAAGGTAATTGCTTCATCTAGGAGTGGTTTGTAGGGCACTGCCTTTCCGCCGCGCATCCCTGCCTCTGAAGTTACTACCATTTTGGGCTTCGCATCATCGATGCGCGACGCTAGACTGTGTGAGGCAAATCCACCAAACACTACCGAGTGAATAGCGCCAATCCGTGCACAAGCTAGCATTGCAAAACAGGCTTCAGCAATCATGGGCATATAAATCAGGACACGATCACCTTTTTTGATGCCATTGGCTTTATAGATGGCAGCCATACGATTGACTTCCTCGTATAGCTCTTTGAATGTATAAGCCTTCTCTTGGCTTGTTTCTGTGGATACCGACACCAGTGCAATTTGATCGGGACGCTCTTTGTAATGACGATCAACCGCGTTATAGCAAAGATTAGTAAGACCACCCTCAAACCATTTTGCAAATGGTGGGTTTTCATAGTTCAGCACTTTATCGAATGGCTTTTCCCAGTGAATTAACTTTGCTTGCTCACCCCAAAATCCGTCTGGGTCTTTAATCGAGCGTTCATGGTTTGCTTTATAGGACATGGTCTACCTAATCTAAAAAGTTACTGAAGTTTCTGACTGCTAGCACCTCCTTTTGCACTTGGGGGAGCTGAACTACCATTTTTCGCAGATTTTGCAAGTCCTGTCGATGCGGACTTATGCTGAGTAGCAGCATTATTTTTGGCAGAATTACCCTTAGAAACACCTTTTTCTGATGCTGCGCTCGCCTTGGAAACTTGGCATTTTGCCGCTTTACTGCCTTTTGCAGTCTTTACACACTTTGGTGCTGGTGGAATGGGCTTCTCCAAACTCAAGCTGGCATTTTCTGCCATCGCGGTTGAAACGTCTCCAGGTCGACGGCTCGTTTTCGGGATTAAAACGGTGGAACCCGCTTTGATACGCATACCCTTTGGAATGTTATTCACACTTCTCAAAGTTTCTGCTTCAACGCCAAGATTTTTGGCCGCCTGATCCACGCTCTCTGTTTTGCTCACCTGAACCGCAGTCCAAGAAGACAAGGGTTTTGTGTAAGTCTTTAGATTTGCCTGGAATATTTCAGCATGAGCAAACGGCAATAAAATTTGTTGATTCGCATTGCTCAAGATGACCGGCTTATTAAATGATGGATTCAGGCTTTGAAATTCATCCTCAGGTATTTCTGCTAGCTTAATGACTAGCGCCACATCAATATCACTATCAATATCTAATGCGACGAAGTATGGATGGTTTTCCAGTTCCGGCAAAACAATTCCATAAGCCTGAGGATCCAAAACAATTTGCCGATAAGCCATGAGTTTTGGCACGTAATTACGTGTCTCCCTAGGCATAGTCAAACTTTGGTAATCGATTGGTAAGCCTGCAGCTAAATTGCGCTTTTGCGCCTTGGAAATATTACCTGCGCCCCAGTTATAAGCTGCCAAGGCTAGCTCCCAGCTACCAAACTGGTTATATAAGCGCTGCAAATAATCTAATGCAGCATCTGTAGATTGCAATACGTCTCGCCGCTCATCTCTAAAGACATTTTGCGTTAAACGAAAATCTTTACCAGTGGCCGGCATGAATTGCCATAAACCAACAGCTTTTGCACTGGATTTAGCATGAGTTACAAAAGCACTTTCGACAAACGGCAGCAATGCAATCTCAGTGGGCATATTACGAGCATTGACTTCTTGAACAATATAGAACAAGTACCTGGAGGATCGGGTCATAGAACGATTGACGTAATCTGGCCTTGCACTGAGCCAGCGCACTTGCTCGATCTCTAATGGGGTATTCATGGGCTCCATTTGAAAGCCTTCCCGAATCCGAATCCATAAATTATCAGAAGGTGCATAGATCTTGCTAACTGATTGATTCGCAAGATTAACCCGCGGGGCTTTTGAAGACCTTGGGTTTGCCTTAGTAGGTGTATCAGAAGACCAATCACCTGTACTGGCACAACCCGTAAGAAGAGCGGCAAACGTAATTACCGCATAAACCACGCGCATTAGAAACGGTCTTTCCAAGCTCGAATCACGGCCAAGACATGTGCAGGTGTTGGTAAATCTGCTTGACCAGAAATTTCTTTGGCTTTAGCAATCACCTCAGGCTGGTCGCAGCGCATAAAAGGATTGACTTGCAGCTCTTGTCCAATCGTAGTTGGCAACGTCGGCAGATGTTGGGCTCTTAAGGCTTGTGCTTTTTCTGCCCAAGTAATGAGATTCTGATTATTGGGTTCAACAGCCAATGCAAAACGAATATTCGATAAGGTGTATTCATGAGTGCAGTACACCAAGGTATTTTTAGGTAGGGCTGCAAATTTTGCTAAGGACTGGGTCATTTGAGTTGGTGTACCTTCAAATAATCGACCACATCCTGATGCAAATAAGGTATCACCACAAAAAAGCATGGGGTCAACAACATCAACCTGCATGTTTGCAAAATAGGCAATGTGACTCAGGGTATGTCCGGGAACCTCGAACACTTTTAAACTGAGACGTGGTGAAGAAATTTCCACCTGGTCGCCCTCTTTGACCACCACCGTTCTCCCTGGGATATCCGTGCCTGCTGGACCATAAACAGGCAAATCTGAGCCAAATCTTTGCAATAAATTCAAAATACCGCCGGTATGGTCAGCATGGTGGTGGGTCACCAAAATTCCTTTGAGTGCTAGCTGATTTTGCAAAAGATAGTCTTCTACGGGGCCAGAATCACCGGGATCAACCACCAAAGCCGACTTTCCGTCATGGATGCACCAGAGGTAGTTGTCATCAAAAGCCGGAATAGGCCAAACTTGCAATAAAGTATTCTTATCCATAGACCGATGATACCAACCCCACCCATCCCTTCTCAGATGCCTGCGCCCCCATGGAGTTCATGGGAAAAATGGCTCCAATCGCCCCCAGGACGATATGTTCTAGGTTGGGAGCAAAAATGCTTTGATGAAATCGTCTCTGATGTCTTTGGTTTTCATGCGGTGCAATTTGGTTTACCCCAAATCAATACCCTCAAAGAAAATCGTATGCCTTTACAGGCTCTTTTAATGCACTCCAACGATAGTCTTGAATATGCATCGCGTTTTCATTGGCACTTAATCAAAGGAAATTATTCAGAATTGCCATTTGCAAATGAAAGCCTAGATTTGGTGGTACTACCTCACCTTCTGGAATTTGCCGCCGATCCTCATCAAATCTTACGCGAAGTAGATCGAGTACTACGCCCGGAAGGTCGACTCATTATTTCGGGATTTAATCCCGCAAGTCTTTGGGGTGCTCGTCAGTATCTTAGTAGACTCATTGGCAATCCCTACCTGCCACGTGATGGCCAATTCATCAGCTTAATTCGTGTAAAGGATTGGTTGCAATTACTCAATTTCTCTTTAGATCGTGGTCATTTCGGTTGCTATAAATTCCCTCTTCAAGGTCAAAGCTCTATGGGACGCATGGACTTTTTGGAGCCCATGGGTAATCGCTGGTGGCCCATCTTTGGCGCAGTGTTCTTAGTTTCAGCAATCAAACGGCATCAAGGTATGCGCCTTATAGGACAAGTGGCACCAGCGCGCATTCCTGCAATACAACAACTCACCCCAGCGGCAGAACGCAATCAACTCAAAAAAATGGAAGACACAGTAAATTAGAGCAATGCCACACACGAAAAAAACGCCGCTCCCTCCTCATATCGTTATTTATACCGACGGTGCATGTAAAGGCAATCCTGGTCCTGGTGGATGGGGAGCTGTTCTACGCTCTGGCGGGCATGAAAAGCATATTCATGGCGGAGAGAAACTCACCACCAATAATCGTATGGAAATCAGTGCAGTAATTTTTGCCTTGCGGGCCCTCAAGCAACGCAGCAGTGTTGAGCTTTGGACTGACTCTCAATACGTCCAAAAAGGGGTAACAGAATGGCTGGATGGCTGGAAAAAGCGTGGCTGGAGAACAGCCAGCAAGGATCCCGTTAAAAACGCGGATTTATGGCAAGAATTAGATGCCCTACTTCCAGATCACGATATCTCTTGGCACTGGGTCAAAGGTCATAATGGCCATCCGGGCAATGAGCTAGCTGATGAGTTAGCCAATAAAGGGGTTGAGGAGTTCCTGAGCTAAGGCCTATAGCCCCCAAAGCACCATTTTGGCGGTCTTATGAGAGAATGGGCAAGGTCAAAAAGCCCTAAAACCGCATTTAAACCAAATAAAACCTAGAAAAACGAGACTGTGTCAAAAATCGAATCTTCTCTCGATAAATTAGTTATCAAACTTGGGCAACTAAAAGATGCAGGCAAAGCTCGTCTTTGTGCACTGTGGCAGAAATACTCTCCACAGCTTGATGGATACATACATCAAATAAAGCAAATTGATTACGCTACAGCCAAGGCTTTTGTGATTCGCTTTAAATGGCGCATCCTCCTGATCTTAATTGTTTTATACGCAGGATCAAAAGCCTACGATTATTTTTTCCCTGCCTCCGAGAAGACAGGTGGCCCTGTAACGGTGACATCTGTTGTAGTTGAGAAAAAAGATATTCCACTGATTATCGAATCCACTGGCACCATCGTTTCTTCTAGCATTGTGGATATTCGTCCGATGGTGACGAATACCGTTGCCAAAATTGAAGTGAAAGACGGGCAAGAAGTAAAAGCAGGTGATCTTCTGTTTGTGCTAGATGACCGTAATGACAAAGCGAACTATGAGAAGCTCAAAGCACTTGCTGATGATGCTCAAAAACAATATTTGCGTGCCAAGGAATTAGTGGCCAAGAACTTCATCTCTAAAGCGGGACTTGAAACCACGCTTGCTAATGCAAAGTCTGCTCAAGCTGCAGCCCGTTCAGCGGAAGTTCAACTCTCTTTTGACTACATTCGCTCACCGATTGATGGGCGTGCGGGCATTGTGAATGTCTTCCCAGGTTCACTAGTGCAGGCAAGTAACGTTGTTACTACCTCTACCAACTCTACTGCGACATCAAGCGTAGGCTCCATGGTTACTATTACACAGCTAAATCCTATCAATGTTCAGTTTGTGATCCCGGAAAAAGATATTCCAGTGATGCTCGAGAATCAATTGGATGGTGAAGCAATGGCAGTTAAAGTAACCGTTGGCGAAAGTGGCAAGAAAACTTACGAAGGTAAAGTCCTTGTTATCGACAATCAAGTTGATCCTTCGATTGCTGCAGTTCGTGTTAAAGCGCAAATACCAAATGCAGATAAGACGCTTCTCCCAGGTCAATTTGCACGTGTCTCCCTCATTGCGAGCGCCTTAAAAGATGCTTTAGCTATTCCGTCACAGGCAGTCGTGATTAATCCTCGTGGTAAGTTAGTTTATGTGATTGATAAAGACGGTAAAGCAGTTTCTAAGCCAGTCAAAGTGGTTTATGAATACCAGGGCACTTCTGTCGTCACTGGCATCGAAGCTGGTGACAGAGTGGTTGTCGAAGGCAAACAAAACCTTCGTCCAGGCAGCAAAGTGCGGGAAGCGAAATCACAGGCTCCTGCTAGTGCTCCGGCAGGCCCAAGCGCAGCTCCTGCAACCCCAACTCCTACCGATAAAAAATGACGCTCTCCGAATTATGTATTCGGCGTCCGGTAATGACCGTGCTACTGTCGGTAGCTACTGTGATTGCTGGTGCTGTAGCCTATATTAAGATTCCGGTAGCAGCACTACCTAGCTTTAATACTCCCGTTATCTCGGTTAGCGCCTCCTTGCCAGGGGCTTCTCCTGAGAATATGGCCTCTGCAGTTGCACTACCTCTTGAAAAAGAATTCTCAACGATTGATGGCATCTCAGTCATTAGCTCTACCAATTCTCTAGGCAGCACCAGCGTCACACTGGAATTTAACAATGATCGCGATATTGATAAAGCAGCGGTAGACGTTCAGGCTGCACTTCTCCGTGCGCAAAAAAGATTGCCGATAGAAATGACGGTGCCACCCTCTTATCGCAAGATTAATCCTGCCGATACTCCAGTGTTAGTTGTGCGCATGAGCTCTCCATCGATGAGCCTTTCTGATATCAATCAGTATGCTGAAAATTTGCTCTCACCTAATTTATCTACTATTAGTGGGGTTGCCCAGGTTTTGGTTTACGGAGCCAAACGATACGCAGTTCGTGTACAAGTTCATCCTGATGCCTTAGCAAACCGTAACCTGACTATCGATGACATCTCCATTGCCGTTAATAAAGCGAACTCAAATAGCCCTGTAGGTGTTCTCGATGGACCACGTCAAGCAATCACCATTTATGCAAACCCACAATTAGTTCGCGCAGAAGAATTTGGTAATTTAATTGTGAGTCAAAAAAATGGACTGCCAATTTATCTTAAAGATGTCGCAGATGTTATTGAGTCCTACGAGGATGTCAAAACACTAGCTAGCGCAAATGGAGAGCGATCAATTGCCATTGCTGTATTACGACAACCTAGTGCGAATACAGTAGAAGTGGTTAATTCCATAAAGAAGTTGTTACCCCAACTTCAAAAGCAAATGCCAGAGTCTATTCGACTCACTTTACTCAATGATCGCTCGCTATCAATCATTGAAGCCATTCATGACGTCAATATCACCCTAGGACTTACTGTCCTGCTCGTTGTGCTCGTGATCTTTCTATTCTTGAAGCACGCTTCAGCAACTCTGATCCCATCTATTAGCTTACCAATTTCTTTGATTGGGGCCTTCTTCCTCCTCTATTTCATGGGGTATAGCCTGGACAATATCTCGCTACTGGGTATTACTCTAGCAGTTGGCCTGGTGGTTGATGATGCGATTGTGGTGCTTGAAAACATCATGCGCTATATCGAGCAAGGTATGGATCCCCTCAAGGCATCATTAAAGGGTAGTAAAGAAGTCGGTTTCACTATTATTTCTATCTCGATTTCTCTGGTGGCAGTTTTTATTCCGCTCTTCTTTATGGCGGGGCCAGTCGGCCTACTCTTTAGAGAGTTTGCTGTCGTTGTTTCGCTTTCCATTTTGGTCTCAGCTGTAGTCTCTCTGACTGTGGTGCCGATGCTTTGTAGTCGCTTCTTACCCAAGCCCGGACAACATGCAAAAGAATATGCCATTAATAAAAAGTTCGACCGCTTTTTTAATTGGATGCTTAAAACCTATATTCACTATCTTGACTTGGCATTAAAAAACCGCAAGAAGGTTCTATGGGGTGCAGTTTCTACCTTTTTTATTACCATAGCACTATTTGTAAGTAGTCCAAAAGGATTCTTTCCGGAAGAAGATATTGGACAGATTCTAGCAACCACCGAAGCTTCCGAGGACATCTCCTTCAAGGCAATGTTGGCGCTACAAGATCAAGCCGCTGAGCTCGTTAATAAGGATCCAAACGTTGCCAACTCAATTTCTGTCATTGGTGGCGGCAATAGTTCGGGCTACAACACGGGTCGTATTTTTATTATCTTAAAGCCAAAAAGTGATCGCGCCAAAATGGCCAAGATTATGGAAGGTCTGCGCACGAAGTTTAAAGAGATTCCAGGACTACAGGTTTACATGCGCCCAGTACAGAATTTACAACTTGGCGGAAAAAGCAGTAAGAGTCGTTACCAATTTACCTTGCAAAGCGTTGGATTTGAAGGTGTCAACGAATGGGCCGATAAGCTCATGCAAAAAATGCGTGCCGATCCAATGTTCAGAGACGTCACCAGTGATTCACAGCTCAAAGGCTTGAATATCAAAATCAATATTGATCGAGAGAAAGCAGCAAATGCGGGTGTGACAATTGCAGACATCCGAACTGCCCTTTACTCAGCCTATGGTGAGAAGCAAGTATCTACCATCTATACTCCAGTCAATACCTATTACGTGATCTTAGAGGCTGCTCCAGAAGATCGCCAATTTGAGAGTGATCTGAATAAGATTTTTGTTCGGGGTCGCGCGACTGACAAACTGATTCCACTAACAAGTGTTGCTAGTTTTACTCGCACTGTTGGGCCAACCGCGGTAAATCATCAAGGCCAAATTCCTGCGGTGACACTTTCCTTCAACTTGGCGCCAGATGTCTTCTTGGGTGATGCCACTAAGAAAATTGAGTCCTATACCAAAGAGATTGATTTGCCACCATCCATCATCACTAGCTATGGTGGTGATGCGGCAGTCTTCAAAGGTAATCAATCCGGACAGCTCATCTTGATTCTTTCCGCACTTGGCGTGATTTATATCTTGCTCGGCGTTCTCTATGAAAGCTACATCCACCCACTAACGATTTTGGCTGGCTTACCCTCTGCCGCGATTGGTGCAATCTTAGCGCTTCGCATCTTTGGGTTTGAGTTGACCATCGTTGCTTCGATTGGTATTTTGCTGCTGATTGGTATCGTGAAGAAAAATGCGATTTTGATGATCGACTTCGCACTAGATGCACAGCGTAATCAAGGCATGTCTCCAGAAAAGGCAATTAGAGAAGCTTGTATCTTACGTTTCCGCCCCATCATGATGACGACCTTTGCCGCCTTAATGGGTGCTATACCGATTGCTTTTGGTCTTGGTGCTGGAGCTGAGTTGCGCCAACCACTTGGTATTAGCGTTGCTGGTGGCCTGATCTTCTCGCAGTTTGTTACCTTAATTATTACTCCAGTAATTTATCTCTACTTGGATAAATATGCCGGCAATGGTCCAATGCAGATCCCTCCGTCAGTTCTCGAAGGAACCTAATGCGTCAAGTGATTCTCGATACCGAAACAACTGGGCTAAATCCAGCAACCGGTGATCGCATCATCGAAATTGGTTGCGTTGAAATGGTGGGGCGTCGCTTAACTGAGCGTACTTTCCACTACTACATCAATCCTGAGCGCGATATTGATGCCGGCGCTTATGCAGTTCACGGCTTATCACGTGAGTTTCTGTCTGATAAACCCGTCTTTGGGAATATTGTTGAGCAGCTGATCGAGTTCGTTGATGGTGCTGAAATTGTTATCCATAATGCAGCCTTTGACTTGGGCTTTTTAGATAATGAGTTTGCACTCCTCAAGCGCCCTCCCTTCAGAAATCTAGCCTCCAAGATTACCGATACCTTGCTAGACGCTCGCCAAATGTTTCCGGGTAAGCGCAACTCATTAGATGCCCTTTGTGAGCGTTTTTCTATCAGTAATCAACACCGTACCTTACACGGAGCACTATTAGATGCGCAGCTTTTAGCTGAGGTCTATGTTGCAATGACCCGTGGGCAAGAAGACCTATCAATTGATTTGATTGATTACACGGTTGGCGCAGATGCCACCGGCCATGCTAAAGCATTACCAACTGAATTAAAAGTCATGATGGCAAGCGACGAGGATCTTACTCAACATGAAAAGATTTTGGCTGACATTGCTAAGGCAAGTAAAAAGGACCCCGTATGGAGTCCTTTAAATGCCGCTTCTTAGTACTTGGTTTAGATTGCTGCTGCAATCGCCTTACCCAAATCATCAGTTTTAGCTGTGCCGCCAACATCAGGCGTCAATGGTGCATGTCCAGGACCGGCGATGAGGACCTTTTCAATGGCATTGAAGATGGCTTTGCCAGCTTCTGGATAGCCTAGGTGGTCTAACATCATTGCACCACTCCAGATTTGCCCAATAGGATTGGCAATCATTTTGCCGTAGATATCTGGAGCAGAACCATGAACTGGCTCAAATAATGATGGGAACTTGCCTTCGGGATTAATACTTCCTGAAGGGGCTACTGCAATGGTTCCGGTACATGCTGGGCCCAAATCAGACAAAATATCACCGAATAAATTACTTGCTACAACCACATCAAAGCGATCTGGATTCATCACAAAGTGAGCTGACAAAATATCAATATGATATTTATCTGTGCGCACATCAGCAAATTTCTTAGACATTGCTTCTACACGTTCATCCCAGTAAGGCATAGTAATGGCAATGCCATTAGATTTAGTTGCAGAAGTAAGGTGCTTCTTCGGGCGGCTCTGAGCTAAGTCATAAGCATATTGCAAAATACGATCAACGCCTTGCCTTGTAAATACAGATTCTTGAATCACAAACTCACGCTCAGTATCAGGGAACATCTTGCCGCCCACGCTGGAATACTCACCTTCAGTATTTTCACGAACCACAAAGAAATCGATGTCACCTGGCTTACGATTAGCCAAAGGGCATGGGATGCCGGGTAGCAAGCGAACTGGACGTAAGTTTACATATTGATCAAAGCCACGACGGAACTGAATCAAGCTGCCCCATAAAGAAACGTGGTCAGGGAGAATATCTGGCATGCCTACAGCGCCAAAAAAGATAGCATCGTATTTCATTAGGGTATCAAACCAATCGTCAGGCATCATTTTGCCGTGCTTGAGGTAGTAGTCACAACTTGCAAAATCAAAGTAGTCAAATTGCATACCAATGCCAAACTTCCGATTAGCAGCTTCTAAAGCGCGCACGCCTTCAGGTATAACTTCTTTACCAATACCGTCTCCAGGAATGACGGCAATTTTTGGGTTCTTAAAGATTTTTTTAGCGTTCATTTTGTTCTTAAAAAATTAGATTTGTTTTTTGTTTAATAAAAGATGTTGCTTTGAAACTAGCTAATTGCTCGACGGATTTCGTCAGGAGCTTTCTTGGCACCCTTAGCAACGGAGTCACTATCGTACTCTGTAGTGTTCTCAATCGTTTCGGGTACAGCCTCTTGCATACGAATATTATCCTTTGGGCAAATAGGGGCACCATAACTTGCCCATTTTTTAAGCAATGTTACCTCGTAGCCACATTGCCCACATTTAGCCTTGCTGCGGCTTGCATTGCTAGGTCGTGGTGGTGGAAAATTGATAGCCTGATGGGGGTATGGGCCGAGTTCTTGGCTAATCATCATCAACCGCACTGTCAGCTCTTCTGTGGCATGAGCCATTCTTGCGGGGCCTTCTAAGCCAACTGTCTGGGCAATGCCCTTAAAGTCCTCACCATGGCCGCTAAAGCAGTCGTCTACAGCATGACAAAGCTCATGCACCAGGGTATCTAACAACTGCACTGGATCATCGATCTTGGGTGATATAAAAATCTCATTTACACCTCCGCCAGAACGCTCTCTAGGCCAGCATTGGCCTAAGGTGGTTCTAGGGCTGCTAGAGGCAGGAAAACCGCAGGAAACTTTGACTGGTGGGATTGCATACCCTGCCTTGGAAAATACTGGCTCTAGGTGTTTTACGGCATCCTGTAACCAGGCTTCTCGAACTGAATGTTGCTTCATTGTTATGCTTACTTTTACAAATTATCTGATGAATTAAAACGCTAAAATGCGATCATACGCCACCAATCGTAGAATAGGGATATGAAAGATCTGGAAAGCCTTAGTGCATCTCAAGCAGCAAAAGCCTTAGCAAGACGTGAAATCAAAGCCACGGATTTGCTGCTCTCGTGTTTAGACCGAATAGGTCAAAGAGAAAGCATCGTAAAAGCCTGGGTCAGCCTTGGCAAAGAAAATGCCTTGTCTCGAGCTAAAGCTCTTGATAAGGGTGCCACTCAAGGTATATTGCATGGCATCCCAATTGGCGTTAAAGATTTATATGACACCTATGACTTGCCCACCGCGTATGGATCACCGATTTATGCTGATCACTATCCTAATGCAGACGCTGTCTCGATAGCACTCATGCGCCAAGCTGGCGGAATTATTTTAGGCAAAACGGTCACTACAGAGTTTGCTACATTTCAACCTGGAGTCACTACTAACCCCCATAACAGCAAACATACTCCTGGTGGATCTTCGAGTGGCTCTGCTGCAGCTGTTGCTGACTTTATGGTGCCACTAGCAACCGGTAGCCAAACTGCGGGCTCCATTATTCGCCCTGCGTCCTATTGTGGTGTTGTGGGCTTTAAGCCAAGCATTGGAAAAATTAGTATTGCCGGCGTCAAGAGCCTATCTCTCTCACTAGATACCTTAGGTTGCTTTGGCAGAAGTGTTGAAGATGTTGCTCTTGGGGTTGCAGCAATGAGCGGCGATCATGCCATGGTAAAGGTAGAAGACTTGCATAACAAGCCACGTATAGGTATCTGTAAAACTGCGAATTGGTCTTTTGCACATAAAGAAACTGCAACTGCGTTAGCGGTTGCAAGGCATGCTGCAGAAACCCTCAGCAAGGGCGCGGTTGGTGATATCAAACTAGCTAAAGCATGTAATGGCTTAACTCAAGCTCAAACCAATATCATGCTCTCTGAAATGTCCCGTAGTTTGCTCTTTGAGCGCGTGCACTTCGCTAAAAAAATTAGTCCCTTAGTTAGCAAGATGCTCAGTGATGGTTCACAAATTACTTACGAGCAATATACTAAAGATTTACTTTTGGTTGAACGGGCTAAGGCCTCAGTTGCTGAACTATTTAACAATGAGCTTGATATCTTGATCGCACCCTGTGCTATTGGCGAAGCTCCCCTCATTAAAGACGGAACCGGTGATCCGATTTTTTGTAGAGACTGGAGCATGTTGGGTCTGCCTAGCATTAATATTAATGTTGCTAGTGGACCCAATGGTCTTCCAGTAGGAGTGCAGCTCATTGCGGGACCAGGCAAGGATCGTTTTTTATTGAGTGCTGCTCGGGCTTTTGCACTAGCCCTACCTGATCCCGTTTTGCGAGACCAGGCTTAATCTTTAATCGAGCGTAATGTTGGCAGACTTGATTGCCTTATTCCAGTATGGGAGCTCTTTCTTGACCAAGGCTTCAGTTGCAACAGGATTTAAATAACGTAACTCTACGCCTGCAGCATCCGCACGCTCTTTCACTTCTGGTAGTGCCAAACTCTTTTTAACTGCCTCAGTCAGCTTGGCAACAATTGGTGCAGGTGTTTTTGCAGGGGCAAATAAACCTACCCATGACTCTAGCTGGAAAGAAGGCAAACCAGCCTCGGCAGTGGTCGGCACATTAGGCATCCCCGGGTGACGATTCTTGCCGGTGACTGCCAAACCTTTGAGTTTTCCACTTTGGACATGTTGCATCAAGGATGGGGGTGTACTAATAAAGACTTGTACCTGGCCAGCAAGAACATCCTGAATCGCTGGACCTGATCCCTTGTAGGGTACGTGGACCATATCAACGCCGGTAGTTTGCTTAAACATTTCAGTCCCAATGTGAGACACAGAGCCATTGCCCTGTGAAGCGTAATTGAGTTTCCCAGGATTGGCTTTGGCGTATGCAATCAGTTCTTTTAAATTATTCACTGGAACGGAAGGATGAACTGCAATCACGTTTGTAGAGACTGTCAACAATGCAATTGGGGAAAAATCTTTAACAGGATCCCAAGGAAGCTTATCCATGAGAGCTGGATTACCTACGTGGTAGCCAGAATAGGAAATCAACAATGTATATCCATCTGGCTTAGCATTCGCGACATATTGGTAGGCAATGTTTCCACTTGCGCCTGGTTTGTTATCAACGACAACCGTTTGACCAATCACACGTGTCAGTGGTTCGCTTAACAAGCGCGCAGAAGTGTCCACTAAACCTCCGGGAGGATTAGGCACTACCAAGGTAATTGCATGATCTGGAAAAGCCTGCGCACTGACTAGTTGTGCCGTTAAAGCAAAACTCATCGCTGCGAATAATTTATATGCTGCTTGTAAGCTTTTCATCTTCATCTCCCAATATGCATCTTTAATTTCATACTCATTTTTTATCGTTGACCTATTTTAACGCTCCCAAATACAGCTTGGGCTTCTCTGGGTAAACAACGCCAATAACGCTCATTAGCCGTCACTGTACCGTTTAAAGCGGCAGCTGCCTCCCATCCCCAACGCGGTTTATATAGAAAAGCTCTAGCCATGGCAATGAGGTCTGCATCACCATCTTGCAAAATTGCTTCAGCTTCATGTGGATCGGTAATTAAACCAACGGTCATCGTTGGCAATCCAGATTGGTCTTTAACAATCTTCGCAAAAGGTACCTGATATTTTGGGCCCAAGGCAATCTTTTGCTTAGGAGAAATTCCGCCAGAAGAGATGTGTACGTAATCACACCCCAAAGGCTTTAGTTGTTTTGCAAAATCAGCTGTTTCCTCTGGTGTCCAGCCCCCTTCTATCCAATCGCTAGCAGAAATCCGAATACCCAATACCCCTTTATAGGCAGCGCGGACTGCAGTAAATAACTCTAATGGAAAGCGAATACGATTCTCAAAAGAGCCGCCGTACTCATCTTTGCGTTGATTTGCAATCGGTGATAAGAATTGATGTAGTAAATAACCATGCGCGCCATGCAATTCAACGCCATCTAAACCAATCCGATCAGCACGCTGAGCTGCTACAACAAAATCAGCAATCAATTTTTGGAGCTCTTCTTTTGTGAGTTCATGTGGCAAACGTTCACCATCAAGTTGAGCAATCGCTGAAGGTGCTAAAGTTTCCCAACCGCCTTGATCTGTTGAAAGCAATTGGCCACCATCCCATGGAGTAGCGCTGGATGCTTTGCGACCTGCATGAGCCAATTGAATAAATACGGGCGTTGTTGGTGCTAATGCACGGGCACGAGTCAACTTATCTTTTAAGGCTGCTTCGGTCCGGTCATCCCATAAACCCAAACAAGCGGGTGTAATGCGAGCCTCTGGACTAACCCCAGTAGCCTCAATAATAAATAAAGCAGCGCCACTATTTAAAAGGTTACCCCAATGCATGAGGTGCCAGTCTGTAGCCTCGCCATTATTTGCAGAATATTGGCACATAGGAGCAACAACAATGCGATTTGCTAATTCCAGCTTGCCGCGGGGTGAACTCAGGGTATAACTCGAAAACAGGAGACTCATGGGGATACCTTCTAAAGCCAAAAAATGGGTCAAAATACTATAATTGCCGTAAAGCGATAGAATACTAAAAAAGCAGAATCAATGAGACAGATAAGATGTGTAGGCTATTTAGCTAAGCGTCTTTATTTACCCAGAACCCTATAAATCACCTATTACAAGCTACTATGAACGCACCTCAAGCCTTTGAATCAAAAGAAGATGTTGGCCACTTTATTGACGGCAAAATTGTTAACCCAAAAGATGGTCGTTTTGCTGATGTCTATAACCCCAGTAAAGGTGCTGTAGCTCGCCGTGTTGCTCTTGCCAATAAACAAGAGGTGGATGCAGCAATAGCTGTAGCGCAAAAGGCTTTTGAGTCCTGGGGCCAGACTAGCCCATTGCGCCGCTCACGCATTATGTTTAAGTACCTCGAACTCCTGAATGCAAACCGTGATGCACTAGCAGCAATCATTACTGCTGAACACGGCAAAGTATTTACCGATGCCCAAGGCGAAGTGACTCGTGGTATTGAGATTGTTGAGTTTGCTACCGGTATTCCCGAGCTACTCAAGGGTGACTACACAGAGCAAGTTTCTACTGATATTGATAACTGGGTTATGCGCCAACCTTTAGGCGTAGTTGCTGGTATTACCCCATTTAACTTTCCAGTCATGGTTCCAATGTGGATGTTCCCTGTGGCGATTGCCTGTGGCAATACCTTCATTCTTAAACCTAGCCCAACAGATCCTTCTGCCGCATTGCTGATGGCAAAACTTCTCAAAGAGGCTGGCTTACCTGATGGCGTATTTAACGTGGTTCAGGGCGATAAAGAGGCTGTTGATGCCTTGATTGAAAACCCACTAGTCAAAGCGGTGAGCTTTGTAGGCTCAACACCCATTGCCAATTACATTTACGAGCGTTGTGCGCACTTTGGCAAACGCTCGCAGGCCTTAGGTGGCGCTAAGAATCATATGGTCATCATGCCTGATGCAGATATTGATAAAGCGATTGATGCCCTCATTGGCGCGGCGTATGGTTCAGCTGGAGAGCGTTGCATGGCGATTTCGGTTGCGGTATTGGTGGGAGATGTTGCCAATAAGATCATGCCAAAACTCATTGAGCGCACCAAGACCTTAAAAGTGAAGAATGGTATGGAGCTTGATGCTGAAATGGGCCCTATCGTCACTAAGGCGGCTTTAGATCGTATTACTAGCTATATCGATAGCGGTGTTGCATCTGGAGCTAAGCTTTTGGTTGATGGCCGTGGCCTGAAGGTTCCTGGTAATGAGAGTGGTTTCTTCATCGGCGGGACTTTGTTCGATAACGTAACCCCAGAGATGAAGATCTACCTGGAAGAAATTTTTGGACCAGTTCTATCTTGCTTACGTGTTGCCAATTTCACCGAAGCACTTAACCTAGTGAACTCTTGCGAATTTGGTAATGGTGTAGCTTGCTTTACAAGTGATGGTAATATCGCCCGTGAATTTGCCCGTCGTGTACAAGTTGGTATGGTTGGCATTAACGTTCCTATCCCAGTACCAATGGCTTGGCATGGCTTTGGTGGTTGGAAGAAGTCCATCTTTGGCGATATGCATGCCTATGGTAAAGAAGGTGTTCGCTTTTATACCAAGCAAAAGAGCGTTATGCAACGCTGGCCAGAAAGCATTGCTAAAGGCGCAGAGTTTGTTATGCCAACTTCAAAATAAGATGGCCTAAATAAAAATAGCGATCTACGGATCGCTATTTTTTTATCTTATTGGAGATTTATTGAAGGGTGTTTTTAAAGGCGGAAATCATTGGCATAGCCAGTACGTCGATACCCTCTTCCCTTAAGGATTCGGCTTCATCTAAAGTAGTTTGACCACGAATGCTGCGCTCAGGAGATTCTTTATAGTGAATCTTTCTTGCTTCTTCAGCAAACGAGTTTCCGACATCTTCCGATCTCCCCATCAGCTCACGCATCCCCTTTAAGAAGGCAGCCTGTACTTGAGCCTCAAGATAAGAGTGATCAGAGCCAGTCAATGCAACAACATCACCGCTCAGATTTCTGGCATCCGTCTTAGAAACAGCCAATTCTGTAGATGAGGATCGAGCGATATGGGGTGCAGATGGCATCCGACTAATAACGGTACTATCGCAAACTGGGCATGCCAACATCCCTTTGTCCTGCTGAGCAAGACAGTCTTCTTCCGACGCAAACCATCCTTCAAAGCGATGATCCAAGGGGCAGGCAAGGTTATAAACTTTCATAAAACTTATATAGGGGCAAAAGTGCTAAATTCAATACCCCTATTTTAAACGGGATTGCTTAAGTTCTATTTAATAGGAGTGGGATGCACTAAACCACGCCGATAACGATCCAGCCAGTAAGCTGAAATCGTCGTTTTAACGTCTGTAATCTCACCTTCCTCTACCCAGGCAATTAGTTGCTCCAAAGGAGCTGCAAACACATCTAGAAACTCTTCCTCATCCAAGTGACTTTTACCTGAAACTAGGCCTTCAGCAAGATAGATGTCAATGAATTCCGTTGAATAGGAGATGACTGGATGAATGCGGCGAATATAACTCCACTTTTTAGCACTATAGCCCGTCTCTTCTTCTAGCTCACGTTGCGCGCAAAGCAGATGGTCTTCATTTGAGTCTAGTTTCCCAGCGGGGATCTCAATACATACCTTTGCAATTGGGTAGCGATATTGACGCTCTAAAAGTACTCTACCATCGTCTAGTAAAGCAACAATAGCCACAGCTCCTGGATGCGTTAAATACTCACGAACTGCCTCTTGACCATCTGGTAATGAAACCTTATCCCGTTTCATCTTTAAAAAGATGCCACCGTAAATATCTTCCCCAGAGATTTTCTCTTCGCGCAGATGATCATCGCCTACCGGTAAGTCAGAAAATAATTTTTCAGTCATAGACAGAAGCCTTCATTCTATAAATCCATCTAGCTTAAGAGACGAATTTAAGAGCCCAATAAAGTACGACGCATTGCATCTAAGCAAATGGTCATCAAACCAGCTGGCACAATACCAAGTCCTAGAACGAGGAAGCAATTAAGACCCAAGATTCCCTTAGCAAAACCTGAACCGCTAACAGTAACTTCGTGTTCTGGCTCATCAAAATACATTACCTTAACAACGCGCAAATAATAGAAAGCACCTATTAGGGAAGCCATTACAGAGATGATTGCCAAAAATGTATGCTCAGCATCAACCAAAGCCTCTAAAACACCGAGCTTGGCCGCAAAACCGACAGTTGGTGGAATACCAGCTAAAGAGAACATCATCACTAGGCCTATAAAAGCAAACCAGGGGTGTTTCTTATTGAGGCCTTTCAGACCATCTAAGGTCTCGCAATCGTATCCTTTGCGAGATAGAGCCATCAAGAGACCAAAAGTAGCTAGGGTAGTTAATACATAAGTAATGGCATAGAACATCGAAGCACTAAATGCATGATCGTCAAATACCGACAACATCCCTAAAAGCACAAAGCCCATTTGTGCGATAGCAGAATAGGCCAGCATGCGCTTAACATTGGTTTGCGCAATGGCAGTGACGTTACCAACTACTAGAGATAGAACAGCTAGCAATATCAACATTGGCTGCCAATCACCCAGCAAGGGCAATAAGGTATTGACCAAGAGACGGAACAACAAGGCAAACGCTGCAAGTTTTGGGGCAGCAGCAATCATTAAAGTTACGGCCGTTGGAGCCCCTTGATAGACGTCAGGCACCCACATATGGAAAGGTACAACACCCAACTTAAATGCTAAGCCCGCAACAATGAAAACTAAACCAAAAGCCATGACAAGGTGATTAATACGAGGATCGGCTACTGTTTTGAAAATTTCAATGAGATCCAATGATCCAGTCACACCATATAGCATAGACATGCCATATAACAAGAAACCAGAGGCTAATGCACCCAAGATAAAATATTTGATGGCTGCCTCTACACTCTTCTCGCTACTGTGACGCATGGCAACCAAGGCATAAGTCGGTAATGCCATGAGCTCTAAACCAAGATAGAGGGTTAATAAGTTGGCACCTGATATCAATACAAACTGACCCAATAAAGCTAAAAGAGCTAAGACAATAAAGTCTGGACGAAATAAAGCACGATCCATTAAGTACTGTTTTGAATAAATCAAACTAACCAACACTGCACCACAGGAACAGGCTTTGAGTAGATTAGAGAATGGATCCGATTGGAATAAACCATTCATCGCCACAAGCGAAGGGTCCGACATGCGGCCCATGAAGGCAAAGATCAAATAGACTAATAAGATGATGGTGAAGAAATAGACAAAGGCTACGCCACGTGGAGCATCGAAAACATCCTGCTCAATGCCAGGTGTAGAAAGGACTCTTTCAGGTATATACACGCTTGCAACTAACAAAAGACAGGTGGCAACGAGTAAAACAAGTTCAGGCAGGATGGCGTATAGGTCGAATGCTTGCATTTGCTTTTACTCAGAGTTTACTTACAGCAACATGCTGTAGTAGATTAATCACGGCTGGATGAATGATGTCAGTAAAGGGTTTGGGATATACACCCATGCCAATGACACAGATAGACAACACTGCCATCATGAAATATTCACGAGCATTCAGATCCTTAAGCGCTTCAACCTGAGAATTGGTCACTGGGCCAAAGAAAACCCGCTTAACCATCCACAGAGAATACGCTGCACCAAGAATCAAAGCTGTTGCAGCCAATAAGCCAATCATAAAATCATAATCAACGGCGGCCAAGATCACCATAAATTCACCAACAAAGCCTGAGGTTGCTGGCAAACCGCAGTTAGCCATTGCCATTAATACTGCAAAAGCTGTGAATGCAGGCATACGATGAACTACGCCACCATAATCAGCGATTTGACGGGTATGCATACGATCATATAGAACACCAATAGAGAGGAACATTGCGCCAGCTACAAAGCCATGAGAAATCATCTGAACGATACCGCCCTCAATGCCTAGGGGGCTAAAGAGGAAGAAACCAAGGGTTACGAAGCCCATGTGCGCGACAGATGAATAGGCTACTAGCTTTTTCATGTCTTTTTGGACCAGTGCTACTGCACCTACATAAATCACTGCAACTAAAGATAAGAAGATAATGAATGGGCCAAGATACTGACTAGCGTCAGGCGCAATCGGCAATGAGAAGCGCAAGAAACCATAGGCACCGAGTTTTAACATAATGGCTGCCAATACAACAGATCCACCAGTTGGCGCTTCTACGTGAACATCTGGTAACCAAGTATGCAAAGGCCACATTGGTACTTTGACTGCAAAGGCCATAAAGAAGGCAAAGAACAATAAAATTTGCTCAACAATATCTAAGCGGGCATTTTGCCAAACCAAAATATCAAAGCTATTTGTGACGTTGTACAAATACAGCATGGCTACCAAGGTCAAAAGAGATCCAAGCAAGGTGTATAGGAAAAACTTAAATGCTGCGTAGATGCGGTTATGTCCACCCCACACACCAATGATGATGTACATCGGAATCAAGGTTGCCTCAAAGAAGACATAGAATAACAAAGCGTCTAATGCACAAAATACACCAATCATTAATCCAGAAAGGATTAAGAATGAGGCCATATATTGCGAAACTTTGGTGTCAATCACTTCCCATGCAGCAACCACCACAAAAATATTGATGAATGCCGTCAGTACAATAAACCAAACTGAAATCCCATCAACACCGAGATAGTAATTAATGTCGTAGCGCGGAATCCAACTTAACTTCTCAACAAACTGCATGCCTGGATTAGCGATATCAAAATCAATAACCAAGGGAAGCGTCGCAATAAATCCTAGAATTGCGCCAATCAGTGTTAACCAACGAACGCCAGCAGATGGTTTCTCAGACCCATAAAACAAAATAATGAGCCCAAAAACGATCGGGGTCCAGATGGAGTAAGAAAGAATCATAGTGGCTACTTAAGTAACAAAGGTCTAGCGAACAAAAGGCAGGTAAGCATACAAAACCCAAGCTAGCAATACCGCTAAGCCAGCAATCATTGCAAAGGCATAGTGATAAAGATAACCGGATTGCAAATGGCGGATTACGCTGGCAAAACGCCCTACTGTATAGGCACTGCCGTTTACAAAGAAGCCATCAATTACCTTCTGGTCACCGCGGTGCCATAGGAAGCTACCAATCCAAATCAGGCCTTTTGCAAAGACTACTTGGTTTAAATCATCAAGATAATATTTGTTATCAAATAACTTTTTGATTGGTGCAAATGTTTCCGCAAACTTAGCTGGCAATTTAGGAGCCCACAGGTAAGCAATGGCGGCTGTTAATACACCCAGCACAACCAAGAGCAACACTGGCGATGTGAATGCATGAAGCGCCATGGCTACTGGTCCATGGAACTCATCTTCAAGCTCTTTCATAATTGGATGACGAGCGACATCGATAAAAATAGAATCGCCAAAGTATGTGCCAAACAACAGGGGCGTTATGGTGTAAAAGCCAATAATCACTGAAGGTATTGCCAGCAAAATAAGAGGCAAGGTAATTACTATCGGTGACTCATGCGGCTTCTCGCCTGGGGCCAAGCCATGATGAGCATGGTCATCCCCCTCCTCTGCATGGTCATGGTGATCATGTGTATGAGAATCAGCATGACCCCAGCGTGCTTTGCCATGGAATACCCAGAAATACAAACGGAAGGAATATAAAGCTGTTACGAAAACACTGGCCATTACCGCGAAGTAAGCAAAACCTGAGCCAGGAATATGGCTAGCAGCAACAGCTTCAATAATGGAATCTTTGGAATAGAAACCCGAGAAGAATGGTGTACCAATCAGAGCTAAATTACCAAGCAACATCATTAAACAAGTGATCGGCATATATTTCCAGAGGCCGCCCATTTTGCGCATATCTTGCTCGTGATGCATTCCCAAGATGACACTACCTGCAGCTAAGAATAATAAAGCCTTAAAGAAAGCATGTGTCATTAGGTGGAAGATTGCCACTGGGTATGCAGATACCCCTAAGGCTACTGTCATCAGACCTAATTGAGATAAGGTTGAGTACGCTATCACTCGCTTGATATCGTTTTGTACGATGCCTAGGAAGCCCATAAATAGCGCTGTGATTGAACCGATCACCAAAATGAAGCTAAGAGCTACATCAGACAGCTCGAACAATGGGGACATACGAGACACCATAAAAATACCTGCAGTAACCATAGTTGCAGCATGAATCAAGGCAGAAATAGGTGTTGGGCCTTCCATGGAATCAGGTAACCAAACGTGCAATGGAAATTGCGCTGACTTACCCATCGCACCAATAAATAGACAGATACAGGTTACGGTCATTAAGTTCCAGTTGGTCCCAGGAAGTGTTTGCGCTGCTAGTGCCGTATTTTGTGAAAAGATCACGTCATACTGCATAGAGCCGGTACTCGCAAGTAAAATACCAATTCCAAGAATGAAGCCGAAGTCGCCAACTCGGTTAACTAAGAAGGCCTTCATATTCGCAAAAACTGCTGACTGGCGCTCGTAATAAAAACCAATTAAAAGATAAGAAACTACACCTACTGCCTCCCAACCAAAGAAGAGCTGTAGCAAGTTATTGCTCATCACTAGCATCAACATGGCAAAGGTAAATAAAGAGATGTAGGAGAAAAAGCGGTTATAGCCCTCTTCGCCACGCATATAGCCAATGGTGTAAATGTGAACCATCAAAGATACAAAGGTCACTACACACATCATGGTCGCTGTTAATGGATCAATTAAGAAACCAATATCGAGATTTAACTCACCCAATTCCATCCAGCGGTATACAGTTCCGTTGAAGTAGAAACCATCCATGACTTGCACCAACACATTGCAAGATAAAACAAATGCAATCGTTACGCCCAAGATGGTGACAAATTGACATGCGCCTTGACCAATTCGATTTCCGCCCAATTTAGTGCCAAAGAAGCCTGCAATCATGGAGCCAATTAATGGTGCCAAAGGAATCGCACAGAGGACAGGAATATTTAAGGTCAATTGCATCACTAGCCTTTTAGGTGGTCAAGATCATCAGCATTAATGGTGTCAACCTTGCGGAAGAGAACAACCAAGATTGCTAAACCGATAGCTGCTTCAGCAGCTGCCACAGTCAAAATAAAGAATACAAATACTTGTCCAGCCATATCACCTAGGTAGTGAGAAAAGGCAATAAAGTTCATATTCACGGCAAGCAACATCAACTCAATTGCCATCAAAAGAACAATCACATTCTTGCGGTTCAAGAAGATTCCAACGACACTGGTGGCAAACAAAATTGCACCGAGCACTAAGTAGTGAGCTAGAGTGATATTCATTTCTTCTCCACCCTAGAATCCTGCTTTGCTGCCATATCTGAATCCATTTTGACAATACGCATACGATCTGCAGCAACGACGTTGACTTGTTCATGAATATTTTGAGACTTTGAATCTTTGCGATTACGAAGTGTCAATGCCACAGCAGCAATGATTGCCACTAGCAAGATCACTCCAGCGACTTCAAATGCATACACATAATCTACAAAAATCAATCTGCCTAAGGCAAGCGTATTGTTTGCTGCAAGCTCTTCTGGCATCGGCTGCACCGGCACTTTAGTGCCAATGAAGCTGCGAATAATTACAATAGAGAGCTCTAGAACAATTACCGCTCCCATCAAGAATGCGACTGGTAGGTACTTTCTAAAATCGCGACGCAAATGCTCTAAGTCAAGGTCTAACATCATCACTACGAAGAGGAAGAGGACCATTACGGCGCCAACATAAACCAAAATCAAGGCCAAACTTAAGAACTCTGCTTTAAGCAGCATCCATAAACCAGAGGCGCAGAAAAAAGATAAAACCAAGAACAAGGCAGCATGAACTGGATTCCGAGCAGTGATCACGCGAACTGCAGATATCACTAATAATCCTGCAAAGCCGTAAAAGAAAACTGCAAATAAGGTGGATGGATCGAATGTCATAGTAATGTTTGTTCTATCCGATTAGCGATATGGTGCATCAACTGCACGGTTAGCGGCAATGTCTTTTTCATATTTATCGCCAACAGCTAAAAGCATTTCTTTTGTGAAGTAAAGATCACCTCGTTTATCGCCGAAATATTCAAAAATATTCGTCTCGACAATAGCGTCTACTGGACAAGCCTCTTCACAGAAGCCACAGAAGATACATTTGGTTAAATCGATGTCATAACGGCTAGTGCGGCGCGTACCATCATCGCGTTCTGCAGTTTCAATGGTGATTGCATAAGCAGGACACACCGCTTCACACAACTTACATCCAATACAACGCTCTTCACCATTCTCATAGCGACGCAAGGCATGAAGACCACGGAAACGTGGTGATAATGGGGTCTTCTCTTCAGGGTATTGAATCGTAATCTTTGGTTTAAACAGATAGCGGCCAGTAATAGACAGGCCCGTCAAGATGTCTTTAAGCATCAAGCTATCGAGAAATTGGGAAATTTTCTTAAACATAATTGATCAACTTATTTCCAAATATTCCAAGGGGAAACTACCCAAGCACCAACCACCACTACCCAAAATACAGAGATAGGAATAAAGATCTTCCAACCTAAACGCATAATTTGGTCATAGCGATAGCGCGGCAAAGTAGCGCGCAACCAAATAACGCAAGATAAGAGGAAAAATGTCTTAGCAAATAACCAGAAGAATCCTGGAATATCGCGCAAGATAGGTAAATCAACTATTGGCAACCAGCCCCCTAGGAACATGATGGCTGCAACAGCAGCAATCAAAATCATATTGGCATATTCAGCCAAGAAGAACATGGCAAATGACATACCTGAATACTCAACCATATGTCCCGCAACAATCTCCGATTCGCCTTCAACCACATCAAATGGATGGCGGTTTGTCTCTGCGACGCCTGAAATAAAGTAGATCAAGAACATAGGAAGCAATGGGAGCCAATTCCAGGAAAGGAAGTTCAGTCCCATATCAGCAAAAAGGCCCTGCTCTTGTGACGCCACAATTGTGCTTAAGTTCAATGAACCTGAAGTCAGTAGAACAGTGACTAATGCAAATCCCATGGCAATCTCATATGAAATCATTTGTGCAGAGGCACGCATTGCACCTAAGAATGGGTATTTAGAGTTTGATGACCAGCCGGCAAGAATCACACCATAGACACCAATAGAAGAAATTGCCATGATGTAAAGCAGCCCCGCGTTCACGTCAGCAAGAACCATCTTTGCTTGAAATGGAATCACCGCCCATGCTGCAAAGGCAGGCATGATCACCATAATCGGTGCAATAAAAAATAACACTTTAGAAGACCGAGCCGGAGAAATAATCTCTTTCATCAAGAGTTTTAATGCGTCAGCAATCGGCTGCAATAATCCTAAAGGGCCAACACGATTTGGTCCGAGACGAATATGCATCCAACCAATAAGCTTTCTTTCCCAGAGCGTTAAATAAGCTACGCAAGCAAACATCGGCAATACGATGATGACAATGCGAACCAATGCCCAAATCAGTGGCCATAAAGATCCAAAGATGGCCTGCCCTTGGGTGGTAATGAGGTTCAAGAAATGTTCCATCTTGTGCCTTAAATCTTACTCACAGTAATGGGGCCAAACATCGATCCCAACTTGGCACTAGCCATAGTGCCTGCCGATACTCTAACCGCTCCTGGTGCCAAGCTCACTTCTAATGTTGCGGGCATATCAATAAAATGGCTTCCCTGGCTTACGCGTACTGCATCACCCTCTTTTAAATCTAACTCTTCAAATAGCTGCTGATTTAGGCCTGCCTGATTACCGCGTTTGGCATCACGAGTGAGTTGTAATGCTGGTGAACGACGAACAATTTGATCGCCAGCATAAATATTGACGTCAGCAATACGCTCTAAAGCATTTGATGGGGCAAGGCTTCCATTAATAATAGAGTCACTTGTCGCTTTATTGCTTAAACGAGTGCAATAGTTTTCGTCCAGAGCCTCACCTAATACCTCTTCAGGCATATTAAATAAGAATCCATCTAAGCCCAAGAGACCGCCTAAAACACGCAGTACTTTCCAAGCTGGTCTAGAGTCGCCCAATGGCTTGACTGATGGTTGTACAGTTTGTGCTTGGCCCGCAACATTGACAAATGTTGACACTGTCTCAGTAAAAGTAGCAATTGGCAAAATGACATCTGCTAGCTCAAGGAGATCTGCGCTCTTGTAGGCACTCAATGCAATCACTGTATTGGCTTTTTCCAAGGCGGCACGAGCATGTACTGGATTTGGTAAGTCCGACTCTGGCTCGATGTTCATCAGCAATACTGCTTTACGATCGCCAGAAAGAACAGATTCAATACCCACACCATTTGCATTGACTAGTGAAGCACCAACTGCATTACCGCCTACTGGCAAGAAGCCTAAGGTTGCGCCTGTTTGGTCTGCAATAAATTGCGCCATGACATGCAAATCAGAAGCGTGTTGATGTGCAACTGCAGATGAACCAAGGAATACTGCTGTCGTAGAACCAGAAATTAAGTTATCTGCAATCTTCTGGGCTGCTAGTGAAATCGGTAAATTTACTGTTCCTATCGGAGCAGCAACGGATTTTGCTTTTGCAACTGCTAAAGCAACTTCACTTAATGTATTAAGCCATGCGCTTGGCACAGCAGCTATGCCAGAGTTTGGAATCAACCAATCATCTCCACCAGCATCAATGCGCATTACTTGTAAACCGCGTTTAGCCGCAGTCCGAATACGTGCCGCAATCACAGGTTGATCTTTACGCAAGAAACTACCAATAATCAATACGCGATCAAGCTCGCTTAACTTCGCAATTGACATACCTAGCCAGGGTGCGCTTGCAGCCCCTTTTATATCTGTCTGGCGTAGACGGGTTTCAACTTGATGTGAGCCTAAGCCACGCACCATTTTTTGTAAGAGATGCAATTCTTCAGTGCTCGAAATCGGGTGGGCTAATGCTCCAATTGACTCTGCACCACTTTCAGCGGCAATAGTCTTAAGTGAGTGAGCTACATAATCGAGCGCTGACTGCCAATCCGTCTCTAACCACTTGCCGCCCTGTTTCACCATTGGGGTAGTTAAACGATCTGCACTATTCAAACCCTCATAGGAAAAGCGATCGCGATCGCTAATCCAGCATTCATTAATTGCTTCATTTTCTAAAGCCACAACCCGCATCACTTTGTTTGCTTTAGTTTGTACGGTGGTATTTGCGCCTAAACTGTCATGTGGGCTAACTGAGCGCTTACGACCTAACTCCCAGGTACGCGCTGCATAACGAAATGGCTTGCTGGTTAAAGCGCCAACTGGACAGATATCGATCATATTTCCAGAAAGCTCTGAATCGACTGTTTGACCAACAAAAGTGGTAATTTCCGAATGTTCACCACGGTTGATCATGCCTAATTCCATTACGCCAGCCACTTCTTGGCCAAAACGAACGCAACGGGTGCAATGAATACAACGGGTCATCTCCTGCATGGAGATCAATGGGCCCACATTCTTATGAAATACCACACGCTTTTCTTCGTCGTAGCGTGAATTCGACTTACCATATCCCACTGCTAAGTCTTGTAACTGGCACTCACCACCTTGATCACAAATCGGACAATCTAGGGGATGATTAATCAGCAAGAATTCCATCACTGAACGTTGCGCTTCAACAGCTTTAGCAGAATGGGTAAATACCTTCATGCCTTGGGTCACTGGTGTAGCACAAGCAGGCAATGGTTTAGGAGCTTTCTCTACCTCGACCAAGCACATACGACAATTAGCAGCGATCGATAATTTCTTGTGATAACAGAAATGAGGCACATAAGTGCCGAGCTGATTCGCGGCGTGCATCACCATCGAACCTTGCGGAACCTCTACCACCTTGCCATCTAATTCGATTTCTACCATGCTCACTTTAAGATATCCCGTACTCAATAGCTTATAAAGGTTGTGCAGAATCTAAGCAGCGCTTATGTTCTACGTGATACGCAAATTCATCCATGTAATGCTTTAACATGCCACGGACTGGCATTGCAGCTGCATCACCTAGGGCACAAATCGTGCGACCCTGAATATTGGCAGCTACATCATTTAACAACTCTAGATCCTCAGGGCGACCATCGCCATGTTCAATACGATGCACAATGCGCCATAACCAACCTGTCCCCTCTCTACATGGTGTGCACTGACCACAGGACTCCTCGTGATAGAAATACGACAGGCGCTCTAAAGCACGAACCATACAGCGCGTATCGTTCATGACGATAACGGCACCAGATCCCAACATGGAACCTGCTTTAGCAATGCTGTCGTAATCCATGGTCAGATCCATCATTTGTGCGCCAGGCACGACAGGAGCAGATGAGCCACCAGGAATAACTGCTTTCAATGCTATGCCGTCACGCATGCCACCAGCAAGCTTTAAGAGCTCAGCAAATGGAGTACCCAAAGGTACTTCATAGTTACCAGGATGGACAACGTCGCCGGATACGGAGAAAATTTTGGTACCGCCATTATTAGGCTTACCGATATCTAAATAGGCTTGACCCCCAATTGCTAAGACAAACGGTACAGCAGCAAAAGTTTCCGTGTTATTGATAGTCGTTGGCTTGCCGTAGAGGCCAAAACTTGCTGGGAAAGGTGGCTTAAAGCGTGGCTGGCCTTTTTTACCCTCCAATGATTCCAGCAAAGCAGTTTCTTCACCACAAATGTAAGCACCCCAACCTGGAGAAGCATGTAATTGGAATGAAAACTCACTACCTAAAATTTTGTCACCCAAATATCCTGCAATACGTGCCTCTTCAAGAGCTTCTTCGAAACGTGAATACACTTCCCAGATCTCGCCGTGGATATAGTTGTAACCAACACTAATACCCATGGTATAGGCACCAATAATCATGCCTTCAATCAAAGCATGTGGGTTGTAACGCATGATGTCGCGATCTTTAAAAGTACCCGGCTCACCTTCATCGCTATTACAAACTAAATATTTTTGTCCTGGGAACTGACGTGGCATAAAACTCCACTTCAAACCTGTGGGGAAGCCTGCACCGCCACGACCACGGAGCGATGACGCTTTCAATTCGGCAATAATGGCATCAGGAGCCACTTTGTCATTGATCAAGCGACGTAACTGCTGATAACCACCACGGCTCTCATAGTCCTTTAAACGCCAATTATCACCATTTAATCCAGCAAGAATTAATGGCTTGATATGGCGATCGTGCAAGCTGGTCATGCTGACTTTCCTTCTGCACGTAGCTCACTTAATAATGAATCAATTTTTTCTTTGCTCATAAAACTACACATGCGTTTGTCATTTACAAGCATTACCGGGGAATCACCGCATGCACCCATGCACTCTCCCTCTTTTAGGGTAAATGTGCCACAAGGGGTAGTTTGGTTAAAGCCAATGCCTAGAGTTTCTTTTAGATAGTTAGCGGCAGTTTCACCATGCGTTAATTGGCATGGCAAATTAGTACAGATCACCAATTTGTACTTACCAATTTTCTTAGTGTTATACATATTGTAGAAAGTAGCGACTTCTTCAACTGCAATGGTTGGCATCTCTAAAATTTGGGCAATTGTTGCAATCACATCAGAAGACACCCAGCCCAGTTCAGTTTGGGCTGCAATTAAAGCAGCCATTACAGCTGATTGCTTTTGCTCTGGTGGATATTTGGCGACATTGCGGGCAATATCTGCCAGCGTTTTATCGGATAGTTGAAGAGTAGTTGTCATTAAATGATTCTGGCGCGCTCTGTTAGCGGTCAATCTCCCCAAATACAATATCTTGTGTACCAATGATCGTTACTGCATCAGCCAACATATGGCCACGTGACATTTCATCCATAGCCGATAGATGCACAAAGCCAGGAGCACGAATCTTCATACGGTATGGCTTATTAGCTCCATCAGAAATTAAGTAAATCCCAAACTCACCCTTAGGATGCTCAACAGCTGAGTAAGCTTCACCATTAGGCACATGCATACCCTCAGTAAAGAGTTTGAAATGGTGAATCAACTCTTCCATATTGGTTTTCATATCCACGCGCTTTGGTGGGGCAACTTTATGGTTATCGCTCATCACTGGTCCTGGGTTAGCCTTTAACCAAGCGATACATTGTTTAATGATGCGATTTGATTGGCGCATCTCTTCCATGCGGACTAAATAGCGATCATAAGAGTCGCCATTCACGCC
>Ga0208496_1000052_pt1 | contig 34606 bp, 37 predicted proteins | sample CryBogmetaGMA2M_FD_184552 | JGI IMG/M metagenome (GOLD analysis project Ga0208496, IMG submission 184552) | Freshwater microbial communities from Crystal Bog, Wisconsin, USA - MA2M (SPAdes) | ecosystem: Environmental > Aquatic > Freshwater > Lake | place: Crystal Bog, Wisconsin, USA | collected... | reverse complement strand
TGCTTACTATGATCTAGCCAAGAATCAACGCTTAGGAGTCACTGGTATCTATAGACAAGAGGCCTATCAGGCTGTTTCAACCACTACAGTGATGGCAACTTACACGATAGGTCTGTAAGAAGCTGAACGACTGCTTTGGGTCTTTAGCAGACTTTCGAGAGCTAATTACCAACCCTTAATCGAAGGCGCTTGAGGTGCCTGTCTCGGCACGTTAATAGTTGTGTTCACCTGAGGTGGTGATGGGGTTGCTGTATTAGTACCTTGATATACCCCAGCTGGAGAATAGTAATTAGTCTGGCCGTTATCAACTTGTGAAGACCCCATGTTCTGTCCCTGGGCGTTGTAAACGTTAGTCACTCCACTTGGGCTAGTTTGGCTATACCCCTGATACTGGCCTTGAGGCCCATAAATAGCCTGGCTAAATGCCGCGCCCATTGGAAAAACCATCAGTAGTACGGCAAAAATTCTCATTGGTAAGCCTCTATAAGGTTGGTCTAAATCAATAATTATTAAACTTAGTGTTATTGACGTTTTTGTAGGCCCGTAATGAGAGAATACACCCATGGATAGGTAAAGCCAAGTCGGATTATTTAAACGGCTATAGGCTGAAATTACTATAAATTCCTGTATATAAACTAATAAGTGCGCAATGACAAAATTAACACTAGCTAAGCTGGAAACGCGCCTAATGGCAGCTGCCGATATTTTGCGGGGCAAGATGGACGCATCAGAATATAAAACCTATATATTTGGGATGTTATTTTTAAAGCGATTAAATGACCAGTTTGCAGCTAAACGTAATTCATTAATTGCCGAAAATGCAGTAAGTAAACTTTCCCCAGCACTTCAAGCGCAGCGTCTTGAGCGTGCAGAGTTTTATGCTCCCCAATTTTTTGTACCTAAAGAGGCCAGATGGTCTTATGACTTGGACAATGGCGGCAAATCAGGAATTTTGTTTGCAACGGAAGATGTTGGTACTGTATTAAATAAATCCTTAGCTGCAATTGAGGAATCAAATGGCGAGCAACTCGGAGGGGTATTAACTGCATCCATTAACTTTAATGTCACAGGCGGAAATGATAAGAAGCGCCTGATGGATGACCAAAAGCTACGCGATTTAATTGGCGAGTTTGATAAGGTCGATTTGCGAGACGAAAACCTAGACTTCCCTGATGTTCTCGGCGCTGCGTATGAGTACCTAATTAAATATTTTGCTGACTCTGCTGGAAAAAAGGGCGGTGAGTTCTACACGCCATCGGAAGTTGTCCGCCTGTTAGTGCAGTTGCTTGAGCCGGTTGAAAAAATGCATATCTATGACCCTACTGTTGGGTCTGGAGGTATGTTAATCCAAGCTGCTAATTACGTAGAAGAAAAAGGCGGCGATAAGAACACTTTATTTCTAGCTGGCCAAGAAGACAATTCAGCTACTTGGGCAATATGCAAAATGAACATGATTTTGCACGGCATAGTTAATTCAGATATTCGAAATGAGGACACCCTTAAGCAACCTTTGCACCTGAACCCGAATGGGGGCTTGAGAACGTTTGATAGGGTATTGGCTAATCCTCCTTTTTCAATGAAGGCGCCAGGCGAGTCGGAGGTTCAGTTGCCAGGCCGCTTTGATATATTTATTCCAAAGGGTTCAAAAAAAGCAGACTTTATGTTCTTGCAGCATATGGTTGCTTCATTAAATGACCGGGGGAAAGCTGCGGTTATCATGCCTCATGGTGTTTTATTCCGAGGAAGCCAAGAAAGGGAATATAGAAAAATCCTTTTAAATAAAGGCTATCTTGAAGCCGTTATAGGTTTACCAATGGGCCTCTTTTATGGAACTGGCATTCCCGCTTGTGTTCTGGTTATTAATAAACAAGACACAACAAAACGTAAATCGGTTTTCTTTATTAATGCCGATAGAGACTTTAAAGAAGGCAAGAACCAAAATTCTTTGCGTCCTGAGGATGTCGAAAAGATTTCTCATGTGTTTAACAAGCGTATTGAGCGGCCTGGTTATTCTAGAATCGTTTCAGTTGATGAATTGGCGGCGGAAGACTACAACCTCAATATCCGTCGTTATGTGGACAATACACCGCCACCCGAGAGGCAAGACGTCAGGGCGCATATTCATGGCGGCGTTCCGCAAATTGAAATCAATGAACTTCAAGCGGGTGCTCTTAAGCACTATCCTGGCCTAATTGAACTCTTTGTTAAAAAAGATAAGCCTGACTATCAACAATTTACAGATTTAGCTAAAGATAAAGAGTCAATCAAAACTGCGGTTGAGTCTTTTTCAGGCATCCAAGATATTGAAAATAAATATAGGACTGCACTTGAATCTTGGTTTAAAAAGGCAACGACTAAGATTGACGGAATTGCTAAACAAGGTAAATTATCAGCCTTTGACCTTCGTCGCCAATTTTCTGATGAGTTACTAAAATCGTTGAAACCACTCGAAGTTTTGGATGAATTCCAGATTTTGGGTTCTTATGCGGATTTTTCTAAAGTCATTACTGATGATTTGGCATCTATTGCAGCCGGTGGTTATGACAATCGCTTGGTTCCTGATGATGAAATTCTCATCACAACAAGGCCGGATATTCTCGAAAAAACCAAAGAGATGGCATCGCGTATTGCTGACCTTGAGGCGATATTTCAAGAACTCAAAGAGGCGGAAGAGGATGATGTAGAACCTCGCGACTCCGGCGCTCTTCCAAAAGCCCTTCTGGATGAGCTTAAGGAGACCAAGAAGGATTTGGATAAATCATTTAAGGTAGCTAAAAAAGCTAATGATGCAACCAAAATGGTAAGCATTCAAGAGCGACTTGATGAAATTACACCTCAATTGAATGGTCATCAAGCCCTAGATAAGGAGTTAAAAGAGCTTAGGAAAAATATCAAAGAATTCAATCTTTCTAAAGAAAAGTTGATTGAAGAGTTGCGCGCTGACGTTACCCCTGAACAAGCTAGGAAAAATGTGATTAAACGTTGGGAATATGCTTTAGTAGAGGCCTATTTCCTAAGGCTGAAAACCGCAAAAATTGTGGCAGAGGAATCTATTGTTAATTTGCAAAGTAAATATTTAATCACGCTTCAAGGTATTGAGCAAAAGCGTACTTTCGAGGCTAATAGGCTATCTCAATTCCTCGCGGGGTTGGGTTATGAGTGAAATGTTGTCGATTAATGAAATTGCTAAGGGCGGACTATTTACGGATGGGGATTGGATTGAATTGCCTCATATAAGCGACAGGGGGATTAGACTGATTCAGACCGGAAATATTGGAGTGGGTAAGTTTATCAATAAGAATAAAAACTATATTTATGAAGATAGTTTTACTAAGCTAAATTGTAAAGAGGTACTTCCTGGCGACATATTAATTTGTAGGCTTGCTGAGCCACCGGGAAGAGCATGCATAGCGCCGAACCTAGGTGAAAAAATGATTACATCTGTCGATGTAGCAATACTAAGACTATCAAATAATGCTATATCCAAAGAATTCTTAACTTACTACTTGAATTTGCCTGAGCAATTAAATGCAGTCGATATTCTTAGTGCTGGCTCAACAAGGAAAAGAATAAGCAGGAAGAATCTTGGGGCAATGAAACTTTTGATACCCGATTTTTCTATTCAAATAAAAATTTCACAAATTTTAAAATCTCTTGATGAAAAAATTGAAGCAACAGAAGGATTGATTGAAAAGAAAAAGTCCATTAAAAGAGGTTTAGTCCAAGATTTAATTTCTACTAAAAAATACGATAAATCCTTAGAGGATGTTGTTGATATTCTCGATAACCTACGTATTCCAGTTAATGATGAAGAGCGTCAGCGACGCGGTGGTGACGTACCTTATTACGGAGCAAATGGTCTGCAGGGGTTCATTGATAAACCGCTATTTAATGAGCCGCTAATATTAATAGCTGAAGATGGTGGTAACTTTGAACAATTTTCTGAAAGACCAATTGCCTATAGAATCTCCGGTCCATCTTGGGTTAATAATCACGCTCATATACTAAGAGCTAAAAACTATAATCAAGATTATTTATTCTATGTTCTTGAGCACATGAACATATTAAGTTTAATAAGCGGCGGCACTAGGGCAAAGTTGAACCAGGGTGAGTTAAAAAAAATAAAAGTCCCTTCAATTGGTATTAATGAACAGAAGCCCGTTGCAGATTTGATAAATTTGATTGTTGATGAAATCAATAGCATATTAATTTTGAAAGATAAATTAATTACTCAAAAACAAGGTCTAATGCAGGACTTAATTTCAGGGCGGGTAAGCGTAAATTAGAAGTAATAGTTGCTATGGAGGTGGCAACATTCCAATTAAAGAAGGTTAAAGATGTCCGAATACACCGAAGTAGAAAAGCCACTCCTAAAGCAATTAGAAGCACTTGGTTGGAAAGTTATCGACCAAGGCGAAGGTATTCCTGAGGACCCGACAAAGAGTCTTCGTGAGACATTTCGCCAGTTTTATTTACCCGAAGTACTTGCTAGAAAGTTAAAGGATTTAAATCCTTGGATGAACCCGGCTCAAATTGAGACCTGGGCAAAAAAAGCCGTATTTATCAGCCAACATTCTTTAATTGATAGGAATGAAAAAGCTTACGAGTGGCTTATTGAGCCACCTATGGAGCGAGATGAATCGACTCGCGAGGATAAGCCAGTTTGGCTAGTCGACTTTAAAGATTTTAATAAGAATGAATTCATTGCTATCAACCAATTCAGAATGGAAGTTCCTGGGACAACAAAGGGAATTCGTCCTGACACTATACTATTTATCAATGGCCTAGCATTTGTCGTTATTGAGTCAAAGCAGCCAATTGCTGGAACAAATCCAGTTGAAGATGCAATTGAGCAAATATTACGCTACTCCAATCAACGCTCTGCTGATAAAGCAGGTCTTAAAGAAGGTTGTGAGGATTTATTTCTGTATAACGCATTCAATATCGCCACTTGCCGAGAAAATGCCATGTTTGGTGCAGTTTGTGCAACTAGCCGTCATTACTATAAATGGACCGACCCCTATCCCCTTGATAAAGGCGCCATGAATGCGCAAGAAGTCATTGTGCAGTCTATGTGCGAGCCTAAACGTCTTTTAGACTTGATTGAAAACTTTTCTGCAATCGTTGAAGAAGATGACTTTAAGTTCAGGGTTGTAGCTAGGCATCAACAATACCGCGCTGTAATGAAAGCTATTGACCGCCTTAGAACTGAAAAAGGATTAGATAGAAGCGGCATCTTTTGGCATACAACTGGCTCTGGAAAATCTATCACCATGATGTTTTTAGTGAGAAAGCTACGTAAGCTCGATGATTTAAAGGACTTCAAGGTCATCATTGTGGTGGACCGGACAGATTTAGAAGACCAGCTTGTCAATACCGCTAAAGTAGCGCATGAGACAGTGACCAATGTCTCTTCAAAAAATGAATTAGATAAGCTATCAACGCCAACGCCGAATCTAAATCTACTTATGGTTCATAAATTTGGTGATAACAAAGTCCATCAAGGAATCCGCTCAACCTTGGGCTTGCCTGAAGTTGCAACTTATCAGGCATTTGGCGAGATTAATACTTCAGACCGAATCATTGTGATTGTTGATGAAGCGCATAGAACTCAAAACTCTAGTCTTGGAAATAATTTAGCAGCAGGCTTCCCGAATGCAGTAAGGTATGGATTTACTGGTACGCCACTCGTTGGCAAAACAAGAAGGACAACCAGTCGTTTCGGTTCTTATTTGGACGTGTATACACCACGTGAATCTATTGAAGATGGCACGACTGTGCCCCTCAAATATCTTGGAAAGACCGTCAATTCATCTGTTGCTGGTCGTATTGGACTCAAAAAAGAGTTTGATAACCTTGTTTCCGGCTTAGATAATGAAACCAGAAATAGGATTGTTCAAAAATACGGCAATATGGACGCCTATCTTGAAGCTCCGGAGAGAATTTCTGAGATAGCTAAAGATATTGTTGACCATTATGTGGAATCAATATTCCCCAATAGATTTAAAGCTCAAATCATTACATCCTCTAAATTAGCAGCCTATAACTACCGAATGGCTATTGATATAGCAATTGCTGCAAAGGCACAGGAACTATCTGCTCTAGGAGAGGCTGAAAAGTCTGAGCAAGTATCCCGGTTGCTTTCTGCTGTGGTTGTATCGTCTGATGGAACAAATGAAGATGCCCGAATTCTAACTGAGCGAAAACGCTCTAGGGAGATGGACGCGCTTAAAAACTTTAAAAAGAAATTCAATACCGATGAGCCTGAGACATATTTATCTTTCCTGATTGTGTGCGATATGCTCACCACCGGATTTGATGCCCCAATTGAGCAAGTTCTTTATTTAGATAAAAATCTTAAAGAGCACACATTACTGCAGGCCATTGCACGGGCTAATCGAGTTATGGAAGGCAAGACTTATGGTTTAGTTGTTGATTACATGGGTGTTTTAGCTAATCTCTCTGAAGCTTTGGCTATGTATGAGGAAGAGGCTAAACAGGACATTATGGAGGGTATAAAGAGCGTTGAATCTGATATTCCTTTGGCGCAATCTAGGCTGAATCTTATCGTTCAATTCTTCAATCGAAAGAATATTAAAGGTGTTTCAGAATTTTTGAATCAAAATGATAGTTCTATTGATGCCCAATCAGTTCAGGAGCTAATGGTTCAAGCTATTGAAGTCAAATCTGACAGAGATGGTTTTAATGTTTTAGCTAGAAATTTTTTCCAATCAGTTGATTTATTATTGCCCAGCATGGTGGCTAACGAGTTTATGCCTGCAACAAGACGCTTAGGTACGGTTATTGCCTTAGCTCGCGAGCGTTATAGGGAAGATATGACATCAATTACTTGGGCTGGAGCTAAAGTTAAAGAATTGATTGATAAGCACATCCACTCGGTAGGCGTAGAAGTGGCCATTGAGCCGGTAGATATTCTTTCGGACGCATTCACAGAGCAATTGGACCGCCAACCTGGTAAAAGCGCTCAAGCAGCAACTATGAAACATGCAATTACACACCGTGCTCGAATCGGTATCGATAATGACCCTGGTTTTTATAAACCTCTCTTAGAGAAGGTCGAGGAGTTAATTAATAAGTACAACGATAATTGGGACGAGTTAATTAAGAATTTCGAGGATTTAATTGACCAAATACGTCAACATGAGCAAAACGTTTTATCTGGCCAGGTTGACCCAATTGATGCTGCCTTAGCTCTGGAGATGGGGGTTAATTTAGCGGAAGCCTCTCCAGAGAAGCAAGCAGAATTTAAGGATATCAAGAATCGGCTTACTGAGATAGCGAAATCTGTTGCGGGATTTCAGGCTGACCCCTCGGCCAATAGTATGTTTCGAAAAGAGATAGTAGCCAAATCTTGCGATAATTTAGCAGCAGCTGGATTGATTGATAGTTTTGAGCAGGGGGAAAAGCTGGTTTATCAGTTCTTAAAGTTCTATGTCCAAAGAAAAACTTAGCCAAGTCCTAGTATTTGAAGATTTTTCTACTACGTTGAGGCGTAGTAAAAGAAAGGATATTGAAATTCAGATTAAGGCTGATAATGCCGTAGTCGTTTTTGCTCCCATTGCTGCAAAACTAGACCAGATAAAGTTACTGGTTAACCAACGACTGCAATGGATTCAATCTAAGCGCCTAACTCGCTCCTTAACCTTGCAAAAGAACAAGAAAGAGTATGTACCAGGCGAGTCTTTTCTCTTGTTTGGCGAGAACTATTCTCTTGAGATTAAAAATCATGGAAAGCAGTCTAATCTTGTACATGATGGCAAAAGGTTTCAGCTAAAACCCCAAGCCACTAAAGATGGTGAAAAGTGGTTTGTTTCTTTTTATAAGAAAGCGGCCAAAGATGCGCTTATCCCAAGGGCTGAGAGCCTTGCTAAGAAGCTTGGATATAAGGCAAGTCAGATTAGAGTTATGGAGCTTGGCGCTAGATGGGGCTCTTGCTCAAGTGCCAAGCGGATTAACCTGAATTGGCGCTTAGCGATGCTGCCAAAGCATATTGCTGACTATGTGATTATTCATGAGTTGACGCATACTGAAGAAGTGGGCCATAAGGATAAATTCTGGAAGAGAGTAGAGCTTGCGATGCCCAACTATCGTGATGTCGAGCGTTGGTTGGTAAAAAATGGTCATAAAGTAGTTTTATAGTCGGGGCTCACAAAATGCTATGTGTATTTAGGTCTTCGATAATGTCGCAAGTATCGCCTCGGCTAGTTGGTCTGGTTTAGATAAATCCAAGCGTTGGTAGTGCTTACTGGCACGTCCTCTGGTTTTCACCTGATGGGTAAACATATCAAGATAGTTGCCAATATCGGCTAGATACCTGAACATAGCATCTTGCTGGGATGTTCTTTCTACAGCCTCCTTAGTAAAGTTACCGTGCTTGGTATTGGCCTTTTTAATAGCCTCTATACCCTTTTCGCTACGAGGACCTGTAGAGGCTCCTGCATGCCATTTGCACCGAGCTTGCTGGGATGATTTTGAGGCGGTCTTGAGGGCAGGGTGATTACATTGCTTCTGAGTCCTTTGACTAAATCCAACGCACCTACGGCAAGTAATGCGACCCCCCGCTGTGGTCATGAAGAGTTCTGGGTTTTGTATCTTATTCATTGTTACACCATGTATAGACGGTCAAACAAGCAGTGGAAATTTTCATTAGGCATAAGTCATAGCCGGCACTAGGTTAAATTGCAAAGATTCCATACCCTCAGAATGCTGGATACTTAATAGTCTTAAAATACTAGTAATAGTCAGAATACTAGGGAAACTAAATAGATATAAAGGTCTTAGTACTCCTGCTATTTCTATATTGGCTCTAAGAAGCTGTGCACTAGGGACTTGGGTTTTCTGTTTACCCAGTGTTACGAGTCTCCCTAGTTTGCTTAGTATTTTGAGAGTTCTCGGGATTTTAGTTTCCCGAGTTTCCTGTTTTATGGGGGTGCCAGCACTTCTCATTTCTCATCTCCGAAAGCTTCCTCTAGTACAGCATTAAGCTCTTGGATTGTTGGAGGCTGTAGTGAATAAATAGTGGCATTCTTATCTCCCCCTCCAATTTGTGCGTATATAGAAGAGTGGGGTCCTCTAGAAAATTCATCCAAGAACCTAAGTAGGCGGTTTTTCCCAAGACCTGTTTTATCTTTTATGAATTCAGCAATAGCTACTTTAGTGTTGATGCCAGTTGCAATAGCCTCTTTGGCGTATTTCAAAGCTTGCTGGCGTTCCTTATCGAGTATTTGCACTACTTCTTCTGGCTCTTCCACGCTTCTATCTGAAAGATTGATAAAAAATGACCGTGGCTTGAAATCCGCCCTTATTTTATCGGGCTGTGTAGTTATCTCTAGACGATTCGTACCTTCGTTCTTTACTGAATTTAGGTATATCAAATTATCAACGTCATTTCGAAGGTCGGCTGTGCCCTCATAGACTTGTTTACCATCTTCACCCCGATACTTATTCGAATGCCCAAGAAGAATGACAGTTGCGCCTTTTACCGTTAGCTTTCGGAGTAATTTATAGAATTCCTTGGCATCTGATTTTTGAATTACTTCAGTGAATTTTTTAAGGGTATCCATAATAAATACTGAATTCGACATATCTACATCATTGTTTGCTGCCTCCTTAAATAGAGCCACTACTTGCTCTGGACTACCGCCTCGTTTTGCATCTGGCGCTATTACTTTGTAGCCATGTATTTGTGCATGAGCAAAGTGGGATTTCAGGTCTCCAGGGCCAGCATCGGCATTTACATACCAAACATCAAACCCTTGCTCGGTTATTTTTGCTGCTTGATGGACCATTAGGGCAGTTTTCCCTCCATTAGCCTCTGCGATAAGGGCATGGAGATGTCCACGAACAATAAGATTGGGAATAATAAAGGTAGCTTCTTCCATAGATTTCACATCCTCAATATCAAGAGTTAGGCAGGTAAAAAGACTCTCTAGTGTCTTAGCAGTTTTTTTAGCCCCGGCTTCATTACCTGCTTTAATTTCAGGAGGCAGAGCTTGTGGCACTACTTTTGCGCTAGCTAATATGCCTCTTCCCAAAACATCAGCTAAAGAGCCGTCTACCAAAATTAGTTTTGGCATGGAGAGGTAGTTTCCGCTCCTATCTTTTTGCCCTCGAAGGTAGAGAAGGGTCTTTAAAGGAAAATTGGACTCATTCAATGTATAGAGGCCTGTATCCCAGATAGACTCAAATTCGCTTTCTGCCTTACCCTCATTTACTTCCCAGCACCAATGAGTTTGTGACCAATCTAGGATATCTTTGTAAAATCTATCGTTGTAAATATCGTTATGTGGTGTAAACCTTGCCCCAAGCATGACGCTCTTATACCAAGATTCCCTGCTTACTTTCTCTGGGCTTTCATCCTCAACTGTTAAATCGCCTTTTGTAAGCTCATTAATAACAGTCTTATAACTATCATCATCAAATTGCCAACACCATGACCATTCACTGCCTAGGTTAAGCATTTCCTCATAAGCTTCTTGAGCTAGATTGCTAGGCTTTCCATTAGTATCGGCTAGAGCTTTACCCCATTTTTGTTTTGCTGTCTTAAATCTATCTAGAACTTGCTGTTGCTCGCTAATTGAATAAGAACCCCATGCCTTGTTAACAGCTCGCTTTTGCTTACGGGTGATACGTTCGGGTGCAGCCTTTAGCACTGCATCTACATCCAAAGGGGCTTCAGAAGTAATCCTATAAATTCTGTCTTCATTTAGCATTTGCTGAAAAGCTTTCTTACCCTTAAATACTGGCAAATAGACTGGCTGACTACCTCTGTAAACTGAAATATCAAAGTTAATGGCCTGCTCACTATGGCCAGCCTCAATGGCAGCCTCTTCTATTTGTGCTTGCAGAGCAGAGCCCAGCACCGTTCCTTCTTGATAATTAACTAAACGGTCAAGCTCAAAGACCAGTCGTGCTCGGGGCAACAATAGGGTGGAGCTAGAAGTTTCATACCAAAATACATTCACCTCTAGGTCTCTAATCCACTGACGTAACCAAGTCCATATCTCTGGCTTTTCGAATCCATCCAAATCCATTGAGAGAATGCGTCTCGGTAGCGTATGGGTTTTCAGACGCCAGTAGTTTTCCTCTGGATAGTCTTTAATCCTATCGTGATGACCATAACTCATTGCCGCACAAAAAAAGTTCCCGCCTTTTTCTTTAGAGTGGTTATCAACCATCCACTGGACTAAATCTTTGAAGTCATCGGCCTCTAGCTGTTCGGGACTGTTATCAGTTTCTCCATTGCCGAAAGAAAATTTAATCATTAGCTAACCCCTCGTTCTCTAGGAGATTTGTATTGCTTGGGTCGCTGAGATGGAGAGTTATAAATCTTCAATTCCTCTAATGCGGGCTTAACAACTTCACTGTCCTTTGAAAGCTCGTATTTAGCAATTTCTTTAATTAGTTTGGGTAGAACATTAGCCATGCAATCGCTAATGACTATTTTTCTATCATGTATAACGCAGGCCCAAATTGCTCCGGTCCAATCATCATCCAAATAGCTACTTTCAGATAAAGCTCTCCACGCTAACTTTAAAGTCTCTTTTTCTAGTTCGGGACTCATATAGACGCCTCTTTAGAATTGTGCTGGGCTTCTATCCAATTGACCACTTCTTGTAATTTCCATACCTTGACAGTTGCCGATAAGGTAATCGGCTTAGGAAATTTAGATTGAGCCACCCATAAATTTATAGATGATTTGGCCAGGGTGGTAATTGCGCTAACTTCTTCAATTCTTATCAACTGGCATCTCTGTACCAAGTCGTGTTTAAACGAGTTTAGTAATTCTTTTGTGTCTGAAATATTTGTACTGATTGCATCCATATTGACTCCTTTTGAATAAGAGTCAATTAGGAACCTTTGTTACCTATAAGAAAACGCATGAAAGGTTTGATGCGGGTTAGTCATGTACTAGATTGTCAAATTCATTATTTTTCCACCATTTCTTCCATACATCATAAGTACGATTTTCTACTGTCAATTCTGGAAGCTTTTTAGAAGTACGTTTGATATTAAAGTCATCAAGCCCCCTTGAAAAGGCATCCCATGAAGGAAACTTATTTGGATGCTTTATTTGATGTTTGATAACTTCTTGTCGAAAATATTCACGCTCTTCATATTTTTTTGTGCGTCCAGGGATTCTTTTTAAGTCCGCTATTGAAGTATCTATCATGCGGTATTGGTCAATAAAATGAATAACTCCTAGCCCAAGCTCATAAATAGCAGCCTTAAGCGTTGGGTCTACCGTATCTTCTGGAATTTGTAAGCAGACGCCTCTAAAATCCATTAGGTCAGCCTCTAACTGATTTACCAAGCGCACCTTGAATTCTGCGTTGCTAAAATCTTTTTTCTTTGTTGCCATTGTGTATTCCTGCTAATACACCTGCAATTAAACTACGCCAAGGAGAGCAGGGTTCTCCTTTTTCGCCCCGTCAGGCTAGGCGTAGTTGTTTAGTTTACGCAGCTTTTTGCGTCGGAAGGTTGATTACATTTCCCCAGTGCCCAGTTTGGCAATAGGATTCCCAATCGACTGCTAGCCGTTTTCTTCGCTCAAGCAAGTCGCCCCGGCGATAGGCTGCCTCTACCTGACTAGCTACAGTATGAGCTAATGCCTTCTCTGCAACCTCATGTGAATGGTCTGTCTCCTCTGCCACCCAATCCCGAAAAGTTGACCTAAAACCATGAATGGTGACATCTTTTTGAAGTTTTTTTAGTAGATTAGCCATTGCTACATTATTCAGTGGTTTTTTATTTTTCGAGAAGAGATAGGGACTTTCAGGGTCGATTGATTTAGCAACCGCAATTAACTCTAAGGAGCGTTTTCCTAGTGGTACGCGATGCTCTTTTTTAATCTTCATTCTTGCTGCCGGAATAATCCACAGAGCATCTGTCACTTCTTCTCTTAAGCCGAATCTGACCTCACCAGTGCGACTTGCATTGAGTATGAGAAATTCTAGCGCAAGGGCGGTTACGGAATCACACTCTTTTAATTCGCTAATGAAGGCTGGAAGTTCCTTATAGGGCAATGCCTTGTGGTGTTTGACTGGAGCAACCTTAGATGGCTTTTGTAGGATAGTCTCTAAGTGCCCTCGCCAAAGAGCTGGGTTAAGTCCAGAGCGAAGTTTTCTGGTTGTTGCTGATGCCAGTACCCATTCAATCCTAGCTCGTAGTCTTGATGCCGTCTCTGTCTTTGTAGTCCATATGGGCTCTAGTATATTCAGGATATGTTCAGTATCCACTTCATTAATAGGTAAGTCGCCAATGACGTTAAAGGCGTAGTCACGAAGCGTATTAATCCACTGATTGCTATGCTTTTTATTTATCCATTCCAATCTCTTGAGCTCGTGACAGGCGAGGGCGTACTCTTTGAACGTTGGTAATGTTGCCGCCGCCTTAATCGGTTCCTTTAAAACCTTTTTTTTTGATTTCGGGTTTATGCCCTGATTTACCTTATTCCGTGCCTCAATAGCTCTTTTTCTGGCTTCCTTCAAACTTATTTCTGGATATGCCCCAAGACTTAGGTCGTGCCGCTTATCGTCAAAAAAGTATCTAAAAGCCCAGTACTTCTGTAAGCTAAGCTTGACTTGAAGGTTTAAACCTTTTGTTTCACTGTCTGTGTATCGACCTGCCTTACTGATATTCTTGATAAATAAATCCGTGAGTGTATTTTTCATTACGCTTCCTTAGCAAAATTCCCCACATTTTTCCCCACGCAATTGTGGTGATTTGCCATGTGAGGCGTTAGCAAGCAATGTAATTTCTTGGTGCTAAAACTACTACGCAGTAAAGGTTTGATGCGATTTCCCCCTTTTAGATAGGGGTGGTTTTACTGGTAAGAGTTATTAACATCTGCCAATAACTAACAAAGCCCAACAGCAACCCATTTTGGTCTCGTCTCCGCCACATTACTATATAAATCAGTGACTTAGACTTCGTGATTTATATGAGTACCATCCTACCCTCTAAAAGATCAGCTCTTTTACGGTTTTTATACCTATTATTGGGTCTATGTCAGATCCAGAAAGAGTCCGAGGGGCTTACCCTAGGTTTGGATTGAATAGCCCATTAATCATTTGACCAATATCAAATAAATTGGCATTCTAATTGCAACAAATCTCATGCTTCTGCGTATTTGGTATTAAACGTCTTGCCTGAGAATTGGAGCGGGGAAAATATAGGGCAAAGACATCCGTTAAACCCAGTTGCACTGTGATGCTAGCCCCATAATAACTAGACTTAATGGTATGCCGGTCTGCTGATAGGTATATGAAATTAATCGATGTATTTCTAAAATATGGGATGGGATGAGACTATGAAAATATCAAAAGTTTTAATTGTCGGTGTTGTATTGGCAATAGTTGCCTATTTTGTAATGAATAGCATGAAAAGCGGTACAGGACCTGATGGCGCTAAACAGGGATGGTTCTCCAAGCTCGATGCTAACGGTGACGGAAAACTATCGCCAGAAGAGCTCAAAGCCATTGACACCAATGGTGACGGAAAAATATCTGCCGACGAGGCTAAAGCCTATGGCATACCTGAAGGGCACTTCAAAAAATTGGATGTTAATGGAGACGGGTATATCACTCAAGATGAAATGAAAACATATGGCGGTTAAAACTTCTTAAAGCTATACGAGTTAGGTGGAGTGCCTAACTGATAACTAATCTATAGGGATCATGTTGTAGATGTGATTGGGCGCGAAGACTTCAAAATGTATGTGACTTTATTTATTGATGATCTAGCGCCCAATACTCCGTATGGTTGTAGTAACAGCCTTCTTTCCAATCCTAGGAATGTCATTCGAAAAGAGTTTTATTGTGGTTAAGATGGAAGATAAGTTTGTCAATTTTCACTGGTTACTAATCAAAGCAAAGCCCAGGCTCTTATACGCCATTATTGTGGGCGTCGCCGCCTTCTTTCTTCTTCATGGGCATTACCTTTCAACCCGGTTTTTAATGGCCTGGAGTGCGGCTTCTGCAACGTATCTCATTTTGGTGTTTGTGATGATGCAGTATTTCAATAGAAGAAAAATATCCCATCTGAGTGCGCGTCAAGATGATGGTCAGTTGCTGATCTATATTATTTCTTTGTTAGCCAGCGGCGTCAGTTTGGTTGCTATTTTTATTCACGTGGGCAGCGTAGCTGAAATCCCAATGAAGGAACGGGTACTTGGGGTTTTGATGACGGGGATTACCTTTGCTATTTCCTGGATGGTTCTGCACACAGCTTATGCTTTGCACTATGCCCATGCTTATTACGCTAATTTAAAAGAGGTGCCTGAACTCCCTCCATTAATCTTTATGGGTACTAGAAACCCAGCCTACTCAGATTTTTTTCATTTCTCTGTGGTGATCGGCATGACTTGCCAAACTGCCGATATCATTATTGTTGAACCAAAAATTCGAAACTTAGTTACTACACATAGTCTTTTATCTTTTGTATTTAATGCAACCCTCTTGGGTCTTACGATGAGTATTGTGGGTGGACTCTTGTCGTAGTAATACTTCCTTACCCTAGTTTTGATTATCTTCGCTTTAAAGGAAATTATTTTATGGATCAAATAGAGATCATTCGGGGCGTTAGCGATGTGATGGATGCAATAGGAGTCTCTGTTGTGTCCATCGGTGTTCTTTGGGGCTTATTATCTTTTGCCAAAGCATTGGTTACCGAGTCATCGGATGTCGCATACAAAACGTTTCGCGTTCAAATTGTCCGGTCATTAATACTAGGTCTGGAGATATTGGTTGCTGGGGATGTGATTCGAACAGTAGCAATTAGTCCGACCCTAACCAGCGTTGCAGTTTTAGGCGCGATTGTCCTAATTCGCTGTTTTTTAAGCTGGTCCTTAACTTTGGAAATCGATGGTCGCTGGCCATGGCAGCCCCCTAGAAATGGGTGATTAAGCTATTCAATTCATTTCCTGGATTGATTTAGGGGGGCTAAATCCCCATAAAGCAGGGTTGCTAAGAATTGATTGAGAGTCGTAATTAATTTAAAAGCTAGTAAATTCAATGAGTTGCTGGCTTTTATGTTGTTTATTTTTCCTATAAGTTTAATTATTTATCTATTTTTTATAAATATATGTTGCAATGCCGCATATTTCTGCTTAAAATGGTGCATCGCAATAAAATTTAACAATTTACTTAAGTTAGGAAAAATATCATGTTTCAAAACCAATTAAACGACCAGTACGCTACAGCACAAGCTAAAGCGATCGAAACAGCTAAACACTTAGCTCAAGTAGCTGTTGAGAGTGCACAAGAATTAGCTGAAATCAACCAAGCTGCTGCTAAGGATGCTTTAGTTGTTGCTCAAGATACAAGCACACAATTGTTGGCTATTAAAGACCCACAAGAATTGGCTAAATTAGCCCAGCCTGAAGCTGCTCAAGAAGTTGCTAAGTACGCTGCTGCATACCAAGCTAAAGTAAACAAAGTAGTTCGTAACGGTAACAAAGAAGTTGCTCAAGTAGTTGACGCTTCTATCGATGATGCACGTGCTGATTTGGTTAAGTTCGTTAAAGAAGCTACTAAGTCTGCTCCTGCTGGTTCTGAGGCATTTGTATCTGCATTCAAAACTGCATTTGATTCTTCAATTCAGCAATTTGACCAAGTTCGCGCTACAGCTACTGATGCTTTCGCAAACTTTGAGAAAAGTGTTGATGCTGCATTGGCAAACATTCAGGGCCAATACGGTGTTGCTAAGCCTGCTGCAAAAACAACCCGTAAAGCTGCTTAATTCAGTTTTACTCTAGTTGTCAAAAAAGCCACCTTCGGGTGGCTTTTTTATTATCCATTCCCAGATCTGGTGGGCTATCGGTTAAATTAAAAAAAGGGGCTATTAGCCCCTTTATGTATATGACTCTGCAAGAATACGGCTTATCCATTAATAGTTAGTGCCATCGACTGCCTTTAAGTAGCCTTTGATGTATTGCGATGGAACAAAGACATCTGTTTTTATGCCTGCTTTAGAGGAGACGGTGAGTTGGAACCCATTTTTTACCCGGTCCTTTAAGAAGGCATCGGTTAGCTGAATAGATAGCAATTCTTTAAAGATGCATCCTCTGTCTTCACATACGCCAGCATCTCTTGAGATAACCTTAAATGAGGTGGCGGGGCTGGTCTCCAAAACTGCTGAATCGTAATAACGCCATTGGGTGTAATAGGTCAGCATGACAACGAGCTCATAAGATTTAACGCCATCCGCAGACTGAGTACTTCTTAAGTTAAACATCTCATACGTATTGCTGGCATCCATCGTATTGATAGGGGGGCCAACATAGGTCTTTTGTCCGGCAACCGCACTTGAACTAACCATCGTTGCTTGATAGACATCATTCACCTCCCAGGCACTAACTACCCTGTCGTTATTGTTGCAGGCGATTAGCCCAATGCTCACCAATAGTAAGAAAACAATGCGATACATTTTTAGCTCCTTTTGACCTTTTGAATCATACCTTGTCTACCTTAAACCTTCTGTTTTAGCCCAATTCTGGGCATTAATGGCCCGTCTTTTTCTGAAGTGGGCTGGTTTTTTCAATCTAGGTGTTTTTCCTATATAAATATACTTCACAACTTCACAACTTCTGTAGTATAGTAACTTTATTAGGAGGTTAGATGAAGAGACAAATACCGAAAACACATCAAGCTTTGGAATGGGTAGGGAAGGGGATGACGGCAGCTCAAGCAGCAAGAAAGATGGAAATTTCAGAATCAAGTGTTTATGCCGCCCTCAGAAAAACGAAGGCAAAAGATTTGGGATGCTGTCCTACATGTGGTCACAAAATAAGGAACTAAAATGAAAAAAACGTTATTAGCCGCTGTATCAATCTCCGTTGCAGCATTTGCCTATGCAAATACAAAACCATCAGATTCATCTGAGTTGGTCAACCAGCAATGCAAAATTTCTGCTGAGGCCGTTTCAACCCTCAAGGGTTTGCGTTATGGAAATGCCTCTATTCGGAAAGACGTATCTAGTCTCATTAACAATCATTTAAAGACGCCAGAAAATCGTGAAGTAGCTCAGAAGGCCCTCAACCTGATGGTGGATGACAAGTCTGTTGACGTTGCAACGCTAGAGAGTAAATATTGCTCATAAGATTAGCGTCTTAAAGCACATTTACCGTGTTATCGATTGCAGAGTGTCCCGACTGTGGAAACATACGGCCATTATTTGATCAATGTCCGCATTGTGGATCGTTAAATATCCCCGTTCTTAGTTCGGATACTGTTGAGATCAATATAAAACAGGGTAGCCCTTTAGTGGAGGATGCCTTAGAGCAATTAGCAGATCACTTGCGCAAATTAATGGACTTGGGTATCAAGGCCATTGTGTTAATACATGGGTATGGCTCTAGCGGGGAGGGTGGCCGCATTAAATGGGCGATTCATGAAGCTCTCGAGAGCAACCGATATGCAGATCGCGTGGAAGAATACTATTTTGGTGAGCAGGTCGCCTTTGGAAGTGACTCTTACCGGAATCTAGTAAGGCGACGACCCGGTCTCAAAAGTTATCTAAAGCGGTTCAAAGAAGGGAATGCAGGGATGACTGTTCTATTGTTGGGCACTTCGCATAGAAATGCTTAGAATAGAGTCACCACAACCAAGGAAGCATTCCGATGACCACTAAAAAGTCAGAACATCTCACCTCTACTGAGGCAGTCTCTTCAGGGGCCGATAAACTCATTGGCGAATTCAAGGCACTGATGGCCGATGCAGAGGCATTGATCCAAGCTACAGAAGATCATCCTAATGAGACCATCAGTTCGATTCGTAATAAAGCGCTGGAGACTCTTGCTGGCGCGAAAGAAAGCCTGTCTGGAATTGAGGGCAAGTTGAGCGTTAAAGCAAAGGAAGTAGCTGAAGGGGCGGACGACTTTGTGCACCGCAATCCATGGGAGGCTGTTGGCATTGCTGCAGGATTAGGTTTATTGATTGGCCTTTTTATTAGCCGTCGCTAGGCTCGCATGTCACAAGAAAACTTACTTTCCTCCATTAAGCATTTAGCTGCTACTGGCGCTTCAATAGCCCAAACGCGTCTAGAGTTACTCTCGATCGATGTCCAAATTGCCAGAAGCAAATTCATCAGTTTGCTGGTCATGATTGTTTGCGCTTTATTCTTTTTATTCTTCGGCTTGGTGATGTTGGCATTATTTATTGTGATCTATAGCTGGGAAGCAGATCGCATGATGGCCTTGGGCCTCTTAACTGGTGCTTTTTTAACCATCGGTCTGATATTGGCCTTACTGATAACCCAATCCCTGCGGACGATGCCTAAATTATTTGAAGCTTCGATTACTGAGCTCGCTAAGGATCAAGAGGCGCTTTCTAAATGAAGAAAATTCATGCGCTTGAGACACGTCGCCACGAGCTGATGTTCCGGGCAAGCTGCGAGCGTAGTGAGTTTGCAGAACACTTTGAGCCCTGGGAGAAACCACTTTCTTGGCTTGATAAAGGCGTTGATGCTTTCAACTTCATCAAGGGTAATCCCCTTTTATGGACTGGCGCTTTTGCAGCACTCGCCCATTACAAGCCTAAATTAGCCAGTAAGGTACTTGCGCTAGGTTGGGGTGCGATGAAGTTGCTAAAAGCTACCCAGAAACTCATCTAAGTTTCTTGAGCTTTTCTTAACTTTGTATCAGAGATTGATTGGGTATGCCTTGTTGATCCAAAATCTGGCGACCATTCAAGAATGTAATTTCCAATAGAGTAATTGCACCACATACTTCAAAACCCGCATTGCGTAATAATTTATTCGCTGCTATCAGGGTCCCCCCAGTAGCCAATACATCATCTAATAACAAGACCCTAGCATCTTTTGGCAGGGTCGATTGTTGGATCTCCAGTGAGTCAGTCCCATATTCCAGGCCATAGGATTCACGGTGTGTGGCCAAGGGGAGCTTATTCGGTTTTCTGGCAAGGGCAAGGCCTTTGTTGGCATGGAGTGCTAGAGCAGAGCCGAAGATGAAACCGCGGGATTCAATGCCTAAAATATGGGTATAGTTAAATTGTTTGGCAAGCGAATCGAGTTGAACGATCGACTCTCTAAAAGCGGCAGGATTTGCTAGTAGTGGGGAGATATCCCGAAAGAGAATCCCTGGTTTTGGAAAATTGGGAACGCCGGGTAGATAATCTAATAAATTCATTATTAATGGCAACTATGAAAACGGATTTACTCATTATCACTGCATTGGAGTCAGAGCTCAAGCGAGATGTCTTGCCGACAGGTATTGAGATTGTATATTCCGGTATTGGCAAAATTAATGCAACTCTGACTTCTATTAAAGCGATTGAGCACTTTGCACCACGCAGAATCATTAATTTTGGTACGGCTGGGAAAATTAAACCCCAATTACAAGGTTTACTGGAGATAGGTAAAGTGATCCAGCGAGATATGGAAACTGAGCCACTTGCGCCACGTGGTCAGACGCCATTTTGTACAAGACCTTATGAATATGTATCCTCTGGACAGTTTGTATGTGGTTCTGGCGATAGTTTTGTTACGGCTCCTGACCCTTGGTTACTCAGCCAAGGAGTAGATGTAGTCGATATGGAATTATTTGCAATTGCTTATGTGGCAAACAATCATCACATTCCTTGGCAGTCCTATAAATATATTACCGATGATGCGAATGAGCACTCTGGAAACGATTGGCATGAAAAAGTTAATCTTGGGCAAGAGCTTTTCTTAGAGAACTTGAAGCAGATGTTGAGCTAGCGGATTAATGGCTTTGAATCATTCAAAACCTTGGTTTAAAAACTACCCTGAAGGAGTTCCGCAAAACATTGCACCTTTGGAGTACGCATCCCTAGTAGATTTTTTAGAAGAATGCCTAGCGCGGTTTGAAAATCGTAAAGCGCTTGAGGCGATGGGAAGATTTTTCTCCTACCGAGAGCTCGATAGACTCTCGAAAGATTTTGCTTCTTATCTGCAGACTCTCAATTTAGAACCAGGTGCACGGGTAGCACTGATGTATCCCAATGTGCTTGACTATGTAGTAGCAATGATTGGCACACTACGCGCTGGGTATGTTGTGGTCAACGTCAATCCACTTTATACAGCCAGAGAGCTAGAGTCCCAGTTACAAGATAGTGGTGCTTCAGTTTTCGCTGTACTGGAAAACTTTGCGCACATCTTTCAAAAAATACTGCCCCAATCATCCATTCAGCAAGTCATTGTAAGCAGTCCCGGTGAATTGCTTGGAGTAAAAGGACAATTCATTAATTGGGTGGCTAGGCGCATTAAAAAACTCATTCCTGCATGGGATTTTGCGTATATACCCTTCAAAGAAGCCCTACGAATTGGTGGGCGACATCATTTTCAGAAGCCAGATATTGATTTAGACAGTATTGCTTTTTTGCAATACACCGGCGGGACTACGGGAGTATCTAAAGGCGCAGTATTACTGCATCGAAATATTCTTTCCAATGTAAGCCAGATTGAGGCCTGGCTGAACCCTGGCCTTAAACAAAAGCCCGAACAACAACTGGCATTTCTGTGTGCATTGCCGATGACCCATATCTTCGCTCTAACTGCTTGTGCATTTTTAGGGATTGCCAAGGGGGGTTTATTAATCTTAGTCCCCAATCCACGGGATATCGGCGGCTTTATTAAAATGCTTAGCAAGCATCCGAATATTAATATTTTCCCTGGAGTTAATACCTTATTTCATGCATTGATTCATCGCCCTGAATTTAAAAAGGTGAAACTCCCTAATTTATTGCTAACCATTGGCGGTGGCATGGCAGTGCATAAAAAAACTGCCGACCACTGGCAGGCGCTGACAGGTATTCCCATAGCCCAAGGTTATGGCTTATCCGAAACTTCACCTGTGGTGTGTGTCAATACACCCTTAGAAAAGCATTTCACTGGCCATATAGGTATGCCGATACCCAGTACAGATGTGGTGATCTTGGATGATGATGAGGTAGAGCTACCTAATGGAGCTGCGGGGGAGATAGCGATCAAAGGGCCGCAGGTAATGCAGGGTTATTGGAATAAATCAGAAGAGACTGCGCATTGCATGACCGCCGATGGCTACTTTAAGTCAGGCGATATTGGCATGATTACTGCTGAAGGTTACATACAAATTGTCGACCGTAAAAAAGACATGATTGTAGTAGCAGGATTTAAGGTATTTCCAAATGAAGTAGAGGATGTTTTAATTCAGATGATAGGCATCAAAGAGTGTGGCGTGATTGGTGTGCCACATCGGAAGTTGGGTGAAATTGTCAAAGCTTATGTCGTCAGAGATGATCATCATTTGACTGAAGCGCAGATCTTGCAGTATTGCAAAGATCACATGACAAGCTTCAAGCGTCCCAGGAAAATTGTATTCTTGAATGATCTTCCTAAATCCAATGTGGGAAAGATTTTGCGTCGAGAACTCAGAAATCTTTAACCGTGCAAAAGCACAGCAGTATCAGGCTTTCGGAGTTTTACCAACCATCTTAGCTGCCCTTAAGAAATCAAAGTCAACACCTTGATCTGCTTGTGTCACAGTATCCAAGAATAATTTTTTATATCCCCGTTCAGCTGTTGGAGAGGTAATGGGATTTTCTTGTGCACGCTTAGCTAATTCCAAATCAGAAATTAACAGGCTAATTTCTCGATTTTTGACACTTAAGCGAATGCGGTCACCATTGTGAACATGGGCTAGTGGACCGCCGATAGCAGACTCTGGAGTCACATGCAGCACAATCGTCCCAAAAGCTGTACCGCTCATCCGGCCATCAGATATGCGCACGATATCTTTGACACCAGCCCGAGCGAGTTTTAGGGGAATGGGAATATAGCCAGCCTCCGGCATGCCAGGAGCGCCCTTAGGACCGATGTTTTTTAATACCAAAATATCATCTGCCGTCACATCTAAATCGGGACTATCAATTCTGCTTGCTAAGTCTTCTGCATTTTCAAATACAACCGCGCGTCCCTCATGTTCCATGAGCCTTTCATCGGCAGCAGATTGTTTGATAATGGCTCCACCGGGGGCTAGATTGCCATGCAAAACAGCAATGCTTCCGCGCGGGTAGATTGGATTATTGATTTTGCGAACCACATCTTGTTTAAAGCTCGGTAGTGCAGCATCAATTTCTTCGCCAAGCGTTTTTCCAGTGACTGTGAGGGCATTCAGTTTGAGTAAAGGTTTGAGTTCACGAAGCAGGGTGGTCATGCCGCCAGCATCATGGAAGTTTTCCATGTAATGATCACCAGATGGTTTGAGATCTACTAGTACGGGAGTTTCATTGCCCATTTTGTCTAAAGCATCTAAATCAATTTCAAGACCCATGCGACCAGCAATGGCAGCCAAGTGAACAATGCCATTAGTGGAGCCACCAATCGCTAGCAACACCCGAATGGCATTTTCAAAAGCATCCGCAGTCAAGATCTTGTCGATAGTTAGCCCTGTTTTAGCCATTTGAACCGCGCACGTTCCAGTCTCTTCTGCAATCCGTATGCGATCTGCAGTAACGGCAGGTGGGGTTGCGCCACCGGGAACAGTCATACCCAGGGCTTCAGAGATACAAGCCATCGTGCTTGCAGTACCCATGACAGAGCAGGTGCCAACACTGGCTACCAATTGATCATTGACTTCATCTTTTTCAATTTCATCAATCTCACCAGCCCTAAATTTTCCCCAGTAGCGGCGACAATCGGTACAGGCACCGACACGTTCGCTACGATGTGAACCCGTGAGCATAGAGCCGGTAATCAGTTGAATGGCAGGTAAACCTGCGGAAGCGGCACCCATCATTTGTGCAGGTACCGTTTTATCGCAGCCACCAATCATGACTACGGCATCCATTGGTTGAGCGCGTAACATTTCTTCTGTATCCATCGACATGAGATTGCGCAGATACATGCTGGTTGGCGCAGCAAAGCTTTCATGGATGGAGATGGTTGGAAACTCCATTGGCAAGCCGCCAGCTAACATGACACCGCGTTTGACTGCCTCAAGTAATTGCGGCATGTTTCCGTGACAGGGGTTATAGGCGCTACCAGTATTAATGATGCCGATAACAGGACGATCTAATGCGCTATTGGTATATCCAGCGCCTTTAATGAAAGCTTTACGTAAAAATAAAGAGAAGCCTTTATCACCATAGCTAGTTAAACCTTTACGTAAGCCGCTCTCAGTAGGCTTATCAGGATTACCTTTAGCATCGTTTTTAGGCTTTGAACTCATCGTTGTCTCGGTATGGTATTTATATGAATGACTATTTTTATCAATTGTAGCCATTCGGCCAGCAAGCTGCTTATGGATTACCGCCCCATCGAAATTGCCAAGAAATCCCTAACATGTCATAGCTATTGTTTGTGCGTGAATAGACGCCAGTACTGCCTGATAGTCGAATGGAATTTTGCTTATCGATAGGGTAAGAAAAGGTGCTGCCAAAACGCCAGTTTTCTTGCGCACCGCCCAAGGGCATTCCGTTGATGTAAGTTTGCCCACCCGTAAAGTAGGTCGCATCAGCCGAAATCCATGCTGTATTGGGAAAATAGTAAATTCCATGAGCCTCAGTCGAGTAGACCGGGTTCTGGGAGAGGGTGTTATTACCCATGAAACTATTGTTACTCGTATAAATCGTTGCCATACCAGCGAGCTCTAAGCGCCAAGGGCCTATGGCTTGCGATAAACCAATCCCTGGTTGTATTAGCGAGCGATTGGCGCCCACATTAAGCATCTGATTGCTGTTGTACTCGCCCCAAGGTATTGAGGCTGCAAGACTAGCGCCAATAATCAGATCTTGTTGGTAGCTTTGAAATTCACTTAGGGATAGAGCGGGCGCACCATATAGGTTGACGGAGGCTTTAATCAGCGGATCAGATAAGCCCTCAGCAGAGGCATTCAGCCCTTGAGCGCCAGTCCTACCGGTACCCGATAACTCAGCATAAGGTAAAACAAGGGTAAGCCGCCCTGATTGCCCAAAAACATCGAAGACATGGGTAAGGCTAATAGCTTCAGTGGTGAGCTTATAAGAACCGCTTTTAGCCTGTGCAATGCCCCCGGTAATGAAGTTCATTCCAATCGGTGCATTGGAGTAAGCCCGCGCTTCTATTTCTTGTGCAAAAGATGATTGAGAAAAAAAACCAATTAGGAGGAAGAAAAGTACACCCTTTAATAGGGTGCGGTATTGACTGACCCTCAAAGTTACAGTCACTAACTGGATTTTTTAGGGCCAAATAGAATCGACAGCGTAGCCGGGGTGCCTAAACTTAATTTGAACCCTGCAAAAATCAAGTAAGGCCAAACAATGAGCCAATACACAATAGCCATGGCAAGAACATGTAGGGGATTGGATTGTCCAAATGCAGTCATGGATATAAAAAAGTTTTTTCCATGAATCAGACCGTCAAGACCTGCTTCAAAATAATTCAGCGCCAATACAACGACTAGGTAAAAAAGAGATTCGATGAAAAGGGATTTCACAATGCCATGATGTCGGTTGACTTTAATTGGGAAAATGGCTTGGCCTACCAGCATAAATTTTGCACATAAGGCGGCCTTAATTAAGGCAAACCAAAAGATGCTGAGGGGGATAGGTCTTATATCCATCGCCGTTGCTCCTAGAAAAGAAAGGGAGCAAAACCAGGTTCCAAAATATAAAGCAAGAAAGCAGGCCTTTTGCAGCTCGTCTATAAATTTCTCTTTAAAACTGAGGATCTTTGGAATGGTTTTAGTATCGTTGTTCATCAAAGTATTTTAAGGGGCAATTTGCAGTCTGGATGATGAATCAACAATTGCTACAGGAAGCTGCTTCTTCAACAGGAGCGGGCTCATGGGTATAGCGTGCAATAAAGGCATGCTTACCCTTTAGTGCCAACTTGATCCAAACGAAATGACCTGACCCAGGCGCAACCTCAATCGCTTCACCTTTCATGTTCCACATTTGATCCAATACGATGTCTCGATTACCTTGAGGCTCAATAATCTCGAGCTTATCGCCAACTGAGAAACGATTTTTCACATCCACTTTTACTCGACCAGAAGCGTCATCTATTTCTAGAGTCTCACCAACATAAAGACTTCTACCGGATAGCGAGTGACCGCGCATATAGAGTTGATAGTCTTTATCGTGATGGCGTTCGTAGAACCCATCGGTATAGCCACGGTTGGCTAAGCCTTCAAGATTGCCTAATAAAGTGGTGTCAAAGGGCTTACCTGCAACTGCATCATCTATCGCTGTGCGATAGGATTGGCAGGTACGAGAGACATAATATGGTGATTTGGTGCGACCTTCAATTTTGAAGGAATCCACACCCATCTTAGTTAGCCTTTCAATGTGCTCAACAGCGCGCAAATCTTTAGAGTTCATGATGTAAGTGCCATGCTCATCTTCTTCCATCGGCATTAAGTCATTGGGTCTTTTAGCTTCCTGGAGGAGAACGACATCGCCACTAGAGGTTTGTTGGCCAGGCTTCACTTTGTAATCCCAACGACAAGCATTAGTGCAGGCGCCTTGGTTTGAGTCACGGTGTGACATATAGCCTGAAAGTAAACAGCGTCCTGAATAAGCAATGCATAAAGCACCGTGAACAAATACTTCAAGCTCCATTTCTGGGCAGTCTTGTCGAACCTCTTCAATTTCATCGAATGAAAGTTCTCGAGACAAAATGACTCTACTGATACCTACCGAGCGCCAAAATTTTGCCGATGCACCATTCACCGTATTGGCTTGAACTGATAAATGAATTGGCATATCTGGCCAAGCTTCTCTCGCCATCATGATGAGTCCAGGATCAGACATGATGAGGGCATCTGGTCCCAGGGCAACCACTGGCGACATGTCCTTGATGTAAGTACGTGTTTTTGCGCCATGGGGGAGTAGATTGGAAACTAAATAAAATTTCTTACCTAACTCATGCGCGGTATCAATACCTTGCTGTAGAACTTCAATCTTGCCAAAGTCATTATTTCGCACACGCAAGGAGTAGCGCGGCTGGCCAGCATAAATGGCATCCGCTCCGAATTCAAAAGCGGTACGAAGCATGGCAAGACTGCCGGCCGGGGCTAGAAGTTCAGGGGTTTTTATCATGCCCTGATTTTAATGCCAAGCTTCGATTCTCGTTCTTGCCTATCTATATACCCCAATTGCTGAGGCATATAGCGGGGGATAGCATTCGAAGGGTCTCAACGCTACCTGAGTGATAAGTCATGTGCAGAGATTTTTTTGGGTCTTTACTTCTTTGTCGGAGGCATCGTTTGTCCATAGCCAGGAGGGCACATTTCTGAGCGCTTAAAACCAAACAGCTCCATTGGAAAATCTTTTTTCGAGCAATAATCCTGCTGCCAAACATCGGTAGCTCCCGCTACGTAAGTATCTACCTTCCATACACCATTACTTTTCCTCAATACGGATTCGATTTCAGTAATACATCTGTCGCCCTGAATTTCATACATACAAACTTCTTTAGGATTAATGCGTTTGCCATCTTTTCGTTGTGCTGAAGCGGAAACATAAGCCCAATCATTTAAGACATTGATTGTTTTAACTGAATATTGCACATCAGGAATTTTTAACTGCGATTCCGTTGTGCTACGCATGCCATCTAAAATAGATTTACGTTCAGGGGTTCCCTGTCCAGGATGGCTAATATTAGGCTGAGCGGTGGCAGTAAATGAAGCAGTTAAACAAATAAAGGCAAATGTGATTACCGCATAAAGCGAATTCTGAGTCATGAGTTCCCCCTAAGATTAAATACTTTTTCTTTATGTAGAATGAAATTAGCGTGCGCAAACCTTAAAGTCATCACCAATCCAACATGCTTTATCTTTAGGCGATCTTTTTGCTGGGCCCCAGCGGGATATAGATCCGCCCATCTCGCCGCTTACCTGAGCAACATCTTTGCCGCTAATATAAACGGTGACAGAGGTAATGTCAGTTTTACCAAGTGTTTTTCCAGAACTTGGATTGGATAGGCTAAAAGTTCCGCCTTTTTGGGGTGAGAATTTACACTCCCCCAAGTATTTTTGTCCTGAAGAACTTATTTCACAGTTCACGAGCTTGTCATCACAATAAGCCGAGAAAGAAATGAGCATACCTAAGCAAAAGAATAGTTTTTTCATATTTTTTCCATTGAATTAAAAAATAGTTAAAAGATACCTCGACAAGTCAATGCATCTATATTAGCCTTACTTTAGATGTCTATGTTTAAGGGTAAATGCCGAGCAGTTGCAGGCTAGCAATGCCTTGATGCCTTTTTTATGTGGTTTTAGCGTATTTACTATTGATTCATCTTATTGAAGGAATAATAGAATATGAACTGCCTCAAATCTTTAATCATTTTGTTTTTAATTTCTGGATCATTTGGTGTGCATGCACAAGCCATTAATGAGCGTTGGATTGGAGTTTGGAAATCAGGCCAAGAAAAGATCGCCATTACTACAGCGGCTGTTGATAATTGCCGTTGGGTGGGAAGTAAGCCAAAGTCGGCATTTAAGGGTTGCGTTTCCTACTACGATGGATCGTTAACAAAAAAAGATTTACAAGCATCTATTCAAGGCGATATGGCGAATATCAATAACTGGCTTAAGGCGAAGCAAATCACAAGCAAAGAATTCCAAGCTTTTAAAAGCGAAATTCAAGCTTACGCTGCAATGATTGAGCAATTACCCAATGAGAGCTTTAGAAGAGTGAATGTTGACCAAGGAGAGATGGCAAACCCTGATGGTGGCGGATTCTATTTCCTCAATGAGAATGCGATGTATCGCTCAAGTTATTCTGAGGGTGGTATCGGCCCTGGATTTTCACTCGTTAAATTTGCCAAACAGTAATGGAAATTACTGCATCAACTGAACTATCAACTTCTTTTTAGATCATATGACTCAGCTATTAAGTAATAATCTAGTAAAAATTGCTGCCATCTTTGCGGGCCTTGCCTTGTTGGCATTCGGCGGTTTTTATTTCTACCAAAAAATTTCATCAGCCCCAGACACTTCTCTTTATGAATTAACTTCTGTTAAAGAGGAAAAGTTAATTAAGGATGAGTTATATGGTCGAGTCAATGTATACGTAGCCAAGCTGTATGGCAAAGGTGTTCTATCTGATCAATGCTATTACGTCACTATTGGAGTGAAAGATGCAGCTACTATCTACTGTGTTGAAATTGCTGACATTAGAAAAGTAGGTGATTTGGTTTATGTAGTGATTACTGGTGAAAAATTTAGCGATGATTTAAGTCCTGCTAACGGCCACGTAGATATGGGCGTAATCAAGTTCCTCATTTTTAATGATCGAGATAAAGACTTAAAGCTCGAGTCCGCTAGCCCATTTGAATTTGCTGGTACCTATGGCACTGCCAACACTAATATCAAGCTTGTAAATATCAGTAATGATGGTGCTATGGCTTGGGTTACAACATTTGGAGATATGCATCAGGGTTATAGTGGCGGAGGGGTGGAGCTCCATGCTGCATTGAATAACTCGATTAAGTCCATTTTGACCCTGGTCACTAATTCTGATAATTCGGGCGCATGCAATGATGAGGCTAGCTGCGAAATCAATACAACAAGCGCTTCTGCTTTTTTAGTTCCCGATAAGGGCAAGGGCTTTTATCCTATACAAATCGAAGTCAACCAATCCATTCGTGTCGGAAAAAGTACGAAGGAAGCTAAGTCTAAATACACCCTGAATTACTCCGATAAGAATTTCAGCTATCTCATCCCCAAGGGTTACCAGGAGCAATTTTCCGAGTTCTAGTTAGCGCCACAATTGCTGCATGGCTGTAATTTGCTATGATGGCTGAGTATCTAAATTCCACCCCTTGGAAGTAAACCATGAGTTTTTTATCCCCGGAGTTTGCATTTTTCTCCTTATTTTTCTTTCCCATATATTGGGCGTTAAATAGCCATAAAAAACTCCAATCTCTTTTTCTTACCTCCATCAGTTTTTTTATCTATTTTTGCTTCTCAAAAATATTTGCGTTAGTGCTTTTCCTCTTTTGTCTTTATATCTGGGCAATGGGAATCTGGATTGCCTCAACGAACCTAAATCGGAAGCGGGTTCTGGGTTTTGCAGTCGGTTTGATGGTATTAATCCTGGTACTCATTTTCTTTAAATATTTTGAGCTGATTAGGCAGACATCTTTATCCATCCTCAGTTTTTTAGGTTTAAATGTATTTCTTCCAGCACTTGATATTGTTGCCCCGGCCGGCATTTCCTTTTTTACGTTCCAAGCGATTACGTACTTAACTTGGCGATATAGAAACCCTGAGGAGAGAGTCTCTGTTCTTGACACTACCCTTTATCTCTCATTCTGGCCGACTTTATTCGCCGGACCGATTTTTAGGGCTCAAGATTTTTTCAAACAGTTATCTGGTCCTAACGTCGGATTACCAATGGAGATTAGCAAGGCAATCTATTTTATTTTGTTAGGTTTGTTGCAAAAATTAGTATTTGCAAATTGGCTCCAAAATACCTATGTTGACCATGCTTTTGAATACCCAGATATACAAAATTTCATTTCTGTATTTTGTGCTGTGCTTGCTTATTCTCTACAAATATTTCTAGATTTTTCAGGTTACACACTGATTGTGACCGGTTTAGGACTTTTGCTTGGCTACACATTGCCCATTAACTTTAGACAACCCTATTTGGCCATCAACCTTCAAGACTTTTGGCGTAGATGGCATATCTCTTTATCTACATTCATTCGCGATTACGTTTATATACCGCTTGGAGGAAATCGCAAAGGCTTCACTCGAGAACAAATGAATCTTCTGCTTGCTATGGTCTTGAGTGGCTTATGGCATGGTGCAAGTTACACATTTATTCTTTGGGGGTTTTTGCATGGCCTTGGCGCAGTCTTTTTAAATCTTCTCCACAGATGGAGCAAGGTTCAAGTGCCGCCACTGGCATCCCGATTTTTTACTCTGCTCTTTATTGGTTTTGCTTGGATCTTTTTTAGATCTTCCAATATCGATGACGCTTGGATTCTGATTGGCTCTGCATTTCATTTCAAGCTTTCTATAGGTTGGAATGTTTTCTCATTACTTCTCTTTAGTACGATCTTTTTTGCTCTGAGTAGTAGAGCCTCTCAATTACAAACGTATTTTGTTGGCTTAATTGAGGTTTCAGGACTGGCTGTCTTGACGATTAGCATTGTTGCGATTGCATTTTTATTAGTCCTATTAGGCCCATCTGGCGTGCCTAACTTCATATATTACAGATTCTAAGATGCGCTCGGGACCTAAAAAGATCTTTCTCATTGCGGTTGTAGCAATACTGATCAATGCCTTTTTCTGGCTTGACTCAGTGGATGCCTATTTAAACGCGCAATACCACGTGACTTTAAGTGAATACCTGCCGGACGCATTATTTAAACCTTCGCTTACCCTCAAGAAAATATTGCCAAAGGGCCCTGAGAAGGTAACAGCAGAGCAGCCAACCGTGGCTCCCTCTAACTCAGGCGCTCCTGGCAAGTTGACCGACTCCCCATCACGAGGAGGAACTCTTCAGACCAAGGAGAGGGGCGTTTTAGATGCGCAGGTACGTGTCCTATTTGCTGGTGATTCAATGATGCAGGGTGTAGCCCCTATAGCCATCTCTAGTTTGAGAAAAATATATCCAGATGGCTACTTCGAGGATCTTAGTAAGCAAAGCACTGGCCTTACAGTCAATCGCTATCTGGATTGGCCTGAAACAATTAAGGCTCAAATTGCGCAGAAAAATTTTAATACTGTAGTGATATTTTTAGGGCCCAATGACCCTTGGGATATCGTTGATGGCAAGCAGCGCTATAAATTCCCTTCGCTAGAGTGGGAAAATAAGTATCGCAGTCGGGTGAAAGAAGTTCTAGATTATGCATCTGCGCATAAGGTCAAAATTATCTGGATTGGTCTTTCATCAATGAGGGATGATCGCCTTCAAAAAGGTGCAGTGATTCAGAATAAGGTATTTAAGGAGGAAATGAATTCATATGGCTTCACTTATATTTCAACCGAAGATTTATTCGGTGGGTTAGATCAGCCTTTTAAGAACTATATATATGATGCTGGTGGTAAAGAATTGGTTGTTCGTGCCTCTGACGGAACACACTATTCGCCACAGGGCCTGAGAATGATTTCAAGCAAGTTAGTTAGTGTTATTGCCGGATCGGAAAACAAGTGAGCCTTGTGAAAATAGTGCTGACAGTAACAGCTCTGATGTTTGGGCATTATGTGAATGCGCAATCAGTCACCTTAGTGCCTGGCACCTTGGTATCGGGCCTAATTTGTCCAGCGCTTAAACCAAAGCCGGCCACTATTAAGCCTCCTTCAGATGGGCTCGTCTTTGAGCCACCTGATGATGAAGAGATTGCATCTTTAAATTTGTCTTCAGTGAGCATTCCACAAAATGACTTTTCACCCTCTCTTTTATCAAAGCTCAGAGGAAATCCTTTGAGAGTGGCCCTCTGGGGGGATAGTCACACAGCAGCTCGGTTTTTCTCTGATGAGCTTGTGAAAAGTTTTGTAGCAAACCCGGACAGTGTTTTACCCACCTTTATCCCGCCATTGATAGGCCGTGCTGGCGTGCGATTGCCGATTAATAAATCTTGCGTGGGCCCATCCTGGAAATATGAATATGCGTATCGCGGAAATTCCAGTGTGAATTTTGCTAAAGGCCTTGCAAAAATGACTACTGACACTGCAGATAGCTACATTTGGGTTGACTTTTCCATTCCCAAGGCTGCTGCTAAGTTAAAAAGTCTTCATGTTCTCTATACCTCCCTAGAAGTTAGTCACCCAGTGACGCTTGCGCTCTCTATTGATAATGGCCCAGAGCAAGAAGTGACGCTGGATAAAACGAATTTGGGGGTATTAAAAATCGCCTCTGAAACTCATTTTTCAATACTGAAATTGAGGTTGCTACAAGGTTCAATCAGCATCGATGGCTTTGTGCCGGAATATTCTAAGTCGGCTGACGTTTATTTTGATACCTTGGGTATACCAGGCGCTACGGGGGTAGCTTGGAAAAATATGGACCCTCAATACTTCCAAATGCAAGGCTTTGGCGAGTCATATGATCTTGTTATTTTTGAATACGGTACTAATGAAGGTAATCAACGGCCCTTTAATATAGTTGCCTATAGTTCAAATCTACGATTGCAATTAGCCAATATGCGTAAACTTTATCCCCAATCTGCATGTATTTTGATTGGGCCAACTGATCGGGGTGTTTTACTCAGAAGGGCGGCTAAAAAAACCAAGAAGCAGCCTGCATCTCCAAAGGAATTGCTAACCTTTTCTAAAGTTCACGATGACATTAGCCAAGCTCAAAAGAATATTGGGCGGGAATACGATTGCCTATTTTGGAGCTGGCAAGATGAAATGGGGGGTCTTGGCGGTGCCTATAAGTGGTTAAGACGTTCTCCACCACTGATGGCTCGAGATTTAACCCATCTTACGGTCGATGGATACCAGCAAAGCGCGAGGGACTTTAGTAAAAGTTTCCAGCTAAAGGATTTGGGTAGATAGCCCTCAGTTGCTAAATTTGCCAGCGCCTAGGGGTTTCGCAGTGCTAATTAGGGTTTTCTATAGATATTTGTCGTTTTAGTATCCAATTTTGGCAAAATCACCTCTAATTTTTATAATTTTCCTAAGAAATGCAGTCCCCTTGATTGAGAGGGTGGTTTAAGATACAAAAGTGCATTAAATGCCCATTTCTTCCTAGTAAGAGGGGTATTCCATAACTATTTTTATATTTAGAGGCTGTTATTTTTAAGACCAAATTATTTGCTCCTATTAATGGAGATTCAAGCTCAGCAGATATACAGGTGGAATGCGGGGATGGAAGTGGTCCGATTAAATTCATGATCCAGAAAGCTGGATCTACTGACAACACGCTGGGCTTTAATGGTTGGCAATCTGCCGATCATTGGTTTACAGCGAATCTTGATCCCCAAAGCAGCATTGAAGTGGGTCAATTGGTCTGGGTTAAGTTAGAAGCTTCAATTATTAAGCATCTGAGTTTCACTAATTATCGAATTTCTGCAAAAAGAGAAGGCGGTAAGGTTTGTGCCGGCGTGCTTTCTGGAGGTGTGATTGCCGATAGGCCTGATGGCGCTAGAAAGTCAGTTGCAAGTGTCGTTGCACCTACTGCATTAAATAGCGTATTACCAGACTTGCCTGAAGCTTTTACAAAGACGCAAATCAATGTCATTCCCACTCCTGAAACACTTCCTGAGATTCCTCAGGAAGTGCCTGTCGAACCTGCGATAGAGCCGCCAGTGCCAATCGCTAGCGAGCCTGAGAAAGTCGTTAGCCTGCCAGATTTACCTGCAGTAGTTGAACCCACTCAGGAGCCTGAGAACAAAGCATCTGTATTGGCTGCCAATACTCAGGAAAAGAAAAAAACTTCCCCGATCTTGTTCATCGCAATTGGATTGGCATTATTGGGCCTTGCCATTGCTGGATATTTTTTAACTAGGGGTTCATCTGCCCCAGTTAAGCCAAGCGCTCCAATTCAGACAACACCTCCGGTAGAGGTTAAGCCGTCTGTGCCGGCACCGGTAACACCTCCTCCAGTAGCTCCGCAGACCCCGAAAGCTCCTCCAAGCAATACACCAAGACCCACATCCCCTGGTCCTGGAGGGGCAGGGCCCG
>Ga0208496_1000050_pt1 | contig 35070 bp, 38 predicted proteins | sample CryBogmetaGMA2M_FD_184552 | JGI IMG/M metagenome (GOLD analysis project Ga0208496, IMG submission 184552) | Freshwater microbial communities from Crystal Bog, Wisconsin, USA - MA2M (SPAdes) | ecosystem: Environmental > Aquatic > Freshwater > Lake | place: Crystal Bog, Wisconsin, USA | collected... | reverse complement strand
GGATTGGGTTCGAGTAGGGGCCGCACATATTTATGAAAATATTTTTCCGCAGTGGCACCGTTGAAAAAGACATCGGCAATGCCAGGGTGTGTCAAAAAAAAAGCCTTAAAATCGTTGGCCGAAATTGATGATTCGACAATCTCCGCATCAAGGCTACCGTCACGCACACAGGTTGCCAACACATCCCATAAAGCGACGCCAGCGGACTGCAATATTTTAATCCTCGCTTCGTAAGGCAAGTTCGGGGCGGCACCCATCAGATCACCCATGATCGGCCAGAAGGCATTGCGGGGATGGGCATAATATTGACTTGCCTGCAAGGATGCCCTGCCCGGCATGCTACCTAGAATCAGCACTTTCGCAAGGGGACTCTCGATAGGCGGAAAACACTGTATCCTAGTCACTGGAATTGAAAAACCATTGGAACGGATCGATATGCTAAAATATCAGCCAAGAATGAGTTACTTTTTATGTGGTAGGAGCGGACCATGCCCGTGAAAAAATTGACCACGCTTGCTGTTGGTCCAGCCATTCGCGGGCATTGCCCGCTCATAGGCATTGTGCGAGTCATTTTTTAGTAATTCAGATATAGAAAACGCTGTAATTCAAAATCAAAAACGCTTAGGAAAATAAAACATGAAATTTAACCTAACCCTAGTCAAAACCTTCCAGTTCGTTGTTTCGTTGCTGTTTATCACCATGGTGCTGTTTTACTTCGGCGTGTTGCTGATGTTCCCGCTTGCAGTGTTGTGGTATGCGGTGAAAATTGCCTCGTTGTTGACTCCCACGGTCATTTCAGTGCTCATTGGAATTGCGGTTTTGGGTTACTTGGGACTTAGGGTTTCACGCATGACAGAACTGCTGGACGCCCTCTTGGGTATTGGGATTGATCTTGTACAATTCGGCTACAAGCAAAAGGAACGCTTTGACCCTATTATTGAACAGGCTAGCGTGAAAATTGCCTGATTCAGGATGACATCTCTTTATAGGATGGTTTAAATTCAGTGATGCCTAAGTCGGGATTTAATCGCTTATGGCGACTGTTTAGTTGGGGCAATCAGGTGGAGCGGGTGATGGGATTCGAACCCACGACAGCTTGCTTGGGAAGCAAGAACTCTACCACTGAGCTACACCCGCTTTGTTCACGGTGAACATTTTACGGAATTTTGTCATCCAACACAATGTCGAAACAAAGAAATATGCCTAGTAACTAACTAGATGTTGAAAACGCTGTAACAACACAATCACAAGAGGAGGGCAACATGGGAGCCATTGGTGGAATTGTTTCCATTGCATTTATTGTCTGGTTTTATATCACCGCGGAAGCCAAGAAAGCCCCGGCTATCCAGTGGGCTATTGCCGGTTTCATCAGTTATTTCGTGCCTTGGCTGGTGTGGGTCAAGGTGATTGGGCCGAAGAAAATGCCTTTTTCCGCATCAATTGGGATTTTGTTCGGGGCCACGTGTGCATTTTTGGTGTTGACCTTCATATTGAAGCGAATCAAACAACCCGAATAGGTCAAAAAAAAGCGCCGGGGGGGCGAATGCACCCACGGCGCTTTGCTATGCATATAGCTTACAGCTTATCAGCATTCTCGCTCAAGTAAGAGGCGATGCCGTCGGCATTAGCCGAGAAGCCAGCTTGGCCTTTGTTCCAGCCGGCCGGGCAGACTTCGCCATGTTCCTCGACAAACTGCAAAGCATCCACGACGCGCAGCAGCTCGTCGAAATTACGGCCCAAGGGCAGGTCGTTTACTACTTGGTGGCGCACAATGCCTTGGGTGTCAACTAGGAAAGTGCCACGGTAAGCGACCGGGAAACCTTCTTTTTCCACATCATACGCTTTGGCGATGGCATGGCTGATATCGGCAATCATGGTATATTTCACCGGCCCTATCCCGCCCTTTTCGATGGGGGTGTTACGCCAGGCACTATGGGTGAATTGGGAATCAATGGAAACCGATAAGACTTCGACATTGCGTTTCTTCAATTCGTCCACGCGGTGATCCAAGGCAATCAGTTCGGTTGGGCAAACGAAGGTGAAATCTAAGGGATAGAACACTAAGGCCACGTATTTGCCCTTGGTTTCCTTGGAAAATTCATAACTATCAACGATTGACCCATCGCCAAGCACTGCGGGTGCGGTGAAATCTGGGGCTGGCTTACCAACTAAAACACTCATTAAACTCTCCTATGGTTTATCCGGAAGGGAAAAAATTTTTGTATGGTTTGTTATTCAAGCAATATTCGGGCTGCACCCGTAAGTTTCGGGCGCTATTGAATCAACAAACGGAATTGTACACCGAATCAGTCTGGAATTGGCAATGCTCACGCTAGGCAGAGCGTAGGATTCTCCATCACATCCCGCCAAATCGCCGCGCCCTTTCCGTCTGGCGCGGGCTGTATGCTCGCATAAAGCATACCATCGGCATGGCAGATATCCAAACTGGTGCCGCTTTCTTCTGTATCACTATGATTGACCAAGCGTGTAGTATGAAAGTTCGGCCCGAGAAGGTGCAAATTGAAGCCGTCTCCGTGAACGACTAAGTTATCGACTTCCAAGTTGACAGTTCTTATTACCGTATGACGCAAATGCAGGGGGGGGTTAGTGACCAAAATAGTGCAAGGCAGTTCCAATAGCGCCAAAAGCGTAAGTCTTTCGCAGACCCTAACGATGGAAAGAATGTCATCAGCATTAGAACGCAAGGCCGCCAAATGCGGAGCCTTGCGCCTTTGGGCAATGGGGTTTCCCAAAATAATTGCTTCTTTTGCGGAAAAAAGCGTATCCAAAAACAACGGGGCGAATGGCGCTACGTCTGCGTGCATGATTACCTTCTTGGGACGGTCATAAAGACTTTACATGGAAACAGCTATACATTTTTTAAATTTTGCAATATTTGGGCCAAAATATAGTGCGACGGAAGAGTCCTTATTTTGACACCACTGCGTTAAAGAATAATGACAGGATTCCGACATTCAGCACAAATACACCGTGTCAAATGCCACAATGAACACACAACGCTCATTGGGCAGACCGACTCGATTTGTTAAACCGAGTCGGTCTCAATCCATAAAGCCTTTTGGTTACCATGAAAGACGGTGGGAGCGGTTTTTAACCGCGACCCAAGCCGAGAAGTCGCGGTTAAGAACCGATCCCACGGTTGTCGCTCTTTAATGGCTCGGGTGTCGATGCCATTGAGATGATCGTTAGAGCTAGAAAAACGTCCCGTCTATGGGCGATGAGGCCGAAGCAAAACGCTTGCGCGGCATCCGTCCGGCAAGAAAAGCCTCGCGGCCTGCTTCAATAGCTTTTTTCATTGCCGACGCCATCAGCACCGGATTTTTGGCTTCGGCAATGGCGGTGTTCATCAATACCCCTCCACAGCCCAATTCCATGGCGATGGCCGCATCGGAGGCGGTGCCCACCCCGGCATCCACCAGAATTGGCACACGGGAATTTTCGATGATGGTGAGGATATTGTAGGGATTGCGGATGCCTAGCCCGGACCCGATAGGCGCGGCTAGAGGCATCACCGCCACGCAACCGATTTCCTCCAAGCGTTTGGCTATGATGGGATCGTCGTTGGTATAAACCATCACGTCGAAACCGTCGTGAACTAAGATTTTTGCCGCCTCAAGCGTGGCTGTCACGTCCGGGAACAAGGTCTTGGGGTCGCCAAGCACTTCAAGTTTCACCAACTTGTGACCATTCAACAATTCACGCGCCAGACGGCAGGTCCGCACGGCTTCTTCAACCGTGTAACAAGCAGCCGTATTGGGCAAAATTGTGTAACGGTCAGGCGGCAGCACATCCAGTAGATTGGGCTGGTCGGGATTCTGACCAATATTGCTACGGCGAATGGCGACGGTGACGATTTCCGCGCCACTGGCTTCCGTGGCTAGGCGAGTTTCCTCCAAGTCTTTATATTTACCAGTGCCAACCAATAGCCGCGAGCGGTAAGGCCTGCCCGCTATCACCAGTTCATCAGTCTGTCCCCCACCGATGGCGTGGACAATTTCAATTTGGTCGCCGTCTTTTAAAATGTGCTGCCCGTATTGCCCGTGAGGCACGATCTCCCGGTTTAACTCCACGGCAATGCGCTTGCCGGAAAAGCCAAGCTGTTCGATGAGGACTTCGAGGTTAGTCGGTTCGAGTATCGTGCGGGGTTCGCCGTTAACATTAATTTGCATAGGATTATTTACTATCTAGTGTTTAGCAAGAGGGGTGTTTTATCATCATTGCGCCGGCGCCCGTCCACGGCTTTGGCCAGATCGCGCAAAACACGCTCGCTATCCTCCCAGCCAATGCAAGGGTCGGTAATGCTTTGACCGTAATTCGGGGTTTTGCCGGCTTGCAGCTTCTGATTTCCCTCGTTGATGTGGCTTTCGACCATCACCCCGATGATGCGCCTGTCCCCTGCTGCAATTTGCCCCGCCACATCCTGACCCACCACGATTTGCCGTCGAAAATCTTTGGAGCAGTTGGCATGGCTAAAGTCGATCATCACATTGCACGGCAACCCGGCTTTCTCCAAGTCTCGGGCTGCGGCATCCACACTGGCAGCGTCGTAATTAGGGCTTTTACCGCCCCGCAAAATGATATGGCTGTCCTCATTGCCGGAGGTGGAGAAAATCGCCGAATTGCCGTCTTTAGTCACGGAGAGGAAATGGTGCGGCCTGCGCGCCGCGCCAATGGCATCAATGGCGACTTTAATGGAGCCGTCGGTGGCGTTTTTGAAACCGACAGGACAAGACAGACCCGATGCCAGTTCACGGTGGACTTGGCTTTCCGTGGTGCGCGCACCAATGGCACCCCAGGCAATCAAGTCGGAAACATATTGCGGCGTAATCAAGTCTAGGTATTCGGTGGCGGCCGGCATGCCCATTTCATTGATATCGGCCAATAGCTTCCTTGCCAAGCGCAAGCCCTTGTTGATGTTAAAACTTTGGTCCAAGTCCGGGTCATTGATAAGTCCCTTCCAACCGACGGTGGTGCGCGGCTTTTCAAAATAAACGCGCATCACGATGAGAAGGTCCCGTTCAAGTTCGCGCTTGACCGCAAGCAGCTTGCCAGCGTACTCGATAGCGGCTACGGGGTTATGGATGGAACACGGCCCGATGATGACGAGCAGCCGATCATCTTGGCCAGTTAAAATATGGTGGATTTCTTGTCGGGCTTTCAAGGTGACAAGCGCGGCCATCTTAGTAATGGGGCATTCCTCATGCGCCACGCGCGGAGGGATGACTTCTTTGATTTGGCGAATGCGCAAATCGTCGGTGTTGAATTCGTCGTTAGTCATTGCGGCAGTTTCTGTATTATCGGTCAGGACGGGTTCGGTCGCCTGTCTCGATAAATGTAAAACCACCATTTTACCGCTTATGATGGTCTACTTGCCACCTTTCGGCGTTGCCAACAGCAATTCTTGATTTGGCGCGAAGCCCCGTCATTTCAGCATGGATGCCGAAATCCAGGCCAGATGGACGGTAATTTTCCGTCACTAACAGGTTTGAATAAGCCCTTCATTACAAACCCCGTTACGCTTCAGACGCGCACCTTAACCCGCCAACCAGCCCCCTGCCGGGTTACGGCGCACACAGGATTAGCCTCAAACGGGTAGAATCTTTATATATGCGCCTAACATTCATATCGATGCCCCTGACGATGAGTTGCCATACGACAACCCACGGATAACATCCCTCCCAGGGATGTTATCCGTACTTTCATGTCCACCCGATCTACGGTCTTTTGCCAAAATGAGAATTGCTGGGTTGCATTCTTTTGCGTTGCGTTGTTGAGTCGTTGCGTGAGACCTTCTTTTGACTTTCTTGCAATGCGGCATGTTATTCAATGGGCGAAGATTTTTTGTCTCACGCAACGGCGCAACGTTAAGAGCAAAGCAGAATCTTCAAGGTCCGCCATAAACTACAGCTTGCCTTCCCCTTCGACAAGCTCCAAGTAGCTTGGACGCCGTATGTATTCGGAGTATCCTTGTCCCACGGTTTACGCCTAGTGGGAACTTTTGCCCACCAACAAGCGTAACATCAGTGATTAAGGAGATAAGCCGATGAGCATCGAAGCCATTGAACAACACCGGGCGGGTTCCAAACCCGCCCATATTATTCTTTGCTAAAATGAGATTTGTTGCGCCCATGGAGGCAATCTTTGGATTACTGCAATTCATGAGTCACGCCCAAGCATTACCTCCCTGTAACTGGATGCATGAGAGACATTCATGCTTACCCTTAGGTGATTTCCAATAATGAATCCACCAAAACTGAAATGAATTGTCCACGAAAATCACGAAATACACGAAAAATACCTCCACAAATCACCTCGCCAAGCTGGTGCTTGGCTTTCCCTCTGGGAGCGCCAAGCACCAGCTTGGCCTTTGGTATGGGATGTTATTTATTGGATATCACCTTATGGCCGGCTGGCCTGAGCCAATCGGCTGTCCTGCCGATTTGCCCGGCAGTCCTTGCCGGAATTGCGAGTATCAATGCACTTCAGATTTATGATAGGAATTGGGGTTTACAAACAAGCAGACACTGGGAGCCAGCCTGATGACGGAACTTGCCTTGCATTTGATTGAAGAAAACAAGAAAACCCGTGCCACGTTTTTGGACCTGGGCAATTGCGGGTTGACCAAAGTGCCGATGCAAAACACATGGGCGACGGAAGCGGTATTCAAGATGTTGGATGATGAAATTGTAAAAAAGTCTTTGGGACGTTTCACTCTTCAAGACTGTCAACGAGTATGGCACGATTCGGTGTATGCCGACATGCATCCGGAACTGCTGGCTTTGATGCAGAAATTTGAACTCTGTTATCGCTTACCCGATGCGAAACAAGAAACTTGGCTGACCCCGCAACTGCTGCCGCCATCCAAACCTGTCAAGCTTGTACAGTGGGAACACTCCGGTGACTTGGTATTGCGCTACCGCTATGAGTTCATGCCTAAAGGACTCATCAGCCGTTTGATGGTACGCCTGCATCGCTTCGTATCTCAACCGGAATTGGGCTGGGTGACAGGCGTGTTGTTTCAGCGAGATGGCAGTCAAGTGTTGGTGGAGATTCCGCCTAGGGGTGGGGAAATTGCGTTGCGGGCGAGAGGACCGGAACGCAAGGAACTGCTGTCCGTGATCGCCGCCGATTTGGATGCCTTGAATGACAGCTTCCATAAGCTTCAAGAAAGGGTCGAGAAGTTGGTTCCATGCAACTGTTCCCAATGCCGCACACGCCCCATGCCTGAATCCTTTGAGCAAAAACGTCTGTTGCAGCGTAAACACGATGGCAAATTTAAGGTGGAATGCCCCGCCAGTTATGAGAACGTGGATGTGTTTGAATTGCTGGATGGCATCAACGTCAAAACATTGCCAAGATGGGCGGCGGAAGAATCACCCTCAAAGAAAACCGGGAACATAACGAAGATTTTCATTTCCTATTCTAAAATGGACATTACCCATAAAGACAATCTGCTCAAGCATCTTTTGCTCGTTCCCAAGCTCCTGCTTGGGAATGAAGTTTTTGAAGCTCCAGCTTCCCCAAGAACGGCCAATCAGGAGCTTGCAATATATGGGTTCCCAAGCCGGAGCTTGGGAACCAGCCAAAGGCGCAAGACCGACTCGGTTTTGTAAACCGAGTCGGTCTGCTAAGGTTTTCAGGTTGAAATTTAAGCCAGCAGGCCTTTTTTTGGTTATACTTCTAGTATTACCAAATGGAGCGTCGGCAATGAAGACGGCAATTTCGATTCCTGATCCACTCAACCAAAACATTGATGACTTTCTAAAAACAACCAAGATGTCGCGTAGCGAGTTCTTCCAAAGGGCAGCGCGTTTGTATCTTGACAAAGCCTCAGCCAAGGCGGTGCTAGACAACCTCAACCAAGTTTACGGCGAAGAGGAAGTGCTCGGTGAAACAGTCTTTCATCATGTGGCATTATCTCATTTCAGGGATTTGATGGGCAAAGAGCAATGGTAATCCACCAAGGCGAAATCCATTGGGTCGATTTCGGCATACCCAAGGGTTCTGAGCCGGGTTATCGCCGCCCCTGTGTGATCGTTCAAAACGATGTGTTCAACGCCAGCAAGATTTCCACCGTGGTGGTGGTCGCAATCACCAGCAATCTGAAGCTCGGCCAAGCATTCGGTAACGTGACTCTTCAGCAGGGCGAGGGCGGTTTGCAGAGAAAAAGCGTCGTCAATATCTCTCAAGTCGCCACCGTGGATCGCTCAATGTTAGACGGTCATATCGGCACTTTGGGTCATATCCGTTTCACTGAGGTTCTGCGGGGGCTTTACGCATTGCTCAGCCCTGTAACTATTTAAAATGTGGCACACGTCGTGGGAACCATAAAACTGATTAGGCGATTTCCAAGAATGTTTACCCCCTTTTGCAAAGGGGGGAACTGGTATAATCATTTTTAGAATAGACCTCTTTATGAAACCATTGATGCGCTTGCTGTTCCTGTTGACTATTTTGCTTACATTGTCCCTATCCGTCCTATTGTTTTCGATATTTCAACCAACGCTGTTGGTCAACCGAGTAGCCGATTTGACTATGGACCGCATGGAAGACGGCAAGCGCATTCTGGATGCCAACGATCCGCGCCGCTTGCGGGCGGGAGAGGTCAGGCAGGTTAGCCTTACGCAGGAGGATTTGGATCTGGCTGTCAACTATCTTGCCAATCAATATGCACGGGGGAGCGCAAGCTTGGCGTTGCAGCTAGGCAGGGCGAAGGTCGAACTGACGATGCCCGCGCCTCGCAACCACATCACCCCAGCGGTTTGGCTAGACAAACAGCCAAGGCACCGGCAACCGCCTTGGCAATCTTTACCCGTGTTGCCGTTTCACGTAGCATCAATTCATCGTCGCGGTTGACGATGATGCCAGCTTCCATCAACACCGCCGGTTGGTGGGCAGTTTTCAACACCACCAAGTCGTCGTAATAATGCACCCCGTTGGGCTTGTCGGCGAAGGGCCGGTTTTCGCCAAGAATGGCTTCGGCATGGTGGCGGGAAGGCTTGAACCCGGTGTGGATTAACGCCCTGCCTATGGTCGAGGCGCACTTAAGGCTTGCTGGCAAATGCACATTTTTGCGCGAAACAAACAGCGAAAACCCCGAAAAGCGGTCGCCATAGGCCAAGGTTTTGCCGTTGTAAACCCATTCGGAAAGATACCGGGGTTGCATCGAGTCATGGTGGATGGACAGGAAGAAATCCGCTTGTGCCGCTGCGTCCGTGCGGGCTTGCAAGTCTTTCATCTTGCCATCCTCGCCCACTAGTTTGGCGGTAAAGCCCACTGCGAATAGTGCCTGCCCAACCTTTTCGGCCATTGCTCGGTTGAAGTTGAATTCGGTCTCGCCTCTCGCACTGGTCGCGCCAGGTTTTTCCAAGGTATGGCCCACATCCACCGCTACCAAAGTCACTGCTTGGGATATGGTCGATAGACAAACAACGGGGGATAACGTGGCAATGATGGCAAGATGTCTTAATTTCATTCCGAGATAGACTTTACTCCTGAATCCCGCCTTCCGTCAGCTTGGCCGGGTCGAGCAGGCGGGCCAATTCTTCTTTAGGCATGCCTGTCAGTTCGGCTGCCACATCGACCACAGGGCGTTTGGTCTTGTAGGCATTCTTGGCGATTTCAGCCGCCTTGGCATAGCCGATGATGGGGTTCAACGCGGTAACCAAAATGGGGTTAAGGGACAGTGCACGGTGCAGATTATCCTCGCACACCGCAAAGCCTGCAATGGCCTTGTCTGCCAAAAGGCGCGTGACATTCGCCAAGAGTTCGATGCTTTGCAGCAGGTTGTAGGCAACCAATGGCAGCATTACATTGAGTTGGAATATGCCGGACTGGCCGGCCAAGGTGATCGTCGTGTCGTTGCCAATGACCTGGGCTGCAACCATGCAGACCGCTTCCGGGATGACTGGATTGACCTTGCCTGGCATTATACTTGAGCCGGGTTGCAAGGCGGGCAACGCAATTTCGCCCAAACCCGCCAAAGGGCCGGAGTTCATCCAACGTAGGTCGTTGGCAATTTTCATCAAACTGACGGCAATAGTCTTCAATTGCCCAGACAACTCCACAGCCGCGTCTTGGCTGCTAAGGCTTTCGAAGAACGACGCATTGGGCCTGAACGGCAGGCCGGTGGCATCGGCTAGACTTTCAGCAATTCTGGATGCGAATTCCGGGTGGGCGTTGATTCCTGTACCCACCGCTGTGCCGCCTTGGGCAAGCCGGTAAACGCGAGGCAGGCTGGCGCGGATGCGCTCAACCCCGTTGCCGATTTGTTGCGCCCATCCATCCAGTTCTTGGCTCATCCGAATAGGCATGGCATCCATTAAATGGGTGCGCCCAGTCTTGACCACATCCTCCAGTTTACGGGCTTTGTAGACAATCGTGGCTTGCAGGTGTTCCAGTGCTGGTATTAGGTCTTCGTTGACGGCCAAGGCAGCACTGACATGGATCGCCGAAGGAATGGTGTCGTTACTGCTTTGGCACATGTTGACATGATCGTTGGGGCTGACCGGTTGCCCACAACCGCGCGAGGCCAGGGTGGCGATAACCTCGTTGGCGTTCATATTGGTGCTTGTGCCTGAGCCGGTTTGGAATACATCAATGGGGAAATGATCCAGATGCCCCCCATTGATTATTTCTTGGGCCGCTTCGACGATGGCACTGCCGAACGTCTCATCAAGCAGGCCCAATTCCATGTTGACTTTAGCCGCACTTTGTTTGATTAGTGCGACAGCCCTGATGAATGCTCCGGGCAGTGGAAAGCCCGAGACCGGAAAGTTTTCCACGGCACGCTGGGTCTGTGCGGCATAGAGTGCGCTGGCGGGTACTTGCAATTCACCCATGCTGTCTTTTTCGATGCGGTAATTCGATGCGGTCATGTTGGTATTTTGTTTCAAATGATAAATGATAAATGATAAATGATGCGAACCGTAACGCATGTCAGAGCCAATCACAAACGGGAATCAGTGAAAACTGAATTTAACAACTTATTGCGGCGATGAATTCTTCCTTAGTCCATCCAGCCCTCCTCGCAGTGCGGATGCAGTAATGCCGAGCTGGCTCAGAAGGAACACCGCTGCACAACTACGGTTGCCATTTTGACAAAAGACAATGTAATGGCGATTAGGGTCTAGCTCGTTAACCCTTTTACGCAGAAGATGGAGCGGTAGGTTGATACTGCCTAGGATTGTGCCATGAACAAATTCATCTTCAAGCCTGACATCAAGCAAACTCGCGCCAGCTTTCACCAAGTTCCGGGCTTCCTCCAATTCCAGCCAGTCCACAATGGGTTCACGCAATAATTCATCGAAATCCTTCTTGCCAAGCCTTAGCAAAACGCCATCAGTGAGCATGACGATAGTAGCATTGCGGGGCGTGTTTGACAGTAGGGCACTTTCGCCAAAACCTTCCCCTTCCTCCAAGTGGTCGACGAGCGAAACTTTATGTTGCTTCTCAAGCTTGCGCAAGACATCCGCCCTGCCATTCCTTATCAAGTAATAATAGTCTCCAGGCTCGCCCTGGCGAATGATGATTTGACCGGCCTTGACGCTGATCGTCTGAAAACGCCTCAATAGGGCATCAATGTTGGGCGAGGGCAATCGAAGAAAGATTTTGCTCTGCATCAAACGGATAATACATTTGAAGTCCTCGCCCGCATCGAATTCGGTAACTTCGTAGGAGGCAGATTGGTCCCAACTCAGTAAATTGTCGAGCAGCTTGCTCTCAAAGCGCAAGATAGTCACCGGTGTTTTGGCAAGGCCGGTAAATTGGCGCGGCTTGAGCTGGGCAAGTGCATAGCGAGATAATTGGGTGCCGCCAACGATGTTCCGCTCACGCGAAGGGGGGTCGGTGGAGAGCGCAATTTCGCCCGAGAGCAAATAGATGGAGAAATCGTCGTCATCGCCTTGCGCAAATATTTGGGTACCTTGCGGAAGCGTTTCAACCTCCGTTTGCTCAGCCAATATCCCAAGGTTATAAGGGGTCAAGGCATTGAGTGGCACAAGATTTATCAGTAAGTTTTTTTCCATTAACTCATCTTGGATTGATTTGGTTGGAGTCAAAACCCGGTGGGCTGCCCCGGCCCGGCAACAAGAATAACCTATACAATAACATACCCGCAATGAACCCGCCTAGATGCCCCCACCAAGCCACGTCGGTAACGGTACTGCCGCCCATTAACCCGTTGGTTGCCTTGTAAAGTTGTACAATCACCCACACCCCCAAGAAGGCAATGGCTGGAACTTCAATAAACAAGGGCATGAAGAACACCCAAATGACGATGCGCGAATAAGGGTACATAAAGTAATAGGCACCCATGATTCCGGCTAGGGCTCCAGACGCGCCCACCACGGGTGTGGTTGCCTCAGGGTTGGCCAATATTTGCAGCCCCCCCGCCACCAGTCCGCAGACTAGGTAAAAGGCAATGAACCGTAGCGCCCCCATGCGGTCTTCGACATTGTCGCCGAATATCCATAGCATCCACATATTGAAAATCACATGCAGCCAATTGCCGTGAAGAAACATATGGGTGACAAAGGGTGCGTAGTCGCCAGTGGGCAAGCCTGCCATTGCGGCCCACTCGGATGAAGCGTAGCGAGCAGGAACCAGTCCGTAAAAATAAAAAAGATGCATCAAAGGCTTTTCAGGCAGCAGCCAGACCATCACGAAAATGCCGAAATTCAGCACGATCAGAGACCAAGTCACCCATGGGGTGTTTAAGCAGGGAATGGTGTCACGGTAAGGAATCATGGCTCAATTCATGGGTTCGTCTAAAAGGGGAAATACTGATTTTACCTCGCTTGCCCTCCCCACTTAGAGAGGGGCTTGTGTAGAAACCTATGCTCCCTTGGGGAGGTGGGTTCATTGATGATGCATTCCACACAGTGCCGCGCCCCAGCAGAGGTTTGCACGGCCTCCTTATTGACCACGTTGCGGTCGTCGATTTGCAACAAGGTGAATATAACAAAAATTGGGATGAAAGTGGGAAATGCACTATCTTCATTAAATTTTCAATATTGAGACACACAATGCAAGGGTTAGTGAGTAAAATCCGCGAGTAATGCCAAAGTGTTTGGAAAAAGCGTAAGCGTTCAATCCCCTAGGAGCGCGGGTGTCCCGCACGCTGAAATGGCGGCCAAGATGGCTGTGCTCCCTGGAAAGTGCGGGGGGGGGGTGAACGCTTACGAAAGTGCAGCCGTTAAATGTGCATTGCGTGTCTGCGCCAACCATGGCGCAGGCAACCAGAGGTGATGACCACCGGATTGGAGCTAAACTATGACTAAGGGCCTTTATATCACTAGCGCGGAACCGTACAGCGGAAAAACCATCATGGTACTGGGACTCATGGAGTTTCTAGTGGGGCGTATTGGACGCATCGGTTTTTTCCGGCCTGTTGTCAATGAGTCAGGCCAACTTGACTCTTTCCTCAGCCTGATAAAGTCGCGTTACCAACAATTCAGTGCATACGAAAAAATGTACGGATGCACTTTTGAAGAGGCCCGCAAGTTGCTTGTTGAGGATAGGGCGGAAGAACTCTACAGCCAAATCTTAGAAAAATATAAAACCCTGGAAGCACAATGCGACTTCGTGGTGTGCGTGGGAAGCGACTATACCAAGGCCGCCGCTACTGTGGAGTTGGAATTCAATATGACGATGGCAAACCACCTCGGCATCCCAATGCTGCCGGTGCTGAAGGGTGCCGACAAGCCCATCACTGCCATTATTGAATCGTCGCAGATGCTCATCAATCAATTGCGTGACCATCGTTGCGATGTCTTGGCCTTGGTTGTCACCCACGTCAATCCTACCGATAGGGAAAGCCTTCTATTTGTATTGGGGAAAGTGTTTATCGACGACTTCCCGGTTTATGTGATTGCTGAAGATCCTCGCTTGCAAAAGCCGACGATAGGCGAAATCGCTGGTTCTGTCCATGCGGAAATACTTAGCGGCTGCGAGGAAATGCTTGATGGCGTGGTAAGAAACGTCAAGATTGCCGCCATGGAATTGCCCAACTTCCTAGAGTATCTTATAGAGGAGGGAAGCCTGATTATCACGCCGGCCGACCGCTCCGACATTATACTGGGCGCGTTGACTGCTGACCTTTCCGGTTTATACCCGCATATCGCGGGCCTCTTCCTGACTGGCAAAACCAAACCAGCACCTAAAATACTAAGGATTTTAGAAAGCCTAGGGGCTAAAACTTTGCCGGTCTTTGCGGTGAATTTGGATACTTTTTCGACGGCAATCGCTGTGGATGCCGTCGAGTGCTCCATAGGCCCAAGGGACCAACGCAAGATCGCCGTTGCCCTTGGCCTGGTGGAAACCTCGGTTAACCTGTCGGAACTCATTGATCGTGTCTCCCTGTCGCCTTCCGAACATATGACACCGCTGATGTTCCAATACGAACTGATCCATCGGGCTCAGCGCAACCGCAAGCATATCGTGCTACCCGAAGGCATGGATGAACGTGTGCTGAGAGCCGCAGAAATCGCATTATTCCGGGATATATGCGACATCACTTTGCTTGGGGAAGAACAAGACATCCGGCGCAAAATCAATTCACTAGGGCTATCGCTGGAAAAAGCCAAAATCATCGACCCGCTGAAATCCGAACTCAGGGACATTTTCACCGAATCTTATTGCGAACTGCGCGAACACAAGGGGGTTTCCTGGCCTATCGCTTATGAAGCCATGTCGGAGTCAACTTTTTTCGGTACCATGATGACCCATCTAGGTTATGTGGACGGTATGGTTTCCGGTGCCACACACACCACGGCTGCCACCATTCGGCCAGCCCTGCAAATCATCAAAACCCAACCCGGCATATCCATAGTATCCAGCGTATTTTTCATGTGCCTGGAAGACCGGGTTCTCGTTTATGGGGATTGCGCCATCAATCCAGACCCCTCGGCGGAGCAATTGGCGGATATTGCCATCAACTCTGCCTATACTGCGCAGACTTTCGGGATAGTGCCAAGGGTGGCGATGCTCTCTTATTCTACGGGCGAGTCAGGCCAAGGCCCCGAGGTGGATAAAGTTCGCAGTGCGACCCACATGGCACAGGTGCGGTGTCCCGATCTCAAAATTGAAGGGCCGCTACAGTATGATGCGGCCATTGACATTGATGTTGCGAAATTGAAGCTGCCTGATAGCGAAGTGGCCGGTCATGCCACGGTGTTTATCTTTCCCGACCTGAATGCCGGCAATAATGCCTATAAGGCCGTACAGCGCGCAGCAGGGGCCCTTGCCATAGGCCCCATTCTGCAAGGCTTGAATAAGCCAGTCAACGATCTGAGCCGGGGGGCGAAGGTACCCGACATCGTGAACACGATAGCGATAACCGCGATCCAGGCGCAGCTATAAGTCAAGCCAACTGAAACAATCATTCAGGATGGCCTTTGGATGGGATGTTCTGTATTGGATATCACCTCAATGGCTGATCGACTCAAGATGGGCTTTGGCATCTGCCGCGTCTTTGGCGGCAGAATCCGTGTTGTAATGCTTTGCGTTTTTGACCGCCGAGTTCAGGTCCGCCTCGCTCTTCTCAAGTTTTTTGGCCAGTTCAGGATTTGCAGCTTTAGCATCTTCGATATGCTTCAGCGCCTGGCTGGCATGTTCGCCAACGGCTTTTGCATCTCCTGCTGATTTGACCGCTTCGGTGGCGTGTTGCAAAGCTTCCTGTGTGTGTTCATTGGCGTTTGCAAAGTTCCAGTGTAAGGCGGAGGCAAGCATCAATGTCAAACCTATGCAAAGAGTTTTATCAGTCATTAGATTCTCCTCTATAAATTTTTTAGCCTAAAAAACGACGTAGCAAGGCAAGATTTTCAGACGTTTTTTCCCATAGTGGACGATTTAAGTCAATGGATTTTTCATAGATTGCCAGAGAACGGCTATAGAGCAAGGTAGCTTGGTCATAACGGCCTGTGGCGGCAAAAACTGCTGCTAGCTTGCCTAGGCTATCAGCCACATCGGCGTGAACAGGCCCAAGAATTTGCTCCCTGATTGCCAGTGAACGCTGGAAAAGCGGTTCTGCCATTGAAAACAAACCTTGGATAAGATAAAGCTTGCCGAGATAATGCAAGCTTTCCGCCACCCCCAAATGGCTAGGCCCGAGAACCCGTTCCCGTATCGCCAGCGAGCGTTTGAAAACCGGTTCGGCCCTTGAATACGAGGCTTTGTCAAAAAAAAGCCTGCCAAGATTGTGCAAGCTTTCGTCCACGTCGGGATGGTCAGAACCGAGTTTTTTTTCCTTGGATGCAAGGACACGGGCATAGTTTGACAATGCCAATGCACTTTTTTCCGAGACCGGTTCGAGCTTCAGGGCCGTGCGGCTCTCACGGGCATAAATTAACCGTGCCTGCGCACATTGTTCCAATGCCGTGGCAACCGCAACCAAGCACGGGTCGTGCAAATCGCAATGTCCCGGATGACTCTCCGTCAGCGCAGCCGGATAGAGTTGAACGGCGTTCGCTGTTTTTTCAGGGCCGGGTTCGGGTGGCACTGAAGAAAGTAGGCTAACGAAGCTGGATAATATGGCTTTTAATGTATGCATGACGGATAGACTAAAGCCCGGATTCTTGTCGGGCCATTTAAAATAACTGCTTACTATAGCTGAATATAGCTTATTTTTCCCTAAGACGTGGCATCAACTCGGCAAGGTTGCAGGGGCGTGTTCGATAATCAAGTTGGTCTTTGATCAGGCGATCCCAGCCAGTCCGGCAAGCCCCGGGAGAACCCGGCAGACAGAAAATGTAAGTCCCGTTGGCAACGCCGGCAACTGCGCGGGATTGCATTGTGGAAGTGCCTATTTCTTGAAATGAAATGGCACGGAAAGTTTCACCGAAGCCGTCTAGGGTTTTGTCGAATAGAATTTTGATTGCCTCGGGAGTGCCATCTCTGCCAGTCACTCCAGTGCCGCCCGTGACAATAGCAACCTGCAAGGCGGGATCGGCTATCCATTGCGATACCACGGCACGGATTATATAAATATCGTCGGGGACAATGCGCTTATCAGCCAATCGGTGGCCTGCCTCTTGCAAGCGCTGGACCAAGACAAGCCCTGAGGTGTCATTTTCCTTGGTGCGAGTGTCGGAAACGGTAAGGACGGCGATTTCCAAAGGGATAAACTGCCTTTCGCCACTCATTTCATCAGCCTCCCACCGCTAACCCAAGATAGCGCCGCTTGAGCGCCTGGGCCAGTGCATGCACCGCCATGGCGTAATGGGTGCTATGGTTATAACGGGTTATGACGAAGAAATTGTGCAAGCCCAGCCAATATTCGTCGCCGGAATTACCCCGCAACAAAAGTAGGCTCGGATTCTCCCCAGCGGACACCTCCTTGGCCGGAGTGATGCCAGCAGTAGCCAGTTCTGACAGGGAATATTGCTTGTCATATCCCGTGGGCAGAGTAACCTCGCCTGCCACCAACGCTGGCACGACAACGGCTTCGCCCGGACGCCAGCCGTGCTCGGAAAAATAATTGGCGATGCTGCCAATGGCATCCTCTGGATGCCACAGGTCGCGTCGGCCGTCGAGGTTATGATCCACCGCCCACTTCAGGAAGCTGCCAGGCATAAACTGCCCCAAACCCATCGCGCCGGCAAAAGAGCCACGCGGTTCCAAAGGATCAATATTCTCGGTCTGCGACATCACCAGAAAATTCTCCAACTCCTCGGTGAAATAATCGCTTCTACGGGGGTAGTCAAAAGCCAGTGTGGTTAGGGCATCAAACACCCTGTCCTTACCCATGTTACGACCATAGATGGTCTCAACACCCATGATTCCAAGTATATATTCTGGCGGCACACCATAGCGTTGCTCGGCCTGGCTTAGTGCTTGGGCGTGTCGTCGCCAAAAAGCCACGCCACTTTCGATATGAAGTTCGGTCAGAAACTGGGCTCGGTATTTTGACCAAGAACCCGGGCGCGGTGTGCCTTGGCTGGGTCCACCTTGGCGGTTCATATAATCCAAGGTCCATTGCTTGCGTCGAGCCTGCGAAAACAAGCCATAGAGATAATTGCGGGGTATGCCATGCGCTGCCTCCATGTGCAGGATAAACTCATTTAGCTGCGGATAACCCGCAAAGTCCCCAGTGACCCGGTTAGCAGAAAACTGTCCGGGCATGGTTAGATTCGGTACTTGTTGCCCGTTCTGCGTAGACGGGGGAGGTTGCAGCACGGGTTCTTCTTTCACCGCTTTGTGGCCCGAACAGCCGGCCAATGTGAGGATGAGCAATATAAGATTGATTTTCATAGTTTTAGTCGCACCCCTTTTATGTTGCGTCGTTGCGCCGTTGCGTGAGACTTTCTTTTTGTTTGATGGCAAAGGCAACGTCCGCCGCTTGGCGGTTTTCGCGGATGTCATGCACACGGAATATGTTGATCCCTGCCATTACGCCTAAAGCCGTGGTCGCCACCGTCGCAGCAAGCAATTCGCGGGGGCGGGACTCATTGCAAACAGCCCCCATGAAGCGCTTGCGACTGGTTCCTAGCAGCGTGGCATACCCTGTCGCCGCAAACCGGTTTAGATTGGCCAACAAAACCAAGTTGTCGTCCTTGCGTTTTCCAAAGCCTATTCCGGGATCAAGAATGATATTTTCACTGCGGATTCCAGCGGCTTGCGCCGCATCGGCCCGTTCCATCAAGAATCCAAGGACTTCCTCTAAGACATCCCTATAGCGTGGATCGTCTTGCATGGTGCGGGGCGTTCCCTGCATATGCATAAGCACGATGGGAACACCTCGCTCCGCTATAAGGCCAAAAAGGCTAGGGTCCGCCCGCCCCGCCGTGACATCGTTGATGATTGTCGCTCCTGCGCTTAGCCCGGCCTCCGCCACTTCCGACAAGCTAGTGTCAACACTGATTAAAGTATCGTAGGGAAGCAAATACCGTAGTTCCTTAATCACCGGGGCGATACGGGCAATTTGTGCAGATGCGCCCGTCGGATCGGCACCAGGACGGGTAGACTCACCACCTACATCAATAATGTCGGCCCCTTGTCTGGCCATGTCTTGGGCATGGTGCACGGCGCATTCTTGGTCGGAAAAAAGCCCACCGTCGGAAAAGCTATCCGGGGTCACGTTGAGAACCCCCATAATGAGGGGCTTGGTTGTTCGAATTTTTTCCGTGAGCAGCATTGCAAAACATCGCCAAAGTGAGAGAATGAATTTTACTCTATTTGTACAAAATGTAACGTCGATTCCGAATGATCGTTTAAAATAATGACGAGACATCTTATTTAAAATTACAAGGCAAAACAAGGCAAGTAATCGTGAGTGGGCAGTTCTTAAGTCGAGAGGTCGTGAAGCCATCCGAAGGCGGCATTTTAGTCGTTGATGACGATCCTGCCGGTCTGCAACTCATTGTCGATCTGATGGGTGTACAGGGTTATCATGTTCGACCAGCCAATAGCGGGGAGCTGGCCTTACGTTCCGCCGCCAGCCGCCTTCCCGAGTTAATCCTGCTGGATATCCAAATGCCCGGCATGGACGGTTATGAAGTTTGCCGACGCCTGAAAAGTGATCCGAAAACTCGCGACGTTCCCGTGCTTTTCATTTCAGCACTCCACGACACCGAAAGCAAGGTTCTCGGCCTTAGGGTGGGGGCGGTGGATTTTGTGACTAAGCCCTACCAAGCGGAAGAAGTGCTTGCCCGCGTGCATACCCACTTGTTGTTGGCCCGCACCCGAAACGCCTTGGATGCGATGTGCTTGCAACTGACAGAACGGATCGTCGAACGAAACAATAACCTCGAAGCCATGTCCGACGCACTAGAGGCCAAGGTGGCCGAGCATCAGGCAACGGCTGAAAAGCTTCGCCTAGCCAGTAAGGCGATAGAGTCTTCAGGTGATGCCATCGTCATTACTGATGAGCGAGGAGGAATGCTATCCGTGAATCCGGCATTCTCCGCCATCACTGGCTACGAGCCAGATGAGATTCTAGGCCAATCGCCAAATGTGTTACTGTCTTATCGTTCTCCCCAAGATTTTCCGGTGATGCTTTCGAACTCTTTGTATGCCTCTGGCGCGTGGTCAGGCGAGGTTTGGATCCAGCCTAAAAGCGGTAAGATATTGCCTGTCTGGCTTAACATATCGGCAGTCCAGAACGAACAATTGGTGAAGACCCATTATGTGGGTATATTTTTTGATATATCGAGTATCAAAAAAGCCCAAGCCCGGATTGACTATCTGGCGCATCACGACGTGTTGACTGGATTGCCAAACCGTGTCCTGTTGCGGGATCGGTTTGAAATGGCCGCCGCCATGGCCGACCGGTTAGTACAGCCGATTGGTGTGTTTTTCATTGACCTCGACCACTTCAAAAGTATTAACGACGCATTAGGCCATCCTACCGGCGATAAATATCTGCAAAACATCGCCAAACGCATTAAACATTCCATTCGCAATTCCGATTCGCTGTGCCGTCTAGGAGGCGATGAATTCATTGCTTTGATCTGCCAAATCAAACCGAAAACCGATCTCAAGGGGATTGCCGAGAAAATCATTGCCGTCATCAGTGCGCCGATTGAGATTGATGGCCATGAATTACAGCGCTCTGCCAGTATCGGCATCGCTCGCTATCCTGATGACGGGCTGGATATCGACACGTTGATCAGAAAAGCCGACACAGCGATGTATCGTGCCAAAGATCAAGGCCGCAATTCATGCGCATCCTTCTGCGGAGACATGGATAAGGAAGTGGAACACAAACTCAACTTAGAGTGTGCGCTGGGCCAAGCACTTGAACGCAATGAGCTTTTCTTGCGCTATCAGCCACAAGCCGATCTACAGACCGGCAAAATTGTGGGCATGGAGGCATTGGTGCGCTGGCAGCGCCCCGGAATAGGCGAGGTGTCACCCGATGCCTTTATCAGACTGGCCGAAGAGTCGGGGCTAATCGTCCGGCTTGGCAAATGGGTGATCGAGGAGACCTGCCGACAAGCCCGATTCTGGGTTGGGCAGAATCTGTGCGTCCCCATTTCTGTCAATATTTCCGCGACCGAGTTGCGGCGCGGGCATGTTGCCATGATCGTCGATGATGCGCTGAGATGCAACGGCCTGTCATCGGTTTGGTTGGTGGTGGAAATCACCGAATCAGGGCTGATTGACGATACCTCCCAGACCCGCGCAATGTTGGAACATTTAGGGAAACTGGGCGTACATCTGGCCATTGACGATTTTGGCACGGGCTACTCGAGCTTCGCTTATTTGCGCCGGTTTGCCGTTTCCCAACTTAAGATCGACCAAAGTTTCGTCGCTCGCATGAAGCAGGATTCTGAAGACCACGCAATCGTCAACGCCATCATTCAACTGGCCAATATTTTGCGCATACCGACTGTCGCCGAGGGCGTGGAAACCCAGGCACAACGTCAATTGTTAATCGCCGGAGGCTGCCAAATTGGCCAAGGCTATTTGTTTTCCAGGCCCTTGTTACCCGACGAAGCATCCGAAGCTTTGCGAAGAGGGTATTGTGGATAAGCTTTTGATGCCACTCTATTCAGAAGGCCACTCGTAGGGTCGGGTTCCAAGCCTACCTCTACGAATATTCCGCGATTAATTTGAAAATCGAATGAGGTAAAACATGAAAAAGCAGAAGAACGCATCGACTCCTAAAAGCCTCGATTCTGAAGAAAACTTCCGCTTGTTGGTCGATAGTGTCACAGACTATGCCATTATGATGATCGACCCCGAAGGCCATATCACTAGTTGGAATACTGGGGCGGAAAAAATCCTAGGGTTTCACAGCGAAGAGATTATAGGCAAACATTTTTCTTGTTTTTATACGTCGGAAGCCGTAGCTAGCGGCATACCAAGGAAGGAACTTGATTTAGCCTCCACACAGGGCCGTAACGAAAACGAGGGTTTTCGGAAACGCAAAAACGGTACATTTTTTTGGGCCAACACCATCATAACGCCCCTGTGTGACGAAAAAGGCATGATTTTTGGATTCACCAATATCACCCGTGAGTTATCCGACCGCAAAAAGGCAGACTACACCCGCAGCCTTATCGAGGCCAGCCTGGATCCATTGGTGACCATCGCCCCGGACGGCAAGATCACCGATGTAAACGCCGCCACCGAATCCATCACCGGACGCTCGCGCCAAGAACTCATAGGCACAGATTTTAGCGAGTATTTCACCGTTCCAGAGAAAGCACGGGAGGGATACCAGGAGGTATTCCGTGAGGGCCAAGTGCGGGATTATCCTTTGGAGCTTAGGCATCTCGACGGGCGGGTGACCTCAGTGCTTTACAATGCCTCGGTTTACCGGGATGAGGACGGTATCGTTGTGGGTGTATTCGCCGCCGCCCGCGACATCACTGATCGCAAACAAGCCGAAGATGACCTAAAACGGGCAACCGCCTATACCCGCAGCCTTATCGAGGCCAGCCTGGACCCATTGGTGACCATCGCCCCGGACGGCAAGATCACCGATGTAAACGCCGCCACTGAAACCATCACCGGGTGTTCACGCTCGGAACTTATAGGCACTGATTTTTGCAATTATTTCACCAGTTCGGAAAAGGCCAGTGACGGATACCGGCAGGTTTTCCGCGAAGGCCAAGTGCGCGATTATCCTTTGGAAATCCGTAATAGCGACGGACGGGTGACTTCAGTCCTTTACAATGCCTCGGTCTACCGGGACGAGAGCGGGCAGGTCGTGGGCGTTTTCGCGGCTGCCCGTGACATCACCGAGCGCAAGTTATCAGAAGAACGCATCAAACAGCAAAGCCAAGAAATTCTGGAACTCTCTACCCCGGTCATGCAAGTTTGGCAGGGTGTGGTGGCAGTGCCCTTGATCGGCTGTCTCGACAGCCAACGCACCCAGCAATTTATGGAGCGTTTGCTCGACCGGATAGTCGAGACCAACTCGCCGGTCGCCTTAGTGGACATTATGGGTGTGCCGACCATTGACACCCAAACCGCGCAGCATCTGATCGAGACCATCACAGCCGTAAGGCTGCTGGGTGCCCAAGTGGTTCTAACCGGTGTCCGGCCCGCCATCGCTCAAACCTTGGTCCATTTAGGGATCGACCTTTCAGGGATCACCACCCGTTCATCGTTGGCCGCAGGTCTGTTGGTGGCTTTGGATCTGCTTAAGTTGCAAGTGGTCAATAAGTCCGACAACCGTTAAAGGGGGCTGCCATGGTCAATGGAAATATTTCCGTCATCAAGATTCGGGACATCCTTCTCGTCACCGTCCCCTCCGATCCTGATGACGGCACCATTAGTGAACTTCAAGAACAAGTGCTATCCAGCATGGAACGCCATAGTGCCAAGGGCTTGATCCTTGATATCTCCACTGTCGAAACGATAGATTCCTTTTTTGCCCGCACCGTGTCGGAGACGGTGAAGATGGTGTCTCTAATGGGTGGGCTGACGGTCCTATCCGGGATGCGCGCTAGCGTGGCCATCACCACCACACAATTGGGGCTGTCACTGGATAAAACGCTCACGGCCTTGGATGTTGACCGGGCCATGGAGTTGCTGTCGGACGCATTGAACAGATCGGAGGGCCGCACATGAATTCCCATTGTAAAGGCGAGATGCCGATTGATACAGAAAATGATATTGTCATGGCCCGAAAATATGTGCGCGAGGCGGCCGTTGCGCTGGGTTTCGGCGTGACCGATGTGACTCGCATCGTCACGGCTACTTCGGAACTGACCCGTAACATCTATGTCTACGCTGGCTCCGGCATCATCCGTTGGCATACTATCAACGGCAACGCCGATGGACTCGAATTGATCTTTGAAGACCATGGCCCTGGCATCGCCGATGTGTCGCTTGCCTTGAAGCCGGGGTATACCACCAGTAAAGGCTTGGGCATGGGATTGCCCGGCTCCAAGCGGCTGATGGACGAAATGGAGGTGCTTTCTGAAATTGGCAAGGGTACGACCATTCGCATTAGAAAATGGTTAAAACGCTAATAGTGCCGCTGCCGCCTGCACAACGCATTGAAGTGATGCACAGTGCCGAAGTCGCCATGGCAAGGCGTGTGGCTCGGCAACTTGCAGAGGCGGTCGGCATTGACCCGCGAAGTTGCGACGAAGTTGCCTTGGTAGCCAGTGAACTTGCTTCCAATCTGGTCAAACATGCTGGCGGGGGCAGCTTGCTATTGGTTCCGCTTTCCATTCCCCCCTGCACGGGGCTTCAGATTGAAACCATTGACAATGGAGCCGGCATCCCCAATATCCATCTGGCTATGACCGATGGCTATTCGACATCAGGCAGTCTCGGTTATGGGCTGGGGACTGTCAATCGCCTGATGGATGAGTTCGAGATAATACCTCGTAACGAGCATGGCATCCACATCGTTTGCCGTAAATGGGTGAGCGGCCATTCGCCCAGCATTAGACCTTGCCCGGTTGAAGTAGGCATCGCCACACGCCCAAAGTTAGGTTTTGACCAAAACGGTGATGATTTCGTGGTAAAGCACTGGCTAGGCCATACCCTAGTCGGAGTCATCGACGGACTAGGCCATGGGGAACCTGCCCATCTTGCTTCTGTAGCAGCCCGAAATTATGTGGAATCCCATTACGACCTGCCGCTTGATGCCTTGTTTCGTGGGGCAGGTATCGCCTGCCGTGGCACACGCGGCTGTGTCATGGCTTTGGCCCGATTCGACTGGGAACGGGAGCACATCATTTTCGGTTCGGTAGGGAACATTGATGCGCGGGTCATAGGCAATTCAACCCCGGTCAATTTGATCGTTCGGCGGGGTATTGTTGGACTGAGTACACCCGAAGCGCATATCAGCGAACATGCATGGCGTTCAGAATACATGCTGGTGCTTTATTCGGATGGAGTGTCCAACCGGTGGAACTGGCAGGACTTCCCCCAATTGATTGGCAAAACCGCCACGCAGATTGCACGGGACATGCTTCACGCCTTGGCCAAACCGACCGATGATGCCACCATTCTTATCGTCAAAAAGACATCCCGATGATCCCTAAAAACCAAGCACATTTTTAGGGGTGAACTTATTCGCCTACGGGCGGCTGTAGCCACCCCTACATATAACCAAAAAATTAAATTGGAATGAAACATCAGGCGCATCAGCAATCAAACATCGCGGAAAATCAGATCATCCGTATCCTGCAAGAAGAATTGGCCGAGACTAATCGAGGCCTGATCGCTTTGTCGATGGAATTAGAACAGCGGGTGGACGAACGAACCTTTGAGTTACGAGCAACTCAAGACGAACTACAGCAAACCAATTCGGATTTGTTGATGTTGACGATGGAACTGGAAGACCGTGTCGCTGATCGGACTGAGGATTTGACTAAAGCCATTGATGCCTTGCAACAAGAGATTACCGAGCGTAAGAAGGTAGAAAGTGCATTGGAGAGATACCAAAACCATCTTGAAGAACTTGTCAAGGAACGGACTGTCGAGGTGGAATCCGCCAGACGGCAGGCGGAAGCGGCCAGCCAATCCAAATCAATGTTTCTTGCCAACATGAGTCATGAATTGAGGACTCCAATGAATGCCATCCTCGGTTTCAGCGGTTTGATGATGCGGGATGATGCCCTGACTGGCAAACAGTTGGAATACCTGGAAATTATAAGCCGTAGCGGCAAGCATCTGCTTGCATTGATCAATGATGTCCTCGATATGTCTAAAATTGAAGCCGGACAAATTGAACTCGACAACAGCTTCTTTGACCTAGCTGCGCTGATCCAAGATATCGTTGATATGGTACGTGGGCGGATTGCCGAAAAAGGACTGCAATTGTTGGTTGAACAGCCTTCCGGGTTGCCTCGCCACATCCTTGCCGACGAAGCCAAGCTGCGCCAAATTCTGATAAATCTGTTGAGCAACGCCGTTAAATTTACCCAGCAGGGCGGCATCACCCTGCGGCTTGGCATCTTGCCGGACTTTGACACCCCCAGATTATTGATCGAAGTCGAGGACACCGGCATAGGCATCAGCCCGTCCGACCAGACCCACATTTTTGATGCGTTCTTCCAAGTTGGCGGAAAGGCGATGGAGCGCGGCACTGGCTTGGGCCTGGCCATCAGCAGCCAATTCGTCGAACTCATGGGTGGCTCCCTCCGCGTCGAGAGCATCCTCGGTAAAGGCTCCGTATTTAGGATGGAATTACCGTTTGAACTTGCCGAGGAAGCATCAATCACCCAGGAGCAGGAGGCGGACGGTGTCATCGAGCTTGAACCGGGACAGGACGCATATCGCGTCCTCATCGTCGAAGACCAGAGGGAAAATGCCTTACTATTGCAAACTCTAATGGAGAAAGTCGGTTTTGAGGTCCGAATGGCTGAAAATGGGGTTGCTGGAATCGAACTGTTCCAGAGTTTCAAACCCCATTTCATTTGGATGGATCGGCGTATGCCGGTGATGGATGGCATTGAGGCTACCCGCCGCATTCGCGCAATGGAAGGTGGGCAGTCGGTCAAAATTGTAGCGGTGACCGCATCAGTGTTCAAGGAGCAGCGTAGCGAATTGTTGTCTGCCGGCATGGATGAGATTGTCAACAAACCTTTCCAGCCTGAGGATATCTTCGGTTGCATGGCTAAGCATTTGGGTGTACGTTTCATCCGGCAAGCTAGGGGAAAACCGGAATCGCAGGCTCCCGTCAGCGCAATGTCAATTGCAACGCTCCCTGCACGATTGCGGTCGGATTTGTGGGAAGCCTTGATGGATTTGGATACGAACCGAATCGACAAGGTCGTCGGGCTGATTGCAGAGTTTGACACCGGATTGGGGCAGGTTTTGCGCTTTCACACCAAATCTTATCAGTACACCGCCATTATCCATGCGCTGGAAGAAGCAAATAAATCAGTAGTCAGTGGGGCAGGAAAAACGTAGCCGGACGGGATTTGTAATCCCGTCCGTAACGTTTTGTCGTTAGGCAGGCATGGTTTACACACAAAACGTAAGCAACAGGGTTGCAAACCCCGTCGCGCCTCGACCCATATCTACCACCGTGCCTGACAGTGGTTCTGTTCAACAAGGTTTATCCGTCGCGATGGACATCCGCTCGTCTATTTGAGTAAGCAGCGCGGTGGATATACGCTATTCGTTTTACACGTCTAATGAGGTAAACAAGTATGGGATATGGTCTAGATACTCAACTTTATAATAGAAAGTGGGGAACAGTTATCACATGGCGCTATGATCCAATAAATACCTTTCCTATAAACCCAAATCTAGTGACTGCAATGACCGCTTGGGCGTTTCTTTGCGGGATTACTTTTCAGCAGGTGACTTTGGCAACTACAGCGGTCGATTTCGTCGTAAGTTGTCTTATGTCAAATCAACAAAGTGGATGGTTAAATCATCCCCCGAATGCTCCCGCGCCTGTGGGTGGCGCCAATGGAAAACCATTGCCGGGTGTAATGGGAAAGCTTTCTATAAAGCCAGATTCCTCCCTTGGTTCAATTTTGCACGAGATAGGGCATGTGTTGGGCTTATCGCATGAGCAGGATCACCCAGATTACCGCGCAACATATTACGGAGGTAATGAATTAAACTTGGCTGCGGCTAACCTGACAGCAAACAAGTACAAACTCAAAAAATATGGTTCTCACGACGCAAGCTCTGTCATGATGTACCCGCATGGGAACAACACAGGATACAAACTTAAAGTTGCTCCCAGCCCCGGCGATGTGGCGGCGGTTAAAGCGATCAACGGCTGGCCGTAAGGACGCAATAGTGGCTTCGTCCGTGTATTGCGCCGCACGGGGTAAATCCAAAGAGCCATGTCGGGCGCGTATCTTTAGCGAACGTCCGACATTCGATTGTTGGGCAACGCAAGAAGATGTTGCCCGACCTACGTTACTTTATATGCCCGAATCCTGTAAACCGACAGTGACAAGATCAAATCCCCGCCAGCGCCGAGTCCAAATCACGAATCAAATCATCTACATCCTCAATCCCCACCGAGATTCGCACCAGCCCTTCGCTGATGCCCAGAGAGAGCCTGACTTCTTCGGGTACGGAGGCATGGGTCATGATGGCGGGGTGTTCGATCAGGCTTTCCACCCCGCCTAGGCTTTCTGCCAAAGTGAACAGTTCGCAACGTTCCAGGAAACGCCTCGCTTCCTCCACGCCGCCTTTCAGGACGGCCGCTATCATGCCGCCATAGCCACTCATTTGCCGACGCGCAAGATAATGCTGTGGATGGCTGGGCAAACCAGGGTAGATGACCCGCTCTATCTTCGGGTGGCGGTCAAGCCATTGCGCGATGATGGTTGCGTTTTCAGTGTGACGTTCCATGCGGATGCCCAATGTCTTTAGTCCGCGCAATGCGAGGAAACAGTCGAACGGGCTGGCGATGGCCCCGACAGCGTTTTGCAGAAATCGCAAAGGCTCGGTCAATTCTTCGTTGCCGCAAACCACAATGCCGCCAATGATATCGGAATGGCCATTGAGGTACTTGGTCGCCGAATGCAGGACCAAATCGAAGCCGAACTCGATGGGCCGTTGCGCCCACGGGGTGGCGAACGTGTTGTCGGCCACGGCGATTAAGCCCCGTTCCCCGGCGATTTCTGCCACCATTTCAAGATCGACCAGATTAAGCAAGGGATTGCTTGGCGTTTCCAGCCAAATCATTCGTGTGTTGTCGCGGACCAAAGCTTCAATGGACCGCCGCGTTTGCATGTCAGTGTAGCTGAATTCCAACCCCGCCGAGCGCCTGCGGACTTGCTCGAACAACCGTCTCGAACCTCCATAGAGGTCATCCAATGCAATGACATGGGAGTTTGCATCCAGCAAGTCGAGGACGGTGGCCGACGCACTCAAACCGGAGGCAAAGGCGAAACCGGCCAAGCCGTCTTCCAAGCTGGCGACGCAATCTTCGTAGGCAAAGCGGGTAGGATTCTGACTGCGCGAATACTCAAAACCTTTATGCTCACCGGGAGCGGATTGAACATAGGTGGAGGTGGCATAAATCGGTGTCACCAATGCCCCGGTCGAGGGTTCCGGTTGCTGGCCCGCATGGATGGCGCGGGTGTCAAACCCTAAGTTTTTACGTGTCTTGGTCATTTCGGGCTCAATCCGACAATCCGGCAAACAGCGCTGTGCTAAGATAGCGTTCGCCGAAGGAGGGTATGATGGTCACAATCAACTTGCCTTCGCTTTCCGGTCGCTTACCCACCTCCAAAGCTGCCCAAAGGGCGGCGCCAGACGAAATCCCCACTAATAGCCCTTCTTCTTTGGCAGCACGACGGGCGGTGCTTAAGGCATCTTCATTTGCGACGCAAATAACCTCATCGTAAATTTGCGTGTTCAAAATGCTCGGAATGAAGCCCGCGCCGATACCTTGGATGGGGTGCGGACCCTTCGCACCCCCGGAGAGAACAGGGGAGGCAGCCGGTTCGACGGCAAAGACTTTGAAGCCTGGCCTGCGCTCTTTAAGCACTTCGCCCACTCCGGTGATAGTCCCGCCCGTGCCTATGCCGGCGACTAGGATGTCGGCCTTTCCCTCAGTGTCGCGCCAGATTTCTTCGGCAGTGGTTTTTCGGTGGATGTCCGGGTTGGCCGGGTTATTAAACTGTTGCGGTATGTAATAGCGCGAATCGGAAGCTGCCAATTCCTCAGCACGTCGAATTGCCCCACCCATGCCTTCCGTGCCAGGTGTCAGTATCAGTTCCGCCCCATAGGCACGCAACAACATTCGCCTTTCCTTGCTCATGGTTTCCGGCATGGTCAGAATAAGCCGATAGCCCCTTGCGGCACAGACCATGGCAAGGGCAATGCCGGTATTGCCGCTGGTGGGCTCGACTATAATGGTTTCCGGTTTGATCAGTCCGGCTTTTTCAGCGGCATCAATCATCGCCACCCCAATTCTATCCTTGACGCTGTGGGCCGGATTGTAAAACTCCAGTTTGGCTACGATGTCGGCCTTTAAGCCTTCCGCCATGCGGCTGATGCGAACTAGGGGTGTGTTGCCGATCAGGTCAGTAACGCTGTTTGCTATAGCCATTGTATACCCTCGTGTATTAGTTTATGGACAAATTGAGTGCGGTGACGATAATTCCACATAAACTTAATTTTATATTATCCATCACACCGTAGCGTATTTTTTTATCGCTTACTAAATTTTGCGGTATCATCGTTCAGAATAATCGGAAAATGTGAAGGGTAAAACCATGTGCCAACTGCTCGGCATGAACTGCAATGTGCCAACTGATATTTGTTTTTCCTTTGAAGGCTTCCATGTGCGGGGGGGGCTGACCGACCACCATCGTGACGGTTGGGGCATTGCCTTCTTTGAAGGCCGGGGTTGCCGGGTTTTTTTGGACTCCAAAGCCACAATCGAGTCACCGGTCACTGATATCGTGCGCAAATATCCGATCCACTCGAAGAACGTCATAGCCCATATCCGCAAGGCGACCCAAGGACATGTCGCGTTAGAGAATTGTCATCCGTTTCAGCGCGAACTGTGGGGGCGTTACTGGATATTTGCCCACAACGGTAATCTGGAGAATTTCCATCCCGAAAAATTTGAATTATTTCGGCCCGTCGGCCAAACTGACAGTGAGCAGGCTTTTTGCCATCTGCTTGAACGGATAAGCAGGGAGTTTCCAACTGGCTATCCGGGCAGTTTGGAAATTTACCGGTTTTTAGAACAAGTGGCTGGTGATATATCATCGTTTGGAACCTTCAATTTTCTGTTGTCCAACGGCGAGTTCTTGTTCGCCTATTGTTCCACCAAGCTGTATTACTTAGTCCGCAAAGCGCCTTTTGGCGACGCTCATTTGATCGACCAAGACATCACCGTAGACTTCAGCCAAGTCGCGGGTAAAAACGACAAAGTTGCAGTGATTGCCTCTGCCCCTTTGACGGATAATGAAGCCTGGATTGCCTTGACACCTGGTCAATTGTTAATGTTTTATGAAGGCGAGCCAGTTTTTTTTGTTGTAAATTAGGCGATTTCTGTAACGCCAGTAATCAGGTTGGCTGGTTCCCAAGCTCCAGCTTGGGAACCCTTACCTATCAAGCTCCTGCTTGCTCGTTGACGGTTCCTCGGGAAGCAGGAGCTTCAAAGACCGCGTTCCCAAGCTGGAGCTTGGGAACGAGCTAAAAAAACTATTTTTTTAGGAGTAACCCTAATATGACCGAACATTTTGTCGCGGCGATTCAATTTGCCGCCGGTACCGATGTGAAAACTAACCTGAAAACTGTGGGTACACTCGTTGCCAAAGCAGCCGACAGGGGGGCCGGACTCGTCGTTTTGCCTGAAAATCTAGCACTGATGGGATACAAGGAAACTGACAAACTTCAATTCGCCGAAGTCGAGGGCAATGGACCCATCCAAGACTTCCTGTCCGACTTGGCTTCAAGTGCTTCGGTCTGGCTGATCGGTGGGACCATACCGATACATTCGTCACCCGGCAAGGTGCATGCCAGCAGCCTAGTGTTCGACGACTCGGGCGTGTGTGTGGGCCGCTACGACAAAATCCATTTGTTTGACGTAGACGTGCCTGGCAGCACAGAGCAATACCGGGAGTCTGCTACCATTGACCCCGGCAATACCCCGTTAGTGATTGATTCGCCATTCGGCAAACTGGGTGTGACGGTATGCTACGATCTGCGCTTCCCTGAACTCTACCGGCAATTGGCGGATGCCGGGGTGGAAATTCTTGCCGTTCCTGCCGCATTCACCGCGAAAACGGGATCTGCCCATTGGGAATTGCTGCTTCGGGCGCGGGCAGTGGAAAACCTTGCCTATGTGGTGGCTGCGGGGCAAGGCGGGGTGCATGAAAACGGGCGGGAAACCTACGGCAACAGCATGATAGTCGATCCGTGGGGTACAGTGGTAGCGAGGCTGGGTACGGAACCCGGCGTGGCAGTGGGGCAAATCGACTTGGAAAGCCAAAAGCATTACCGGGAAGTTTTCCCGGTCCTCACTCATCGAAGGCTTGATTCGGTGCGATTCCTTTAAACTTCCCTACCCAAAAAGGGGGGGGATTTATAGGCACTTGATGACATGGCAAGGGCGCAATGGCGGCTAACTGATGTTACGCAACAATGTAGGCCAAGGCCGCAAGCGGGACTCGGCGTATTGCGCCGAATGAGAATGCCATCCGTGTGGCGGAATACGCTGGGGTACCGGCTATTCCGCCCGAGCTACGAGATGGGAATGCATAGTGTGGCCGTTTATCCCGAATTACGCCGCAAGCGGTTCCATCCGGGCTACAGCGTTACCTTCTGGCTTTGACTATCTTTCTGTTGCCTTCCACTGCCACGCGATCATGTTCCTTCTGTAGCAATTCGTCCTCCCATTCCTTGTATTCCTTGGCGATTACATCATGAAATTCAGGCCATCGGGCTTTCAACAGTTGGAAATCTGCCGCCGCTGCCTCACTTTCGGAGGGCGGCAAAGAACTAATGTAAATTGAAGCATAGACATAATGCGGCGCAACCCACTTGCTGCGTTTGTCGATGTAGGTGGAACTGTCGTTGCAACGGCAGAAAAAGAAATCGGCAATCAAACCCGATTTATTGCTATGAAGCGTCCGGTCAAGAACCACCCATCCATGCTCTTTGCTGTAACCCCACCAAGGGGGCGCATCCAATACTTTTGCCATATCTGTCCCTCAAAATTTAGCGCTGCCACTAATCAACCACGGGTTGGCGGTCAGAGACACTATTAGTTAGGAATAACTTAATTGTCATTTTACCGGCTTGCGTTTGGTCTTCCCCTTGCTTTCCTTGCGGGGGCTGTTGCCTTTCATTTGAGCTTTCATCATCGTGCTCCTTGGATTAATCGGAATCTAATTCATAACCATGATGCGCCTATTTTCCCTAAATTGACAGCAATATTTCCAACTCACTGCCGTACATACCAATTGCAATCAATTTTGTAAGCCACCGCCTGCCCAACCAAGGCCGAGGTGTGGATATTGACTTTGACCATGGCCATGCGCAGCAGCCGGGGCAATAGCTTACCTCCATTGTCGGAGCGGTAAATCAAATCGGCCCAATGTTGACGCCGCCAAATCAATTCTTTGGGATCTTCGTAGCTTATGGCGCATAAGTCGTGTTCACCCAAAGCCTTTAAACTAGCTTGCTCGGATTCACGGGCGACTTGATGGAGGATTTTCACGCAGAGATCCGGGGTACGCAGCCTGAGATTAGACCCCAGACTATCGAATATCTCGTCAAGGCGTTCTTTGCTTATCATGGGGACCACATTCAATCGTGAGTTGTAAAGGATGCTTAGTCATAGTGCACCAATTCATAAGGCAGTGCGGGTTTTTTGCCGGCCGCCAAATCGGTAAGGAATTTCCAGAAGGCATTAGCCGAAGGCGGACAACCGGGCAGGAAATAATCCACCTTGACCAATTCATGAATGGGATGGACTTTGTCGAGCAGCAATGGCAATTCTATGTCGCTGGGGATTTGAGGGTTATCCAAGCCTGCGCCGGTGAGATAAGCTTCGGCAAGGCATTCTTCCAAAGGCACGAAATTTCGCATGGCTGGCAAACCACCATTGATGGCGCAAGCACCGATAGCCACGAGAATTTTGCAGGATTTGCGGAACTCGCGCAGGGTGTGGACATTTTCACTGTTACAGACTCCACCCTCAATCAGGCCAATGTCCACAATCTCGCTACAGTGCTTGATATCGGTAAACGGTGAACGGTCAAACTCAATGACCTCGGCCAAATCGACGATGCGTTCATCAATGTCAAGAAAAGCCATGTGGCAGCCAAAACACCCGCCTAGTGAGGTAGTCGCGACTTTCAATTTAGCCATGGTTCTTTTCCTCCTGTGCCATTCCTTCGGCCATTGACACTTCCCCAATAGGCTTGTTGTCGTAGATGCGCTGACCAATTGGAATTTCGAAGCCATGCCGCTTGACGATGATAGCGCCGACCGGACACACATGGGCAGCTTTGTCGGTGGCTTCCATGCCGCTATCCTTGAGTTGACCACTGGGTGAATTGACTATCAGGTGGTTGTTGATGCCGCGCCCGGAAATGGCAAAAACGTCTTTGCCATCCACTTCATGACTGGCCCTCACACACATTTCGCAAAAAATACAGCGGTTGCGGTCAAGCAGAATGTCCGGGTGTGATGAGTCTACCTCCCGTTTGGGGTAAAACAGTGGAAAGCGGTTATCCAGCATATTCAGTGAATAGGCAATCGCTTGAAGTTTACAGTTGCCGCTTTTCTCGCAACCAGGGCAGAGATGGTTGCCTTCGACGAACAACATCTGGATGATGGTGCGCCGATTTTCGTTCAATTCCTTGGTATTGTTCAAAATGTTTTGACCCTCGGCCGCAGGGAAGGTGCAGGCGGAGCTGTTGCGACCGTTTATTTTTACCTCGCATAGCCTGCAGTTGCCCTGGGGGATTAGCTCGGGATTGTGACAAAGGTGCGGAATGTAAATACCCGCACGGATCGCCGCTTCCATGATGGTATCCCCATCTTTAAACGAGACCGTCTTCCCGTCAATTGTTAATGTATTTTTAATCATATTCCCTCCTGTTCCAAATGGGCCATGGCATCGTCCCGCGCACTCATCCGTCTGGCGGTTTCCAATGACTCGTCCAAATCAAACCCTGGCTCGAAGCTAACATCCTTGAGACGGGCCTTGTAGGCCTCGGGGAAATGCGATAATGTGCTCAAAACTGGGTTGGCGGCGGATTGCCCGAGGCCGCAATGGCTGGTGGTCTTGATGAACCGGGCAAGACTGGCTATTCCAACTAGGTCTAAAGCAGCGGAGTGACCTTCGCATATTTTGTCTACTTCGTTCTTAAGTAGGGTCGTGCCAACTCGGCAAGGGGTGCAAAATCCGCAGCTTTCATGGGCAAAAAAATGGGTGAAATTGCGGACGATATCTAAAATGTCGCAGCTTTTGTCGAAAACCATGAACGAGCCACCTGTGGCCAAATCCTCAAAGGCCAACTGACGATGGTATTCCCGCCCCGAGATGATGCTCCCCGACGGCCCTCCGACTTGGACAGCCAGGGTATTTTCCGCGCCGCAATCGAGAAGAATTTCGGCGACGGTGACGCCAAAGTCGTATTCGTAAATGCCGGGGCGTTCGCAGTTGCCGCTTACACTGATTATTTTACTGCC
>Ga0208496_1000048_pt1 | contig 35152 bp, 34 predicted proteins | sample CryBogmetaGMA2M_FD_184552 | JGI IMG/M metagenome (GOLD analysis project Ga0208496, IMG submission 184552) | Freshwater microbial communities from Crystal Bog, Wisconsin, USA - MA2M (SPAdes) | ecosystem: Environmental > Aquatic > Freshwater > Lake | place: Crystal Bog, Wisconsin, USA | collected... | reverse complement strand
TTTCTGGAATAAGCTCTCCCCCGAATTAAAGCTGATAGTCAATCAGTGGCTCAGAGGTCTTGCCCAAGCGGGCGCCCAACTCTTTTATGGTCTAGCTGGGGCAAGAGCTCGTTTGGCCTTCAAAGAATCAGGTATGACATTCATCGACATCTCCGGTGAGGAGATTATTCAATGGAAAAATAAACTGACTGGTGTTGAGGCAAGTTTTTGTCAGCGTATGGAGTCTCTTTCATATCCCTCGACGGCCATGATTAAGGCCATTGATGACTCAAGTCAAAAATACTCCATGCTATCTGCGGATGAGCTCATGAAGCAATCCCTAGAAAATCCTTTTACTAACATTACACCGCTGAATTAAATGATGGGTAATACTGAAAAAATTGGTATTGTTGGCTTAGGCCTGATGGGCCAAGCTTTTGCAAAAAGACTGGAATCCCATCACCTTTCAATCTTAGGTTTTGATATCAACGAGGAGCGTTGCGCCGAGTTTGGGGTATTAAATACCTGTAAAACGCCAAACGAATTAGCGAAACAGTGCAAAACCCTCATCCTCTGTTTATTCGATGGTAAGCAAATCAATAACCTACTCTTGGGTCCAAATGGCTTGCTGAAGGATGTAGATCGCATTACTGAAAAGCTGATCTGCACCAGCACCTGTGAGCCTGATGAAATCATTGAGATAGCTCAGGCCTGTGAACATCATGGCATTCGATTTCTGGAAATGCCAATCTCAGGCACTAGCAAACAAGTCAGCAATGGAGACTCCTTAGGCTTAATGGGCGGTAATGAAGATTTGATCAAGGAATTAGGACCCATCCTGAGCGCTATGTGTGCAAAGAAAATGCATGTGGGCCCTATTGGAACTGCCAGCAAATCCAAGTTAGCAGTAAATTTAGTCCTAGGATTACATAGAGCAGCACTTGCAGAGGGTTTGGTTTTTGGCAGTCGCATTGGCCTAGATCCCAATAAACTACTTGAGCTTTTACAAAACTCGGCAGCAGCCTCTAGTGTGATGAAGATCAAAGGCCCGCTAATGGCCAACCAAGATTACGATAACCCACAAAGTCGCGTAGATCAGAGCTTAAAAGATTTTGGCTTAATACAAAAATTGGCTCATAAAGCAAAGCAGACACTCCCCTTCGCTACCCAATACATCGAACTACTAGAGTCATGCATTCTAGCGGGAGAAGGAAAAAAAGATAACGCTATTATTGCCGAAGCAATCCGTCGAACTGGAAGTAAATAGAAATGACTTCAACAAACATACGCTATGCCAATGCCTTTGCTTTGAGGGTTCCCCTGATCAAGCCGATGTTGATGGCTGGCACACGCATTACCCACGCTGAAACACTCATTATCAGAATTGAGACCAACAATGGCGTGATTGGCTGGGGAGAAACTACAGCAGCTCCGAGTCATGGCGGCCAAAGTCTGGAAGAAATGTATCACGTGTTTGGTCTTGATTTAAGAGGCGATCTGATTGGGAAAGATATTCTCGATCTATCAGGCATTACCCAACAACTCTGTCTGCGTTACCCCAAAGCAAGTGGCGCTATAGCTGCCATTGATATCGCCTCATATGACGTCCTCGGGAAATATCTTCATATTCCCGCATACACCTTGATGGGCGGCAAAAAACGGGATGAAATAGCCCCACTCTATCTCGTAGGTACAAACACCGTTGAGTCCGATATTGCTGATGCAAAAAAATATTTTAGCCAAGGCTATCGGTTTTTTAAACTCAAGCTCGGGGTTAAAACTCCCGAGGAAGATATTCAATCTGTCCTTGGCATCAGAGCGGCCATCGGATCAGAAGCAAAGATTTGTGCCGATGCAAATACTGGATACTCAACAGAGGTAGCGACAACTTTTTTACAAAAAACGCAAGAAGCCCGTATTGAATTTTTAGAGCAACCTCTTGAGAAAGACAACCTAGAGGGACTTGAAAAAATCTGCAGTCTTAAGATAGCGCCCATTGGCTTAGATGAATCTATCACCAGCGCTCAAGACATCATTAAATATGCCCGCTATGGGATTTCAGGGGTTTCGCTTAAGACCTTGAAGCTTAGCGGTATTACAGGGGTTTTACGAAGTGCCAATATTTGCGAAGCATTTAATTTAGAAATTAATCTTGCAGGAAAAATCGCTGAAACTTCCATTGCATCAGCAGCCGTTCTTCATCTGAGTGCTGCATTAAATCGTGTGAACTGGGGAGTTAGTCCAAGCCATCTTTACCTTTCTGAAGATGTAGTGACTGCACCACCAAAGCCAATCAACGGCATGTATAGCATTTCGAATCGTCCTGGTCTAGGCATTGATGTCGACGAATCACAACTAAAACGTTTCCATATTCCAGGATAAATAGAGAATGAATAAGAAGGTAAAAGCTGCATTAATTGGATTTGGCTGGTGGGGAAAAAATCTGGCTAAAGCTATTGAAGGCTCCTCCAATATTCGTCTCGACATGATTGTTAGTAAAGAGCTGGGAGATACTCAGGCATATGCTCGCAGCCATCAGATCAAGGTAAGCAATGATTTTGCAGATGCTTTATCTAATCCTGAAATTGAGGCAATCATCCTAGCCACACCGCACTCACTTCACGCTGAGCAAATTATTGCCGCCGCCAATGCCGGAAAACATATTTTTTGTGAAAAGCCCCTAGCCCTTACACACCATGATGCAAAAATGGCAATTGCGGCATGCGCTAAAAATAGCGTTGTGTTGGGAGTCGGTCAAAATAAACGGTTTTGGCCTTCAATGCAAAAATTACGAGAAGTTGTTGCTAGTGGCGCTCTTGGGAACATGATGCATATTGAAGGTCACTATAGCAATGAACATTCCACTAAATTCTTTTCTGAATGGCGTGATAAACCCACCGAGTCGCCTGCAGGCGGCTTAACCGGAACTGGTATTCATATCATTGATGCATTAGTGAATTTAGCCGGTAATGCCAGTGAAGTCTCGGCCCATGTAGCTAGCTTTAGGTCAGGCAAAGATCCGCGCGATGCAAGCTCGGTCAATGTGCGTTTTGATAATGGCATTAGTGCCTACTTTGCCATGATCAGGGCAACCCCTATTTTTTGGCGCGTTCATGTATTCAGTGATGCGGGGTCTGTAGAGGCCATAGGCGAAACAGAATGCGTTCTCAGACTGAGTGGTGGTCGCATGGAGCGCTACACCTTTCCAGCGATTGATTCCATTAAATATGAGTTAGAGGCATTTGCCACTGCAGTTTCAACGAACAACAACACACCTTACCCCATTAGCACTTTAGAGATGAGTCAAACCATTGCGCTATTTGAGGCGATTGTCCAGTCGGTTACCGAGCAATCGACTGTGAAGGTCTCCAAATGACCCTCAAAATAGATTAATCTATAAAAATAAGGGTTTCTAACTAGTCACATCAATATAGATATAAGGTACTCTTTTGATGTTGCACCCTACTACTATTCCAATAAATTAAAGAGACTATGAACCAAATAATACTCAGAGCCTTATCGCTCGCATTGTTTAGTGCCTTTGCTGCAAAGGCGGGTTACGCAGCCGATCCAGCGCCAATCAAAGTCGGGATCTTACTGCCTTTAACAGGCACTTTTGCCGCAGTTGCTGAGACACAACGTGATGGCGCATTGTTGGCAATTGATGTCATTAATAAACGTGGCGGCTTAAACATGCCCAATGGCAAAGTCAAGGTTGAAGGCGTAGTTGCCGATGACGAAGCCAAGCAAGATGTTGGTGTTCGCCGCTACCGCTATATGGTCGATGAAGGCGTCAAAGGGCTAGGCGGTCAAACCTTTGCCCCGCTGGCTTATGCCATTAATGCGATGGTTCATAAAGACCCACTCCCCTACTTTCCAGTATGCGTAATGTCAAAAGAAGCTTTTGAAAAAGGCAAGCTCTCTCCAACCACATTTGCAACCGCCTACAGCCCATGGACCGTTGGTTATATGGCAGGCCAAGCAGCAATTAAAACTTTAGGTAAGAAGAAGATTTTCTTCCTTGCTCGCGCCGATAGTTTTGGTTGGGATATACGTGATGGCGTATATGCGGCCGCTAAAGAATATGGTGCTGAGATCGTTGGTTATGATGAGCTATCCCTCGGTACAGCTGACTTCACGACAGTCTTACAGAAGGTCAAAGCAGCTAAGCCAGATGTCTTTATTGCATCTCAATTTGCTGCTGATGCTGTCGCACTCTTAAAACAGGCCAATCAAATGGGCCTGAATAAAGAGATGACCATCTTCAATGCATTTATCACCAATACAGTTGCCAAAGGTTTACCACCAGAGGCTCTAGAAGGTGTATATGCAATGCACTATTTCTACTATGACTTGGATAACTTCCCAGATAAAGAAGTAGCTAAGAGTGCAAAAGAATTTACAAACCTCTACCGTGCAAAGTATGGTCGTCCACCAGACGCCTATGCCGCCATTGCATATATTGCGTATCTAGAAATGTTTCGGGGCTTTGAATTATCAAAATCTTTCGATCCAATGAAATCATCTGCAGCCCTCCTTGCTAACGGTGGAAACTTTAATACCAATGTTAAAGGTCCTGCGCAATGGCGAGAAGATCATGCTGCTGAATATAAATACGCCGCCTTCTTAGTTAAAGGCAAAGGCGCTAAAGAGCAAAAAAATGAATGGGATTTATTCTCCGTCATTGGCTCTGCAGGTGGTAATCAAGTAATGCCATCGTTGAAGTCTTTAGGTTACTAATACCTTAATACCATCCCCCGCTCTTGTACGCGGGGGATTTCTTTATATAGAACTTCATGAGTAATGTGATATTGCAAGCACAAGGCGTTACCAAGCGCTTTGGAAATCTTGTGGCTGTGAATAGTGTCGACTTCACCGTAAATGAATTTGAAGTGGTTGGCATTCTTGGCTCTAATGGCGCTGGAAAAACGACATTCTTCAATCTCCTAACTGGCCTCTTCTTTCCGGACCAAGGTGTGATTACCTATGCGGGGGTTGATATCACTAAGATGTCAGCTCAAGATCGAGTTGAAAAAGGATTGACTAGAACATTTCAGCTGACCTCAACATTTGATAATTTAAGCGTTACCGATAACCTCCTACTGGTCTACTTTCGAAAAAATCATGCCTCATCGATCAAAGACTTATTGCTGACCACGCGCAAATCTCACTATCAAAATCCTAAGATTTTAGATATTCTTGCAACCTTCAATTTGGAGGATGTTAAAGAAAAATTGGTGCAGCACCTCAGCCTTGGTGAAAAACGTCGCCTAGAAATTGCAATGGCTGTCCTTGCAGAGCCAAGAGTTTTGCTGCTAGACGAGCCTCTAGCTGGTTTGGCTGAATCCGAGATTAAAGGCGTGCTTGATGTATTGCGCCAACATATTGGCAAACAAACCATCATCTTGGTTGAGCACAAAATTTCTCATATTGAAAATTTTGTTGAGCGCTTGATTGTGATGCACGAAGGTCGTGTGATAGCTGAAGGCGGCTACGAAGAGTGTCTGAATCATCCTGAAGTGAGAAGAAGCTACTGGCAAATTGAATCAGAAGATGGTGTAGAAAATGAATAAGCCTACAACCTTAGAAGTGATTGGATTAAATGCAGCTTATGGCGAATCAAAAGTCCTTTTCGATATCAATATCAAGCTCTATCCAAATGAGATAGTCGCCTGCGTTGGACGTAATGGCTCTGGCAAAACAACTCTACTCAAAACTATCTCAGGATTTTTGCACCCAAGCTCTGGTGAAATCAAAAGCATAGACCAAAACCTAATAGGTCTAAGGCCATATCAAATTGCACAGTCTGGAGTGAAATATGTGCCTCAAGATAAAAAAGTATTCTCAGATCTCACTGTTCGTGAAAATTTAGAGCTCGGCAGTTATGCCAGCAATGATTACAACTGGAATCCGGTGTTTGAGTATTTTCCAAAGTTAAAAATCCTTATTGATCGCAAGGCTGGATTTTTAAGTGGTGGTGAAAGACAAATGCTGATGATTGGCCGAGCCATTCTAGGTTCTCCTAAAGTCCTTCTAATCGATGAGCCAACAGAGGGCTTAGCGCCAAGCATTGTTACCCACCTGAGACATGTCTTTACTGATCTCAGCAAAAAAGCTTCACTCATCATCGTCGAGCAAAATCTACCCCTCGTCTGCGCTATCTCTAACCGAGTCTACGCAATTAGAGAGGGTCATGTTGTCGCTGAACTCAGTACGCGCGATGAGATCAATCCCAATAACTGTGAGCAGTACCTCTAGAGGATTATTTAATGTTAGATACGTGGCGCTGGTGGCGCGGAATACTCATCGCATTTGGAATCGTGGCCATTAGCCGGCCATTTGTTCCGCTGCCATTTTTAAATGAAGTGCTCATCTTCTCGATTTATACGATTGGCTGTAATTTCTTACTAGGTAAAGTTGGGTTTATCTCATTTGGGCAACCCGCCTATTTAGCTATTGGGGCTTATGGCACCGCCTTTTATTTGTTCTACTTTGGCACCAACCCTTATGTTGGGATTCTTGTCGGCCTAGCTAGCGGGCTGATTTTTTCAACCCTAGTTGCCCCGATGTTTGTTCGACTACGTAGTGACTATTTTGCGCTCGTCAATTTAGCCTTGGCAGTCATCATTTTTTATATGATGCAAAAAGTTTTTTCAGGCATTACGAAGGGTGATAACGGCCTATGGTTCTTGGCTAGTATTGCCTCAACCCCGATACTGGATCTCACCAAACCAAGTGATTTTTTTATCTTTTGTTTATTCGTAGCAATCGCATTATGGGCTTTCTATAAATATATTGACGATACTATTTTTGGGGCATGCTGTTTAGCCACCAAAATCAATGAGACCAAACTGCAATTCTTGGGTTACAGTAATTTCCGCATACGCCTTATTGCTTTTGTGATTGCAAATACCAGCACTGCCCTTGCTGGCTCTCTCTATGCTGTTTACCTGGGTTCTGTTAGCCCTGAAATTACGAGTCCGGCGAGAGCGGCTGACCCAGTTGTGGTCACTATTCTTGGTGGTGTCGGCAGCCTATTTGGTCCGCTGGTAGGCACTATTGCCTATACAGGTCTGCGTGACGTGATTAGTAAATTAATCGGCAATTGGGAGTTTTTTATTGGCGCCATTTTGGTCATTATTATGCTTACCAACTCGAGCGGTCTATACGGTAGTGCTGAAGCTCTGCTTAAAAAGCTGATAAATAAATTAAAGTTGTCAGCAGCAAAACAAGGGCTTAAATAATGGATGGTCAATTACTTGTATCGGGCATTATCTTTGGCTTTAGCTTAGCCAGTATTTACTTTTTGATCTCCATTGGTCTATCGCTTTGCTTTGGCCTCATGCGCATCATCAGCCTAGATCAGCTGCTGTATTACTCATTCGGCGCCTATATCACCTATACAGTCACCACCATCACCGGCAGCTTCTGGCTGGGAGTGCTATGCGGCGTCATTGTGGGCGGTCTACTCGCATTTTTTGTTGAGCGGGTTATCTTCAGAAGAATCTATGAACGCGAATTAACTTTCAGCATGATTACCTCCTTTGGTGTCCTGCTCGGCGGCATTGGACTGATCAAGTTCATCTGGGGTGTTGTTCCCCGCCCTGTGAAAACACCGTTTACAGATCAAATTGTCTTGCTTGGCACGGAAGTCCCTGCCTATCGTTTGCTCGTGATCTTAATCGCAGCACTTGTTTATTTAGGTATATGGCTGTTTTTGAATAAAACCATTATCGGCAAAGCTATTCGTGCTGGTATTGAGGATATGAATCACGTCGAAGGCTTGGGAATTAATGTCACAAGGCTATTTACCATTACCTTTGTGCTGGCCGCTTCTCTCTCGGCCCTCGGTGGAGCACTTTATGCCCCCCTCATCATTGTTGATCCGAGTATGGGTCTTGAGGTTCTGGCCTTTGCATTTATGGTTGTCATCATTGGTGGCCTTGGCAGCATCAAAGGAACTTTGATCTCAGCGATCATTGTCGGGCAAGTAGTATCGATCGGCTCCTTGATTTACGCGCCTCTCGCCATCATGGCGCCCTTTGCCATGATGCTTGTCATCCTACTCATTAAGCCAACTGGGTTGTTTGGCAGCAAGCTCACTAAGTAAGGCTAGAAGCTCTAGCCTTACTTTTTTAACTCGTGGCGCCAGTATCTGTCCAGCTTGCTACGCGACCGGTACTGACTGCCTCTGCAGCAGAGAAATTAAGCTCAACCTTGATGCCATTGATTGGTTCACGCATAAATAATTGATATAGATTTGAGTTGTGGGCCTTGCGTTCACTGAAGTCCACACCATTATCTGTGAGGCGTTTAATAAACTCATTCATACCATCGCAGTTAAAACACACATGGTCAATGCGAGCAGACCCTAAAGCGCCAGCTGCAGAATAGTCTTGATTGGCTTGATCGCTGGGCGTTTTCAAATAGGTATCTTGGTGCTCTGAAAACTTTGCCTTGCCGATATGCACTACATCCTGATTGCCGATATACAACCAATACACCGGAAAGCCAAAATCTGGATGATCACCACTTCGAAACCCCAGGTTAGTACAAAACCAGTCTCTTGTACCCTCGGGGTCATGAGTGAGGATGAGGATATGCTCCATAAACTTTAGGCCCATCTTCTTTACCCCTTCTATTTATTCAGAATTAATTTTTTGGGGCCGGCACCTGAGTGCGATACCAATCTGAAATCCACTCACCCGTCTTAATCAAAACGCCCTCTTTTTTCTGAATATGATCTAATAATTTTTCGAAATACCCAATACGGTGTGGTGCACCGGTGATATAGGGATGGACGCTGAGCGCCATCACACGCGGAATGCTAGCGCTCTCAGACCATAAGCGCTCGAATTGATCTATACCTCGAGTCAACATCTCCTCAGCACGATTACTTTGTAACAACATCATAGGGATGTCGTTCATTTCAACGGTATAAGGGACGGATAGCACCGGCTTTGGATTGGCTTTAATCCACACTGGCTGATCATCCAATACCCAATCAGCTACATACTCAATGCCGGCTTTAGATAAGCAGTCAATGGTCGTATCGTTTTCGGTTAAACCCGGACTCTCCCAGCCGACTGGAGCCTTACCGCTAAATTTCTTGATTGCCTCTACAGTTTGCTCAATTGCCTCAAGTTGATTTGGCAATTTATGCATAGGGCCCTGGACATAGCCATGCCCCATCATCTCCCAGCCTTTATTTAAACCAGCCTCAGCAACACGGGGGTATGAAGTACAAACAATGCCATTGGTCGCCAGGGTTGGCACGATATTGCGTTGATTTAGGGCATCGAAGATGCGCCAAAAACCCACCCGCATTCCATACTCATGCCAAGCCCAATTTGGAAGATCCGGTTGCAGGGGTTGCCCCATAGGTGGAGACAGTACCGTTCTGGGCATTGGATTTTCCATGGACCAGTGCTCAATATTGACAATTAACCAAACCACCATCCTGGCTGATTCTGGGAGGACTAATTTAGGTCTATCAACAATTGCAGAAAAGGGGACGCGGGCGCTCAGCAATTCATTCATTTATGTCTCTTTTAGTATGGTTTAATAAAACGAAGGCAGTTTTTAGTTCTGTCATATTACCTTCCGACCAATTCAATGTAAACCATGAATATACAAAGACCATCGAATATTTTTGAGCGCGATACAGTCGGCGCTTTTTGTCAGCATGTACCAGTTCACATTGAGGCAAGCAAAACCGGTTTTCTTAGCGGATTGTCTTATGGCGTGAAGGATATATACGATATTGCAGGCGTCCCAACTGGCTTTGGCAGCCCGGCTTGGCTTAATAGCCACCCTATTCCAATAGTTAGCGCTGCGTTTATCCAGACCCTCTCCAATGCTGGGGCAACATTGCTGGGCAAGACCCATACCGATGAATTAACTTATAGTATTTTGGGCATCAATGCTCATTATGGGACACCAATCAATAGCGCCTCGCCTCAACGCGTTCCAGGCGGCTCCTCTAGTGGATCTGCTGCTGCAGTTGCTGCTGGGCTAGTTGATTTTGCTATTGGCTCAGACACTGGCGGCTCAGTGAGGGCACCAGCGAGTTTTTGCGGTATTTACGGCATCAGAACAACGCACGGTCGTATCTCCCTTGAGAATGCGAGACCTCTAGCCAAAAGTTTTGATGCACTTGGATGGTTTGCGAAAAATCCCACAATACTTCGACAAGTCGGAGAAGTGCTATTAAATGAGCAAGCTACTAGAACTCATAAAAAGCCCCAATTTTTTATCCTCAAAGAAGCCTTTGCGCTGATCCCTGAAGCTATCGCGAAGACCCTCAAGGAATCCATAGCCAATCAATTTCCTTCCTCACCACAAGAAATATCTATAGGGCCTGAAAAGCTCTCAGATTGGGCAGAAACCTTTCGAATTTTTCAAGCCTCTGAAATATGGCAAGAGCACGGACAATGGGCGCAACAGCATCTTAATGAGTTTGGGCCCGGCATCAAGGAGCGATTTGAGATAGCGAAATCCTTGAATCCTGCTTTAGTTGAATCTGCACTCCAGAACCAGGAGCGTATTGAACATTACATTAGAGAATTAATCAGTGCATTAGGTGATGGCGAAACTGAAGCTATTCTAGTATTACCAAGTACGGGCTGCATCGCCCCACTGTTGAACTCAAGCCCTGCTGAATTGGAACAGGTGCGAAAACAACTTTTTCAGTTATTGTGCATTGCTGGCTTAGGCGGTTTACCGCAAATCAATCTACCGCTATGCAAATATCAGGAAGCCCCGCTGGGGCTCTCCCTCATTGCGAATGCCAACGAAGATTTGTTGTTGCTAAAGATTGCTGATGAAATGGCAAAGTCTTAATCTAGCGCAGTAAGCTGATTTAGCAATGCTTAAAGTCCCGCCCTACTTTTTCCCCTCACAGCAGGATTGACGACATGGGTTGGCCATTGACCAGATAACACTCGGCGCACCTCATTAGGCGCCCCTGCCTGAAGTCCTGCCATGGACTGTTCGCTATACCAGGCAGCATGAGGGTTAATAATCACATTGTCTCTATCGCGTAATGGATGAACCTTGGGTAGTGGTTCTGGGTCTGTTGTATCTAACGCGCATCCCGCAATCATCCTTTTATCCAAAGCCATCACCAGCGAATCAGTATTGATCACGGGGCCACGTGAGCAATTAATGAGATATGCCGTAGACTTCATCTGTGCAAAAGCGACATCGTTCATAATGCCTCTGGTTTGAGGCGTCAAAGGCGGATGTAGTGAAACAAAGTCAGACTCTCGCAAGAGCTCATCAAACTCTACCTTCTTTCCTAACTTGTCAAACTGGCCATCTTTAACATAGGGGTCAAAAAATAGCACACGCATACCAAATGCTGTCGCACGCTCTGCAACCATCCTAGAGATGTTGCCAAAACCAACCAAACCTAAAGTACTGCCCGCCATTCTAAAAATGGGTTTTCCAGGGGTGACTTCCCAGTGCTGTTCACGTACCTGCCTATCAAAGAAGACAATCTTTCTAGCGCACGCTAACATCAGCGCCATTGCATCTTCAGCCACCTCTTCAATGCAGTAAGTTGGATTATTGGTGACAATCACTCCGGCTTCTGTAGCAGCATCTAGATCAATGGTATCGACTCCAATCCCATAGCGAGCAATAATTTTGCACTTAGGCATTTTGGCAATCACATCACCTGTGATTGGTCCAGCATAGGTATTTAGCAAAGCATCACAGTCTGATGCTTGAGAAAGAAAATCCTCTGGTGTTTTTGTTTGTAGTGGAACAACGTTTGCTAACCCTGAAAGGATTTGCTTTTCTACGTCTACTGATTCCCATACATAGTCAGTAATGACAACCTTAGCCTCCTGAGACATTTATTTCCCCTTATTGGATGCTGCAATTCGTTAATATTTTGAAGCTAATTCAAGTAAATTTCTTTATTCCAACAATTTGACGCCGGTTTATTACTTAAAATTTCTAGGATGTTATCAACCACGATGTTAGCCATAGATTCACGCAATTCTCGTACAGCACTACCAATATGGGGTGTCAGCACTACGTTATCCATGGATCGCAATGTTTCTGTTACATTCGGCTCATCTTCAAAGACATCTAGCCCCGCACCAGCGATTTCTTTGTTAGTCAATGCAAGTGTCAGCGCATTCTCATCCACTAATCCACCGCGCGCTGTATTAATCAGAAAAGCTGTTGGCTTCATAAGGCGAAATTGTTCTGCACCAATTTGATGGTGGGTGTCTTCTTTTAGAGGTGTATGCAGAGAAACAAAATCGGAGTCCTTTAGAAGTTCGTCAAAAGATACGTATGTAAGATAAGCTGCTCGTTCAGCTATTTCTGACAGACGGCGAGGAGCCCAATAGAGAACCTTCATACCAAACCCACTGGCTCGTCGAGCGACAGCACGGCCAATCTGACCACCACCGCCAATCAGCCCAAGCGTCTTCCCAAACACCATGGCGCCTTCTAGGTAAGAAGATTGAGCGCCTGGAAATATTCCCTTGCGCACCAGTTTATCGCCCTCTACTAAGCGTCGGGATACAGCTAGCAACAATGCCCAACACACATCAGCCGTTGCCTCAGTGACAATTGGCGGAATAACAGTCACTGGAATTTTTCTTAAAGTGGCTGTGGCAACATCGATATCAGATGGAGTGATCTTCATCGAAGCAATCGCACGTAAATTAGGATTTGCCGCTATAACATCTGCCTCAACTCGATCATGCAGAAGGCAGAATAAAATATCGCACTTGCGAGCAGCCTCACACAAAGCAGTCTTATCCAGAATGTGTTTTGGGTCTTTATTCCACTCTACATCAGCTACAGATTGAAGCCGCTCAATTGCACTATTCGCTATTGGTTGAGTGATATAAACCCGAGGCCTACTCAAGACATCCACCTCACAATGCCTGCAACACCATCCACAGCAGTATGTTTTCCATCGGGGATTTTCTGGGTTGCATTGTGAACACCCAAGACCATCGGTATTCCTCGCTCTCTTGCGAGTGATGCTAAATGGGAAGTGCTACCCCCAAGCTCTGCAACGACACCTGAAACGCGTGACAAGATTCGTCCTAATGCTGGTCCGGCAACCTTAGTAACTAAAATATCTCCAGGCCCAACCCTTGATAGCTCGCATTCGCAAGTGACGACGCAAGCACGTCCAGTCCCCCATCCCACGCCAGCAGGCTGACCATTCAAAGCGGGATGACGCAACCAAATATCATCTGGAACATATGCTTTTTCCATATTCAGCGGACGTGACTGTAGAAGCTTAAATCCACCATCATCAAGTGACCACTCGATTTCAACAGGCATACCCATTAATTCTTCAGCTCTTCTGAGGTAGCCGCCAAGTTCAAAGACTTGCTCGTCATTAAGACATTTTTCCCAAACGATATTGCCGCTCAATACTCTGGTGCCACCCATGCGATGGTGATGTTGACAACCCACGCTATGGTTTTTTCTTCCAGCTTCGCTACTAATCAAATCTCCATCTTGACTTAGCAGGTAGTGATCTGGCACCACCTCACCCTGAGCAATAGCTGAACCAAGACCCCAGGTAGCAGTTAATACCATGTCATCATCGATCGTTCGACTTAACCCTCCACCAGAAACCTTAGCCGCAACCAAAGGTTGAATGAGGACGCCCATCGCGGTATCAATCGGATTAGCATCATGACTAGCCATGTAACGTAATATGCGCGGTGACCAAAGTGCCGCCCAGCAAGCACGAACAGCAGTTAAGAAATCAGCTTCGCTATCTAGACCCAGATAGCTCTCAAACTGACCAGCAAAGCTCGAACCAAATCTATCCTCGACCAATGATGATGAACGCACTACCATGGGGGCGCCGTTACTACGCCCTAACAAGGCATTCCAAGATTCCAAAAGCGGCTCAAGTATGGAAGGCAATATTGGTTTTGTGAGAAGTGCTATCCGAACCTCAATAGCTTGTCTGCGTGACTTCATGATTTCTTCATCACTAGAACCGCGACAAGGGGTTAAGTCACAGCCCAAAGATGCTAGCTGCAGACGATAAGCGTCTGCTGAAATACAAAAACTATCGGGAATCGGTAGACCAACTCGACCCAAGGCCGCTAAATTTCCAGCCTTTGGACCCACTAAATCCAAGTCCAAGGCTAGGTCTGATGTTATCGGAAAAATATACTGTTTCATAAGCACCTTCATATTTCGTTTAACAGCGGCCAGGGTCGGTACTGATTATTTTAAAAAGCGTGAATAGCCTGGATGTGGATCTACGACGGTGATCTGTTCGACTGGGAAGCCAGAAATTAATTCAATCCGATCCTCGTGAACAATCAGCATTTCTTCAATCCGAACCCCCCACTCATACTTCTTGCCGTGCTGAGTTTCCAAAGCAAAGACCATGCCCGGCTTAATTTCCACTGGGTAATCCAGGGACCAGATACGTGAAATGACTGGAGTATCGTATTGAGCCAAACCAAGACCGTGACCCCAAAGATTTGCGGCGGCCTGATCTTCATCTTCATAACCCCAAGTCTCCATGGCTGATGGCCATTTTGATGCAATATCCCGCGTAGTGACGCCCACTTTTACGGTCTCTATAGCGTCGTATAGCCACTTGAGTGCCGTTGCGTAAACATCTTTTTGCTCTTGCGTTGGTTCGCGACCGACGCAATATGTGCGGTAATAACAAGACTTGTAACCGTTCCATGTTAGCGCGGCTAAGTCGATAAAAACAATATCGCCGGGTTTGATGATCCGATCAGAAAAATTCCGCCAGTTTGGCCATGTATTAGGTCCCGAAGATACTATGACATCTTCAACATCCTCAATACCAGGAATGTTGTATAAAAATTCCATAATGTGGGCGGTTACCTGATTCTCCGTTAAGCCAGGCTTCAAGAATTTCATGCACTCCCAGTGAGCAGCATCGCCAATGGCGCCAACCATTCGCATACACTCCTGCTCATCAACGTTTTTAATTGCGCGAGCCTCCATCATTGGAGTCATACCATCAACCCAGTCGATACCTGCCTCTTTAAAAACCTGAATCATATTGATATCAACAAAGTCAACGCCCAACTTCATGCCGGAAACATTACTCTTTTTCATTTCCTGCAAAATACCATTTGTAAATTTTTTCACTTGTGCTATGGAAGCGGGACCTGCCGCGCCTTTAATCCAAGGAAATGCATGTTTAATGTTTTCTTTTGGTATCCAAGGGTTGTGCCGTTCTAGCTGAAATCCAACGTCACCCTGCTCGAAAATGACAGGAGCATCGTCACCACATAACAAGGCATAGCGTAAGCCAGGCTTCAACTTGCACCAACCAGGCGTTAATGTAGCCGTTACATAGCGTATATTTTCGTCATACATCAACAACATTGCGCCCAGTCCATGAGCCTTCATACGCTCGCGTGCCCGCTCCAAACGGTAAGTGCGCATACGATCCCAATTGATTCGTTGCTGCCAATCCATTCCCACGCCGCCAAAATTTGCCATATTTACATCCTCCTAGGGTATTGCATCTCTACTGCTACTTCACTGCGCTCTTTAGCACCCAAATAAGATGATCGGTCCAACTACAGAGTTCTTGATCAATCGATCTATAAGTAGATACTGATCACTTGAACACTTAATGTATATCAGTAGTTACCCTAGCAAACCAATACAGGCCATTTGGATGGCACAATGAAAAAAACATGTCAATTAAATCGACTTTCTGAACCTCAAATTGAATACTTATGGAACATAAAAAGCGTGCAGTGCGAATGGATTCGGCAGTACGCGAACGAATGATTGTGCAAAAAGCAGTTGAATACTTTGCGGAACATGGCTTTGAAAGCGGCACGCGTAATCTAGCAAAGCACATTGGCGTTACCCAATCCCTACTCTATCGATATTTTCCAAATAAGGAAGGGCTGATAAATCAAGTCTACGAGGAAGTCTATCTTGCAAAATGGAATCCTGCATGGGAAACAATTCTTCAAGACCGCAGTATTTCTTATGAAACTAGGCTAAAGACCTATTATTTGGAATATGCTCAAGTCGTCTTGAGTGATCACTGGGTTCGCATTTTGGTATTTGCAGGATTAAAGCAGGAGGGACTGAATAACCGTTTATTTAAGTTATTACGCAAACACATCTTCGCTAAGGTGATTCATGAATTTCATCATGCCTACACAGTTCCAGAACTTCAAAGTACAGAAAAAAAAGAAATTGAGCTGGAGATGGTGTGGGCCTTACATGCAGCAATTTTCTACATTGGAATGCGTAAATCAGTCTATCAATCCGGAATACCGAAAAATGTCAATCTCGTAATTGAAACTCTTGTCGAAAACTTTATTGTCAGTCTAAAGCACTACACAAAACTGAATGCGCCACAAACTGACATAGAGAAGAAGGCTAAAAATAAAAAATAAGTTAGCGCAAGAAATATCGTAATTTCTTTTGCACCACAGGGTCCGATAAACCCACATCACTATTGCAAAGTATTAAGTACTTCCAGTTTTCTGGAAAAAAATCGGCTATATCATCCAGCACCACAAATTCCTTAATGGAATTTTTATCTATATAACTTAAGATTCCATCATATCGACCATGCCCCAAAACGCATGCAACAATCCGACCCTGTATCACCACTGGAAAATACTTTTTAATTTCCACTAAAGAATAATGATGCCGCCAAGATGAATGTATAACAATTTCAACATTAACATCACCTAACAAATCAGCTAGTAACTGAGTCCAAGGTAATGCGCAATGGTTTACTTCAATGGAAGAATATTCCAGTTTTAATTGCCTTAATGTATCAGGTGCGCAGAGCACTCCTTCGATGTCAGTAAAGATAGTTTTCATGATGAAGTTACTAAAGAGCGCCTTCTATAAACCAACCAAACTAACATATTCCAAGCTACCGGAACAAAAATAAAGACCCCAATACTTAGCATTACTGAAATTTCTACAGTCAGACCGAAGAAAAAAATTCCAAGGCCAATGCCCACCATACCCCACAATCCATTTGCGATTACTGTTGCACTTGAGCGCCCACCATATGCTGATTGAATGATTAACATAGTCGATGTTGTAGAAATCGGATAGACGGCCCACATACCCGCAGTACCAGGTGAAGCAAATCCACTCAGAATCAAAACCGTCCCCATTAACAAACAAACCAGCATGGTGCGCACTGGAAGCTCATACCATTGACGTTTAACGGGTGGAATTTTGTGGCCACGGTAATGTCGACTTAAAAAAAGACAAGTTGGGAATAGGCATGCATTAAGAAGAAAAGCAGTGAGCGAAGACCAAGAATGAAGATGAATGAGCCATGCCAAAATAAACCAAATGACTACTGATACACCAACACTGACAATGAGATTTCGCTTTTGGGCCAGCACCACATATACCAGCATAAAAACAGCGCTAACTCCATTTACCGCAAGGCCTGCAATTGCAAAGCTAGCCATGTATCGAGCATCATGGTCGAGAGAGATGAAAGCAAAGGCCGGAACCACCGTTACTGGCAGGGTAACGACCAATGCACCGATTAGCGGGCCAGAACGCTCTATCACCAAAGACGCCCCAACGACAAGCGCAGCAGACAGGCTCAATTTCAAAATAAATTGGAAATAAAAAAGTGCCTCTGGTGAGATGGAAAACAACATAGTCTCTCTATAGCTTCTCAGTCAACAACTTGCCAATTTATACTTAAAAAGCTAGCTAATGAAGCCTTGGCGGTCGTTGATAGATGCTATTTGAATGCAACCACTTTTTGTCGTTGCTCTCCCAAACCCTCTATTCCGCAACTCAGTACATCGCCAATTTTTAAATATTTGGGTTTTGGCTTTATGCCCATGCCAACTCCTGGGGGCGTACCTGTGGCGATAATGTCGCCCGGCATCAATGTCATGTACTCACTAACGCAACTAACAATAGTAGCTACATCAAAGATCATTGTTTTTGTATTGCCCCTTTGCATTGGTTTGCCATTCACATCTAACCACATGTCTAACTTTTGAGGATCCTTTACCTCATCAGAGGTGACAAGCCATGGCCCAACCGGTCCAAAAGTATCGCAGCCTTTACCTTTATCCCACGTACCACCCCGCTCTAGCTGGTACTCACGCTCAGACACATCATTCACTACGCAGTATCCAGCAATATATTTCAACGCATCTTTCTTGTTGACATAACGCGCTTTTTTACCAATAACAATCCCCAACTCAATTTCCCAGTCTAATTTTTTAGCACCCTTTGGAGTAATAACATCATCGTTTGGCCCAGATAAGCTCGAAATAGCCTTAAAAAATATTATTGGCTCTTTTGGTATTGCCATATTCGCTTCAGCAGCATGATCTGAATAGTTCAAACCAATTGCAATAAATTTACCAACGCCAGTGATGGGTGTGCCATACCGCTTCTTCCCCCTAACCAATGGCAAGGAGGATTCTTTTATTTTTGATAACTTTAACAATGACGCCGCTTTCAGTTGATCTGAGGTCAGGTCTGGAATGATCTTTGATAGATCTCGTAAATTTCCCGCCCCATCTATTAAGCCTGGTTTTTCTTTTCCCACCGATCCATAGCGCACAAGTTTCATATATTCCCCATTAAGATTAAGTGACATATTCAAGCGGCAACTATTCAAATTGATTCGCATACTAGAGCCAATTGGCACCGCATACTTTGTAGCGGTATTAAATAATGCTTTTAGTGATCACTTGATCACTTTATAATCGATCACGTAAACACTGGACATCAGTATTTACCCTAAAGCTAGTGCTAATAGCTGCTAAATTTTCAAGGATATGAGCCTGCAGGTTTGCTACAAAAAGTCAGCCCGAGCTTAAATCCACTGCAGATCGCGGCACTGACAATGAAATTATGAGACCACTCCTGATTATGACAAAGTTGAAAATTTAATCTGGAGCAGCGCCAGATTCTTTTACAACCACACTCCACTTCTTCATCTCGCTAGAGATAAAATTTTTCGCTTCTACGGGAGATTTGCTTAAGGTAATGTTGGCACCACCATTCACAATGCGTTCAGCAATATCTGGCATCGTTAATGACTTAGTGAGCGCATCGAATAATTTATTGACTACTTCTGGTGAGGTACCCACTGGCACCATCATCATCTGCCAAGAACCAGTTTTATAGTCGGGATATCCCAATTCAAGCATTGTGGGCACATTAGGCAATCCAGGTTGTCTCGATAGCCCAGTAACAGCATAACTTTTAATCTTGTTAGCAATCATGAATTGCTTTACCGATGGCAGGGTATTAAACATCACTTGAGTTTCACCCCCAACCAGACCAACAGCAGCAGGACCGCCACCACCCTTATATGGCACATGGGTCATCTTGGTGCCAGTCAGCTTCATGAAGACTTCCATCTCCAATCGATTCGCACTGCCGCCGCCTGGAGTAGCAAAATTAAACTTATCAGGATTGGATCGGAGATAGGTAATGAGCTGAGTAACATTATTGGGCGGAAATTCATTATTTCCAACCAGCGCGCTGGGCACATCAGCTACTTGCGTGATCGGAATAAAATCACGAAGTGGATTGATATTTAAGTTTGGAAATAAGGCTGGATTAATGGCCAAGGTTCCAATATTACCCAAAAAGATGGTGTACCCATCAGGCGCTGATTTTGCTGCTGCCTCCATCCCAATGTTTCCAGCGGCTCCCGAGCGATTATCAATAATAACTTGCTGCCCTAAAATCTCACTCATCTTGACGCTAATAATTCGACCAATAAAATCCGATGCCCCACCAGGCGCAAACGGAATGATCATCTTAATGGGTCTATTGGGGTAAAGCGTAGCTTGCGCAAATACCGAAAAACTCAATCCAATTAATGCGCAAAAGAGAGCTAATTTCTTCGTCACTTCAAATACACGCTTCTGGTAAATATTCATAAATTTCCAAAAAGTGAGGTGCAAACTTTTAGTAAATATCGTCAGCAGGCTCAATGGGGAGCGAGATCGGCTTCTTTAACCGAGCTGATAAATCAAAAGCTTTCGTAATCATGAGATTACGATGCGCTTCTGCTGCGGTGGCTGCCGGCGTTGGCAGGTTTAAAGACACCCGATTCAACCATGACTCAGTTTCCTCGCGCATTGGGCCGCGCAACTCACCTAAGGCCATATCACCCGGAGGATAACTGCCCATAAAATCTACCCGACGCCCAGCATCAGGGGCATAGCCCTCGCCCTGAGGCAAATTAGTGGCTAGAACGATGTCGCGGTGAGTATCATCAATCGTCAATACCCCTTCGGTACCTACAATCCCAACATCCAGGCTGTACACGGCTCCAGGCCACACCACTGGCAGAGCCCAGGAAATAGTCGATTGATAAATTGTTCCATCAGAAAAAGTAATCACACCGGTGGTGGCATCAATACCTTTCCATTCTGGCCCTAGCGCCTTATCTATGGAACGAGCATAAATCTCTACCGGAGTTTTTCCTTCCATCATCCACATGACAATATCTAAAGCATGTGTTCCGGAAATCACCATAGGTGAAATTTTTTCAGGGTGATCAGTACGCTTGTAATTATCAATGGCCACCAGGCGGTTCATAAACGCCCTAGAAGAAACCAATGTGACATCTCCAAGCTGACCCGTGCTCACTTTTTCCTTAGCAGCAAGCCAGCGCCTACGAAAACGCTGCGTATAGCCAACTACAGCATCTACACCTGCCTCTTGGATGGCCTTAAGCACTCTGGCTGAATCGCCTAAGTCAGTGGCCAAAGGCTTTTCGATCATCAAGGAGTGCTTGTGCTCCACCGCTGCCAAGATTGGATCAACGTGCAAATGCTCATCTGTTGAAATAATGGTGGCATTCACCTCGGGACGGTTAAGTAATTCCCGATAGTCAGAGGTAACAAAATCTGCCTTTAATTTCTCAGCAACAAATTTTGCCCTCTCAGGATTCTTTTCTGCAATTCCGATCCAGCCAACTTGAGCATGTCTAGCAGCAACCTCACCACGGAATAATCCGACGCGACCTGCCCCAACAATGGCCAAACCTATGTTCTTTGCCTGACGATCACGCATAGTTAACCTGCGACCAGTTTCAGCTTCTCCTGGGAGAGTGGCAAGTAAACAGGGTTGCCAGTTTCAGCAGATAAGTCGGCGGCCATGTAGACCTCCATGACGGTACGAGCCTGCTCACCAGTAACCAATACAGGGCGATCTAAAGCAACTGCCTCAATAAAGTGAACAGTCTCAGCAACCATTGGTCCAGCAAAAACGTGATCAACCTTCTCACCAGGCATAGTGGACATTGGCAACTGCATACCTTTTTCAACGGTATTGATAACCACATCTTTATGGCTATCGTCCACCATCACAGCACCCTCGGTACCAATAAATTCAATCCAAGTGGTTGAAAAGTTAGGGTAACCCAATGGCAAACTCCAGCCACCACCAACCACGAAAGATAAGCCGTTATCCATCGTGACAGTGATCCATTGTGAGTCGGGAATATCTGCCCCAGTTGATTCACGCATAGCGCCATAATTAACTTGTGAATACACTTTTACCGGTTTTGCTGGCTCTAGGCACCAGAATACAAAATCGAGATCATGCGTTGATTCCATAGCAGCTGGTGATAATTTCACGCGACCGGTAATCTTTTTACCTAAGCCTCTTGTAATATGGCGGCTAACCAAAACAGTTACTGGCTTACCGATAGTACCTGAAGTAATCGATTTTTTTACATACGCAAACTTAGGATTGAAACGCTGTGAATATCCAATCGTAAATTTAAGATTGGATTTTTTAGCGAGAGCAATAAGCTCATCAGCCTCCTCCAACTCTATAGCAATTGGTTTTTCTAAGAAGACATGCTTGCCTGCTAACAAAGCATCGCGTGCCATGGGGAAATGAGTTGTCTCTGGTGTAGCAGAAATAATGATAGCGTCGATATCTTTGATTTTTAAAATTTCACGGTAATCTGTGGTGGCAGTTTTAGCCTCCACTAAATCAGCCATCTCTTTTAAGCGCAGCTCATTGGTCTCTGCAATATGAATGTCTTTTACTAAGGCGCTCGCTCGCGCAGCCTCCGTGCGAATGCCACCACACCAACCAGTACCAATAATGCCAAGATTAATTTGTTTCATGTCTCCACCTTTCTATTTTTAATATCAAATTCACAAGCTATAAACCGAAATCTATCGAACGGTTTTACGAGCAATGACTACGTTATCAAGCACTAAATTTTGAGTCCAAATCCATCTAGCACCAGAGAATATTTCAGGATAGCGCGTATAGGCAGGCAAGGCATTCACACCGATATCTTCATCGGTGTACTCCCAAGCTCGTGGCCAGTTCAAATCATTAAAGCGTTTAGATTGCCAGTTTTCTGGAATGGGGTAATGAATTGCAAAGCATTGATCTTTGCAATCGGGCTTCTTGGCGAATGGATGAACGCGGCCTTTTAAAGGCGTGTCGTGCACATTGCCTTTTTCTACCACCTCAGACGGATCATTTAAAGGTGCAATATAAAAGGTCTGCGCCTTCCATGAACTATCCGTCATCGTGCCATCACTAAACTTGGCAATTAAACCACCATCACCGGGATACCACTGACTGGTTTTTTCGGTAACGGGCACTGGAAACTGCTCCATTCCCAAACCTAAGTGCTCATCCCAGTCGACCAATAAAAAAGCCATTGTGTACGGGCGCTTCACCTTGAACTTTACAATCGCGGAATTAAAAGGAGTGTATGGGGTGTTATCCACTGAGACCAACTTACCATTTACCCACATCTCATAATAGTTATCAGCAACGATATAACCAGTGATAACTTCACCATCCGAATCAACAACAACTACTGGCACATCTTTAGCAGATACCTCAGAAGCATTCTTAGGGGTAATCTGTGCGCACTCACTATATAAATCTACGCTTTTAGGACCAAGGCCTTTTTGCAGAGCTGTTTCTGCAGGCACGATGATCACTGTTCCATCTGTTGCCGTAATTTTTCCAACAGAACTCAGGCGATGGTTAGCAACAGTTACAGGGCACTTGTAAAGTGTCTCAATAAAAGGAGAGGCTGGTCCTTGCGTCACCATTCTTTTATAAACGGTGTTATCGGGATCCAGCTTTGCCTCACCTGCCGCAAATGCTGACTGCCAACATAGGGCGACCATGATCAGAAATACAAACTTCATTAGTATGTGTTTCAAATTCATAGATCACCCCTTGTTAGTGCATAGAACAAATTACGCCTTAATTGCGGCGTTGACTCTTGGCATTACCTCGGTAGCAAATAGCTCCATTGAACGTTTTGCCAACTTTGGATCCATCCAATCATGACAAGCATATAACAATTGGCCGAAATCACCTACATGCTCTCTAAAGGCCAAAATTTGATCCACAACAGAATTTACAGTACCGGCAAGCACCAATTTCTTGGTTACATACTCTGGAGTAAGGTCTGAATCAGGCATATTTTGATCTAATTTGAATAAATTACTGCGACCGCCACCGGTAACCAATTTACGCACCAATTGCTTGAAGTAGAAATGGTATGGCCCACCCTCCTCATAGGCATAACGTTGTGCCGTTGCCTCATCGTCAGCAACAAAAATACTTTTTGCAATGCGCCATTCGTCAGGGTTAGCAACTGCGCCAACCGCTTCACGACCTTCAACATATTTTGGCCAATGGGTCTTAACCCATTCAGGAAGTAAGAATGGTGCTGAAATAGGTTGCCAGCCACGCTTTGCCATCTCAGTGACGCCTTTGGAAAAGGGCGCTACGACTGTACCAACGATCAAAGGATGGGGTTTTTGGAATGGCTTCATGATGAAACCCTGTCCAATTTCTGGAATCATGGTTTTTTCAACGGAGATATTCCAGTAGTCACCCTTAATGTTATAAGGTGGTTCGGACTCCCAAATCTTCAATACCATGTTGATGCCTTCAACAAACATCGCATTGCGATCTTTGTCGTAGTTCCCAAAAACTTCCGCGTCTGACATTAAACCGCCTGGGCTAATACCCATGATGAAACGCCCCTGTAGAAGGTGATCAAGCATCGCTACTTGTGCTGCCACGTTTGCAGGATGTGAATTTGGTAGGTTAATCGTGCCCGTGCAAAGCTTAATATTTTTTGTTTGGCTAATTAAGGAGGCCAAAAAGATCATTGAGGAGGTTACGGTCTCAGCAGCGTCAGTAACGTGCTCACCAACATAAGCCTCGGAAAAGCCAAGCTTATCGGCCAAAATAATAGCTTCTTGATCCTCCTGCAAGGTCTCTAATGGATTTCGTCCTGGAGGATGAAGGGGCATCATAAAAGTACTGTATTTCATATTATTTTCCGTTTACAAATAAATGTTAATCAATAAAAACTGTATTAGACCTGAACCGCTTTTGCATAAGCTCCGTTACAAAAAAGCAAAGTTTCTTTTTCTAAGTAGTTGTAGCGCTCAATTTGACCCAAAAATAGAATGTGATCACCGACCTCTTGAGAGCTCACTGCCCTGCACTCAATATTCGCAGCACAATCATTTAAGACCGGTAGGCTCCCTAAGCCCTCGCTGCTACTAACACCGATAAATCGATCATCTAAGGGTTTTGAGAATTGCTTCGATAGAGGCAATTGCTCCATCGAAAGTACATTAATGACGAATCTAGAAGCATCCATAAATGCATTCAAGCTTTTAGATTGTTTAGACAGGCTCCATAGAACAATGGGTGGGTCCAAGGAGACCGAACTAAATGAATTGGCAGTTAACCCTACTTTTTGTCCATTCTTATCCAAAGTAGTGACAACTGTAACGCCCGTACCAAAACATCCCAGCACGTTGCGAAGTTCTCTTGAGTCAAGCTTGTCACCGCAGACCTCTAACTGCATATTGTCTCCAACTTTTTATAGATTTAATTACATTAAAATGACCTAATGATCAATTGATCATTTATAAGTAATCATTTGATCTATATCAATAAGTATAAACCCTTACTTTTTACCTAAAATCAGCTTAGGAACAATCTCTTTTGCACCATACATAAAGGATGTGATAGCTTGCTCAATGATGGCGTCAACGTCCAGAACAAGCGGTGAATCAAAAATCCATTGCCTTTGGCCAAGATAGAAAACGCGGGCATTTATACCCCATACCAGTTCTACCTCCTCCTCCTGCAAGGGAACTTCTTCAAAGCCTGGTAAACCCAGTTCAGCACGTAACTCTGAAGCAATTGGGGCCAAGACACGATTTCTTAAGAAGTTAAGGTAGCGAGTATTGATGTCAACACCCCGCAAACCAGAAAACATGAAAATGCGGACCCAATCGTATGTAAGGGCAACTCTGGCATAGTCCTTATAAAGCATTAAGAGTCGGTCGTTTAGTGAGACATTACGGTCAGTAATGATGGTTTCCCAATATGGGTTCCAGCGACCCACATAGACCTCTTGATAGACTCGCTCTATCAAGGCGGCCTTATTGGGAAAGTACCGAAAAATAAGTGACTGGGTAACGCCTAAACGTTTAGCAAGTTCACGTGTGTCGCCATCAAGACCAACTTCCGCAAAAAACGCAACCGCAGCCCGCACAATCTCGCGCTCACGATCTTCGCGCTTCATGCGCTTTTTAGGTGCAGGAATCTCAATTGCAGTCATAGTTAGCAACAAACCTCATCACGAAGCAATGGTTGGAATCTGTTCAATCTGACCACTTTCAGCGGACTTCATGATGGACTCAAGCGCAGCAACATTGGCCAGCATTTCTGCGGTGGTGACGGGGTAAGGAGTGCCACCTCTCACACCCTTAGCAAATGCCTCAAGATTAGCGCGAACAATCGTGTGTGGCGCTTCATAGTGCGTCTGCTTTTCTTGGCCACTTAAGACCGTACTGATATCCCAGCCTGTGGGATTCTCGGGATGGGTTCTATCGCGAACCTCAATCCAACCTTTTGAACCATAGACCGTAAACCGACCATCGAATGGGGTGGCTAAAATAGCGCTAATCAATGCCGTTGCACCACTCTTGAAGCTCAACATAATGGCTAAGCTATCGCCATTTGCAAAATTACTTGCCAAGGTATTTAAGCGCGCCAGGACATTTTCTGCTGGCCCAAGAATTGCAATCGCTAAATCAACTAAATGAATACCGGTTGCTGAGAGTGGTCCGCATGGAGCCAACTCTTTTGACAAACGCCAATTATCTGGTGGCAAAGCAAAGAATTTATCCTGACTAAAGTTACCTTCAATCTGCAAAATGGTTCCCAATTCGCCGTTAGCAATGCGACGACGAAGTTCAATAATGGCAGGCTCAAATCTTCTTTCATGCCCGATGCCCAGCTGGACATTAGCAGCTTTACAAGCAGCGACTCCCTGCACTGCATCAGCAAAACTAAGGCAAAGCGGTTTCTCACAAAACACATGCTTGCCGGCTTTTGCCGCAGCTGTAATCTCAGCAGCATGCAATTTATGAGGCGTACAGAGAACAACAGCCTCTACGTTTGGATTAGCAAGTGCATCCTCAAACATACTGGAAACCGTAAAGCCTTGGGTTGCAGCAAGCGCTTGGGCGGCAAGGCGTGGCGCCTCTTCTTTCTCAATGACCATTTCTACTTTTAGTAAAGGGCTAGATTGCAATGTAGCAACAATTGTTTTCCCCCACCAGCCATAACCGATAACAGCTACACGTAATGCTTCTTGATTCATCTGATTGCTCTCCTGTTTTTTTAAATTAATTATGAATTTGCTTTTAGAAAACTGGAGACCGCTTCAGTGTATTGACTCTCACATTCAATATTGGCTAAATGTGCGGCATTCAATTCTAGATAAGTAGCGCTCTTTAGTGCATCTCGTACACAGGCAAACTCTGCTACAGGTGCGGCCATATCATGTGTGCCGCCAATAATGAGAACGGGGCAAGTAATCTCGGCCATGAATTTGCGCGCATCGTAATCACGAACTGCGCCAGCACAAGCTGCAAACCCCTTCGCTGAAGTTCTGGCAATCATCTGACGAATCATTTGATCCGCTGCTGGATTCGCTTTACGAAATCCCTCGGTAAGCCATCTATCTGCAGTTCCATCTACAATCGCTGCCACACCCTTCTCTTTAACAACTGCAATCCGATCATTCCATTGCCCCTGAGTAAGCTCTATTTGAAAGGGTCTGAAATTAGTGGCCACCAGTGCTCTTACTCTAGCCGGAAATTTTGCCGCTAAATAAAAACCCAACATTCCACCTAAAGAAAGACCAACAAAAGAAAATTGCTTAATGTGCAATTGGTCTAAGAGCTCAATTAAGTCGGTGCCTAAGCTTTCAATCGAGGCGAGCTCTTGATTAGGTGGTGTATCGCCATGACCTTGGTAGCTATAACGCAGTACCCTATAAGATTGCTTTAGCACCTCTACCTGTGCATCCCACATTTCTGGTGCTGCAGCCAAAGAGTTGGCAAGCACCAATACCGGGGCGTCTTTTTTTCCCTCAAATACAAAGGCGCTATTTGTTGTCATTTGCTTTCTCCACATTTAATTTTATTTATTGGTCTGCGATCATTACTTTATTAATCAATGCCTCATATGGCTGGTCTCTTATAGATTTATCTTTTTCAGCCCGATTAAATAGATCGCGTCTGCAAAGACTATTTTTTTAAATTTATGGCATCATAATATTTAGTTGATCACATGATCACCGAAATATACCAGCAAAAAATAATGAAGGTAGGCCATGGAAGCAAAAAATGCAGGATTTGATCAAAAAGACTTTAGAAACGCACTAGGTTGCTTTGGCACCGGCGTAACCGTGATTACTACACGCGATCAAGATGGCAGACATTATGGTGTAACAGCTAGCTCCTTCAACTCAGTGTCGCTAGATCCACCATTAATACTATGGTCTCAAGGTAAAGGGGCGCCTAGCCATGGCGTTTTTAAAGAGAATGTCAACTTTGTCGTAAACGTTCTATCAGCAAACCAAACAGAAATATCGAATCAGTTTGCACGGCCTAGCGATAACAAGTTTCAAGGTCTCGACTGCACTTATACAGAAGATGGGGTTGCTATTCTGCCAGGTACTTCTGGACATTTTGAGTGCGTGACACAGAACATGATTGAAGGTGGTGACCACACCATCTTTCTTGCAAAAGTAGTTAACTACAGGCACCATGCAGATACCAGCCCTTTATTCTTTTGGAAAGGGCAATATATCACTCCATAAGTCAAGGCACATGATCCAGGACTGTTGATTATGAACAATAAGGGCTTATCTAAGCATCTTCAGCCACTGATCGTAGCAACCGCCTTCTTTATGGAAAATCTCGACGGTACGGTGATCACTACAGCCTTACCTCAGATGGCCAATACTTTTGGTATTAGCGCTATTGATGCAAGCATTGGCATCACTTCTTACCTCATCACACTGGCAATCTTTATCCCAATTAGTGGCTGGCTAGCAGATCGGTTTGGATCACGCTTGGTATTTGGATCAGCGATTGGGATTTTTACCTTCGCATCCACCCTCTGCGCTCTCAGTCAAGGAATAGAGCAATTTGTGGCTGCACGTATTCTTCAGGGGATTGGCGGCGCCATGATGGTGCCTGTAGGCAGGCTGATAGTCCTACGTACAACACCAAAAACAGAGCTAGCTAAAACCATTGCATTAATTACTTGGCCAGGCTTAGTCGCCCCTATTATCGGCCCGCCACTTGGTGGATTTTTGACAACCTTTTTTTCTTGGCAATGGGTCTTTATTCTCAATATTCCTCTTGGCCTTATCGGCATGCTTTTAGTCAATAGATTCTCAATAGATGAAGAAAAAAAAGAATATCGCCCCTTGGATTGGCTTGGATTTACCCTTACGGGAGTCACTCTAGCAACTATTATTGGCGCGCTTGAAAGTCTCGCTAATAGAGGCGTCACCCAAGAGATTGCGTATTACGTATTGGGTGCAACAACGTTGTGCTTGATCGCAACTTGGCATGCAAAAAAGCATCCCTCGCCCATTCTAGACTTTAGTATTCTTCATATTCCGAGTTTTGCCGTTACGGTGATGTCGGGCTCATTTGTCCGCATCTTAATTGGCGTAACCCCTTTTCTAGCTCCGCTAATGTTTCAGATCGCTTTTGGATACAGCCCTTTTGTATCTGGCTTACTGTTACTACCAGCAATGCTTGGAAATCTTGGGCTTAAACCCATGACCCCTCTCTTACTGAGATTGTTTGGATTTAGAAACATCTTAATTATCAATGCCGCAATTTCAGCTGCTGCTGCAGTACTTTGTGGTCTGCTATCCCCTAGCACAAACGTCATCTTCATTTGTATAGTGATGTTTATTTATGGTACAAGCAGATCTATGCAATTTACTTGTCTACAAACCTTGGCTTTTGCTGATGTGCCAACAGATAAAATGAATGGGGCCAATACACTCTTCAGCACCATTACCCAGCTATCACAAGGTATAGGCGTTTCTGTAGCAGCAGTGATACTTCAGTTTTGCATGTTACTTCGCGAAGAAAATACCTCGACACCTACTACGATAGATTTTCAGGCGACGTTTATTATAGTTGGCTTGTTAATGCTACTTTCTTTATTTAGCTTTAAAAAACTTGGCCCAAATACAGGATCTATAGTCAGCGGACATACACAAAAATAAGATCATGCTTAAAGAAAAAATTAAAGAAGAATTTATTAAAGTTGGTCTATTAAGCCTATATTTTGCAATTTGGTTTTGTGCTCTTGCATTTTTAGCAGCAACTCGTTTTCAGCATGACGAATTAAAGCTACCTGTCTTTGGCTTTGCCTTAATCAAGGCAACCCTCTGCGCGAAATTCATGGTACTCACACAAGCAATCTATCCGATGGATTACGATAGGTCCCGAGGATTATTTGGCGCACTATTTATAAAATCCATTCTGTATCTTTTTTCAATTCTATTTTTGAGCTATTTAGAAAGCGGCATCGGCAGCCTGATTCATGGTGCTGGGTTTCTGGCTGGAATTTTTAATTTCGGACACGGTGACCCACTCAACATCCTAGCTCTATCAATTGTTTACTGGCTTATCGTATGGCCTTATCTTGTCTTTTGTGGAATTAGTATTTCTTTAGGAAAAATTTCGACAAGGGAACTTTTTTTTGGTGGGCGGACTAAATCCTGATGGTGGATATGCAAGTCAACCGCACTCTCTGCAATACGCTATGTGGGTTTGGATTACTGCTTGTCACCCTCTTGCCAAAACTAAGTCAAGCGCAAGAAATCGAACCTCGTGCTTATTCCAATGCACCGATCGGTTTAAACTTTATTGCTGGTGGAATTGCGCAGGCTAAAAGTAGCCAACATACCCTCACAAGTGAAGTCTTGACCTATGCGCATATTTTTGATGTTGGCGGACAATCAGCCAAACTTGGCATAGCACTACCCTATGCCGAGTTATCTGGAACAGCAAAAATAGGCAGCCAAACATTTAATGCTTCATCTGAAGGCTTGTCAGATCCCATCATCAGAGCATCGGTGAATTTATATGGGGCCCCCGCCTTATCCTCTGAAGAGTTCAAAAGCTATAAACAAGATCTCATTATTGGCGCAAGTATGGCTGCCTCCATACCCTGGGGTAAATATGACAGCAATCAACTGCTAAACGTTGGCGCCAATCGTTGGTTTATCCAGCCAGGGTTTGGTGGTTCTCAAGCAATTGGTCCATGGCGCTTTGAGCTTGCTGGAGCGGCAACCATCTTTACGGATAATAAAAATTTCGTGGGCGGTAACTCTCTTTCTCAAGCACCAATCTATTCTGCAGAGAGTCATGTCATTTACTACTTACCATCCACTGCCTGGCTATCAGTAGATGCTACCTATTTCACTGGCGGTCAATCGTCGATCAACGGCAACCCTACTGGTGCTTCACAGGAAAATTGGCGTTTTGGTGCTACCTTCTCTACCCCGATCGATAAACACAATGCAATCAAATTCTATGCCAGCACTGGTGCCTACTCTAGAACGAGCAACAACTATGACCTGATCGGTGCAGCCTGGCAATATCGCTGGGGCCCGGGGATATAAGCACTCCAGTTTGCCCAAATCGCTACAATCACTAGTTAAATACGTAGTCAATAAAAACAATCGTCAGAGACAACATAATCATGAGTACTAAACCCAAAAATACTGCCGAAAAGCCTGCTGAATCTGGCTTACGGAAAGGTTTGACCAGTTACGGAGATAAGGGCTTCTCTTTGTTCTTACGCAAGGCGTTCATTAAGGGTGCCGGCTATACCAATAGCGCATTAGATCGTCCAGTGATTGGCATTATTAATACCGGTAGCGCCTACAACCCTTGTCATGGCAATATGCCGCAACTGCTTGAAGCAGTGAAGCGCGGTGTCATGCTTGCGGGTGGCTTGCCAATGGACTTCCCTACCATCTCCATTCATGAGAGCTTTGCTGCACCAACCAGCATGTATTTACGCAACCTGATGTCGATGGACACCGAAGAGATGTTGCGCGCTCAACCGATGGATGCCGTTGTGATGATTGGCGGATGCGATAAAACGGTTCCGGCACAAATGATGGGTGCCGCTTCTGCTGGTCTTCCAGCAATCCAATTGATCACCGGCTCGATGTTAACTGGCTCACATCGCAGCGAACGCGTTGGCGCCTGTACTGACTGTCGCCGTTACTGGGGCAAATTCCGCGCAGGCGAAATTGATGAAGCTGAAAAAGATGAGGTCAATGACCAACTCGTCGCTAGTGTAGGCACCTGTTCAGTGATGGGAACTGCCAGTACGATGGCTTGCATTGCAGAAGCCTTAGGTATGACAGTTCCTGGTGGCGCATCTCCACCAGCCGTTACCGCCGATAGAATTCGGATTGCGGAAGAGACTGGTACTCGTGCAGTACAAATGGCGATAGATGGTTTAACCATCGATAAAGTCTTAACGGCTGATGCCTTTGAAAACGCAATGCGTGTTTTATTAGCAATAGGCGGATCTACCAACGGCATTGTTCATCTGGCAGCGATTGCTGGTCGCATGGGTCTTGAAATCGATTTAGAAGCGCTCGACAAGATGGGTGATGAGACCCCCGTTTTATTGGATCTCAAACCATCTGGCGATCACTACATGGAAAACTTCCATGATGCTGGTGGCATGACCACTCTCTTGCGCGAACTGAAGCCTTTATTAAAGCTCAATGCGATGACTGTTACTGGCAGAACATTGGGTGAAGAAATTGATGCTGCACCGCCAAGCTTTAAGCAAGATGTGGTGCGTAAATTCAATGATCCCATTTATCCACGTGGCAGTATCGCAGTCTTGCATGGCAACCTAGCCCCAGGTGGAGCAGTAATTAAGCAGTCTGCAGCCAATGAAAATCTGATGGAACATGAAGGTCGCGCAGTGGTGTTTGAAAATGCAGAGGATCTAGTGACCCGTATTGATAGCCCAGATCTCGATGTCACAGCTGATGACATCCTAGTATTGAAGAATATTGGACCCAAGGGAGCGCCTGGGATGCCTGAAGCTGGCTACATCCCCATTCCCATGAAATTAGCACGCGCAGGCGTCAAAGATATTGTGCGCATCTCCGATGGACGGATGAGTGGAACCGCATTTGGCACGATCGTGTTGCATGTCACCCCTGAATCTGCTATCGGCGGCCCACTAGCTCAAGTTCGCAATGGCGATCGCATTCGTTTAAGCGTCCAGAATCGCGAGATTAGCCTGCTCATTTCTGATGAAGAGCTTGCCAAGCGCATGATAGATAATCCCATCACTGAACCTACTGCAGATCGTGGCTACAAGAAATTATTCTTAGACACAGTGACACAAGCGGATAAGGGTGTGGACTTTGATTTCTTACGTGCTGCAAAAATGGTTGGTAAAACACCAAGCAAATAAATGTAAGGTGAACTCTATAAGCCCAGCTTATAGAGTTCTGAGATCACGACGCAAGATCTTGCCCACATTAGATTTAGGCAAATCATGAACAAAGATGATTTTTCTTGGGCGCTTGTAATTCGTCATTTGCTCTTTGCAAAACTGAATCACTTGCACCTCTGTTAGATGCTGATCGTCTTTGACGATATAAGCCTTTACGATCTCCCCCAGCTTTCGGTGGGGGGCTCCGATAACGGCACACTCCCGGACTCCCGGAATCTGTGAAATCACTTCCTCGACTTCGTTAGGAAATACTTTAAAACCTGCGACAACAATCATGTCCTTTTTGCGATCAACAATGGTGATGAAGCCCTCATCATCGATGATGCCAATGTCGCCAGACTTAAAAAAACCATCAGTAGTAATAAAGCGTTTTGTTTCTTCTGCTTGATTCCAGTAGCCTGCCATCACTTGAGGGCCCTTAATGCAAATCTCCCCCGGAGTACCATTTGGCAACTCCACACCATCATCATCCAAGATGACCACATTTGTACTTGGAACGGGCATACCGATAGACCCAGTAAAAAAATCAACCAAGGGTGAGTTGACGCAAACCACTGGCGAGGTTTCAGATAAACCATAGCCCTGAGCAATGGGTATACCTGTCAGTTTTTGCCATAGATCTGCAGTTTTCTTTTGCACAGCCATCCCTCCACCGATGGTGACCAACAAATTCTGTAGCTTTACATTTAAGAATTCAGGTCGGTGAACCAAGGCATGAAATAAGGTATTCACTCCCGGAAATATATTGATATTCGGATGTTTCATGAGTATCTTGATAAACCCAGAAATATCTCTGGGGTTAAGTACCAGAATCAATAAGCCCCCTTTGCGCATGCCCAATAAAGCACAAGCAGTTAAGGCAAAAATATGGGTAAGTGGTAATGCACATAAGAAGACCAGCTGCTCAACTCTTGCATCTTTGAGTCCTGGCTCTAGCCAAGTCTCAATTTGAATCACATTCGCGAGCAGGTTTCTGTGAAGCAGTATGGCGCCCTTAGATATTCCGGTAGTGCCGCCGGTATATTGCAAGAAGGCAACATCGTCCAAGCCAATAGTAGGCATAGAAAAAGAGTGTTCTTTACCAAACTTCAAAGCCTCATGAAATCGGATGCATGGGAAATCCCATGGGGGTACGAGCTTTTTAATATTGCGTGTCACGAAGTTGATCACCAGACCCTTGATACCGAGAAGCTCACCAAGGCTGCTGACGATGACTTTCTTTAGTGGCGCCTGATCTGCAATCTGTTGGTAGACGTGGCAGAAGTTTTCTAAAATCACCAGTACGTCCGACCCACTATCTTTGAGTTGATGCTCAAGCTCTCTGGGTGTATATAAAGGATTGACATTGACAACCACAAAACCTGCCCGCAGTGTTCCCAACATTGTCACCAAGTATTCCGTGACATTCGGAAACATAATGGCAACCCGTGAACCAGGTTCTAAACCCAGGGTTTGAAGATAGGAAGCAAAGTCTTTTGAAAGATGGTCTAGCTCTTGGTAAGTGATCGTCCTGCCCATCGACTCTAGGACAACGCGATTGGGATAGCGCTTGAACGATTCTTCGAATAACTCTACCAATGAAGAATAATGAGAAAGGTCGATCTCATGAGGCACCCCATCAGGGTAGTTCTTTAGCCAAGGCTTTTCAGAATTCATGTGTACGCCTGATCAACACTTCATCAGATCAGTAAGCTTTTCTAAAAAAAGCGCTTGGCCATGATTCACTTTTTTTTGCCAATCATTTCCAGAATCTTCATTAGCATCATCAGTAATATATTTGAATGACTGCCATGGAATTCCTAGCTGATGGGCAACGGTGGCAATAGCGAATAGCTCCATGTCGACAACGTCTACTTTTTGATCATGCAGCCAAGGATCAAGTGCCGTCACAAAGTTATCTCCGGTGCCACATAAATGTTCACCGCTCAAGGAGAAGTATTCAAATGGTCTTGGGCAAAAGGGAGTTTGCCCTCTTGGGGCTAAAGGTTCGGTTTGCATATCACGCTGAATCACTCTGGCTATTTCTAATAAGCCTTGCAGTTGTGGATTTACTTTACCAGCAGTGCCAAAGTTCACAATTCTTCTGGGTTGCAACTCCTGTATTGCCTTAAGAGTGGTGAGTGTGGCATTAATCTTGCCAATACCAGAATAGACAATCTCTACCCCCTGCGGCAATGCTGCACGCTTGAGCTCGGACTCCAATGCGGTAATAATGAGTAATTCTGTTTTCATGTCTGCAAATAATGAATTTATTAGATTATCTACCCGGAGTCCCAGACTT